>Ga0066903_100005113_pt1 | contig 11298 bp, 10 predicted proteins | sample PanSoiMetaGPlot1_FD_67491 | JGI IMG/M metagenome (GOLD analysis project Ga0066903, IMG submission 67491) | Tropical forest soil microbial communities from Panama analyzed to predict greenhouse gas emissions - Panama Soil - Plot 1 (version 2) | ecosystem: Environmental > Terrestrial > Soil >...
CAGCGCCCGCCGGATCGAGCCATCAGGGTTCGGGAACGGGCGTCATATTCTGGTGGCTGGCTCCAAACCTGGCCTCAGGGGAGGGGCGAGACTTTTGAGGCTGGCCGCGCGGTGATCCTGCCGATCGGAGTACCGCGTGGCGAGAAGCAGTAGCGTAGACCGGCTATCGACGTAGACGCCTGCGGCTGAGGGTTTCCGGACGTGGGTTCGATTCCCACCGCCTCCACCAAACCTCGACGACACTGATTTTTTGACTTCGAACGATCGGGCTGCCGTGCTGTTCGACTTCGGCGGGACTTTGGACGCCGACGGGCTTCCGTGGAAAGAGCGGATGTATCGCCTGTTCCGTGAAGAGGGGGCCGTCGTGACACCGGACCGCTTCGATCCGGCATTCTACGCGGCAGACGATGCGCTGGTCGGCACACTGCCGGCGACCACGCAGTTTCGGGCGACGATCGAGCGCCTGGCCGACGGCGTCGCGGCCGGGCTGGCGCTGGCCGAGCGTGACATCGCCGCGCGAGTGGCCCGGCGCTTCCTCGACGACGCGCTGCGGACGCTCGGCGCCAACACGCCGTTGCTGCGCGCGCTTCAGCGACGCTATCAACTCGGCATCGTGTCCAACTTCTACGGAAACCTGGCGCAGGTGTGCGACGATGCCGGTATTCGTTCGCTGTTTGGCGTGCTCGTCGATTCGGCCGAGGTTGGTTGCACCAAGCCGACCCCGCGAATCTTCCAGCACGCACTCGACGCGCTCGGCGTCTCCGCGGCGACGGCCACGTTCGTCGGGGACTCGTTGACGCGCGATATGGCGGGAGCCCGTGGTGTCGGTATGCGCCACATCTGGCTCGTCGGCGCCGCATCATCATCGTCGGCGCCGTGCTGCCGAGACGATCGACAGATTCGCTCGCTCCGCGAGCTGGAGGCGATTCTGCTGTGACGGCGTTCGCGGGCGGCATCATCGCCGCGGGTGAAGGCAGCCGGCTGCGTCAGGGTGGCTTCGCGATGCCCAAGCCGATGGTGCCCATCGCCGGCGTCCCGCTGATCGAGTCGACCATCCGCAATCTCCGCGCTGCGCGTGTCGGGCCGCTCGCGATCATCGTCAACGAGCAGGAGCGCGACTGCGTCGACTGGATCCGGGCGCGCTTCCCCGATCTCGACATCGAGTTCATCGTCAAGACGACCCGGTCGTCGCTCGAGAGCTTCGGTGAGGTGATCCGGTGTCACCCCGGCGGCCGGATGCTGGTCTCGACGGTCGACGCGTGGTGCGTCGAGTCGGACTTCGTGCGCTTCGTCGAGGCCGCCGCCCGCCGACCGATCGACGCGACCGTCCTGGCGGTGACACCGCTCGTGGCCGATGAGAAGCCGTTGCGCGTCGTGATGACGCCGGACGGTGGGATCAACGACATCGGCGGCGACGCGGGCGAGCTCGTCACCGCCGGCGTGTACCTGGTACCGGAATCGGTACGCACGCTCGCGCCGCCGCCGGGACTCGAACGGCTGCGCGACTTTCTGAAATGGCTGGCGCGCTCGGGCGCGCCGCTGTACGGCGAGATCATCGAGCAGGTCGTCGACGTGGATCGGGCCGACGACGTGGCGCTCGCCGAGACGCTGGCCTTGGCGGAGCGAGTATCATAGGTCGGTCGAGGAGGCTCATGTGAGCAGAGTGTGCTGGGGGATTTTTCGTGAATCGACCCACTCGCCGGGCCGCGAGTCCGACGATACTGAAATTCTGCGACTGACCGGGAAACATCTCGAGGCGAAGGGCTTTCACGTCGAGCTCAAGACGGCCGACGAGGTCACCGAGGTCGACGAGAACGCACCGCGGTTCGTCTTCCTGATGTGCGAGCGACTCGAGATCCTCGATCGTCTCCGGACACTCGAGGTGAGCGGCGTGCCCCACGTCAACTCGCCGCGCGCCGTGCACAACACCTATCGCGACCGGATGATCGCGGTGCTCGACGAGGCGAATGTGCCATTCATTCCGAGCCGCGTTGTCGGCACGAGCGAGATGCCCGAGCCCGGGGCGCTGCCGGTGTGGGTGAAGCGCGGCGACGTCCACAACACGCAGGAGGGCGACGTGGTGCGCGCGACGAGCGCCGGCGACGTCGACGCGGCGCTCCGCGGGCTCGCCCGCCGCGGCATCAAGCGCGCCGTGCTCCAGCCGCACGTCGAGGGCGATCTGATCAAGTTCTACGGCATCGGCGCCGGCGGCGGACCGCATCGGGAGCCGCCGTGGTTCCGCTGGTTCTATCACAAGGACCAGAAGCTCTCCGGCAACCCGCTCGATCAGCGCCAGCTCGCGCGACTCGTCCGTCGCGCGGCGTCCGCGCTCGGCCTCGAGGTGTACGGCGGCGACGCGATCGCGACGTCGACCGGTGAGCTGGTGCTCCTGGACGTGAACGCCTGGCCGAGCTTCGCGCTCTATCGCGACGAGGCGTCGGCGGCGATCGCTTCGTACCTGGCGCTGCGATTCGCAGGAGGCCGGCGGTGACCGAACGGCGTGAGGTTGGCCCTCGCTCGCAGAAGATCGTCGCGCAGGAGCGCAAGCACCTCGCCTCGGGCTCGCAGGGATTCTCGCTCTACGCCGGGCTCGCGATGGCGCGCGGTGTCGACTGCACGTTGATCGACGAGGACGGCAACGAGTACATCGACTTCATCGCCGGCATCGCGGTGGGTAGCATCGGCCACTGTCATCCGCACTACGTCGAGTCGCTCAAGCGCCAGGTCGAGCGCATCACCTTCGGGAGCTTCACCACCGAGACGCGGGCCAAGTTTCTCGACCTGCTCAGCTCGGTGACGCCCGAAGGGCTCACGCGGATCCAGATGTTCTCGGGCGGCGCGGAGGCGGTCGAGGCCGCGCTCCGGCTCGCCCACGCGGCGACGGGCAAGTCCGAGGTGCTCGGGTTCTGGGGTGGCTTCCACGGCAAGACCGGCGGCGTGCTGCCGCTGCTCGGCAGCGAGTTCAAGCACCACCTCGGGCCGTTCATTCCGGGGCGCTACTCCTCGCCGTACGCCGATTGCTATCGCTGCCCGCTCAAGCTCAAGTATCCCGACTGCGGGATCGCGTGCGCGGAGTTCGTGCGCGACGTCATCCGCTTCCAGACCGCCGGCGAGATCGGCGCCATCATCGTCGAGCCGATGCAGGGCACGGCCGGCAACATCATCCCGCCCGAAGGCTTCCTGCGCGCGGTCGCCGCGATCGCCCGGGAGCACGACGCGCTCTTCATCGCGGACGAGATGATCACGGGCTTCGGGCGTACCGGCGCGATGTGGGGATCGGATCACGATGGGGTCGTTCCCGACATCATGACCGTCGGCAAGGGCGTGGGCGGCGGCTATCCGCTCTCGTGCGTGATCTCGACCGACAAGATCACGTCGTCCAAGCCGTGGGCCAATCCGAGCGCGAGCTCGTCGAGCTACGGCGGCAGCCCGCTCGCGTCGGCGGCCGGGCTCGCCGCGCTCGAGATCATCCTGAAAGAAGATCTGGTCAAGAACGCCGAGCGGGTCGGCAAGGTCATGCTGGGCCGACTCGAGGCGCTGAAGGAAAAGTACCGGTGTGTCGGCGAAGTGCGCGGCCGCGGCCTGATGCTCGGCATCGAGCTCGTCAGCGACCGGGCCACCAAACAGCCGGTTTCGAAGACGATCACTCAGGCGCTGTATCAGGAGTGTCTGCGCCGCGGGCTCGTCGCGATGACCTACTCGCCCTCGGTTCGTATCAACCCGCCGCTCACGATCAAAGAGGACGCGGCGCTGGCGGGGCTGGCGATCCTGGACGAGGCGCTCGAGGTGGTCGTTCGAGATCACGGGCTCCGATAGGATGTATCGCGGCGCGATTATCGGCCTGGGCAACGTCGCCCTTCACGGTCATCTGCCAGGCTGGCGACGCCGCCGCGACGTGCAGATCGTCGCGGTCACCGATGCGCGGCCTGAGCAGCACGCCCTCGTCTCGGCCCACGCGCCCGGCGCGCGCTGGTACCCGACCGCGGCGGAGCTCCTGGCGGACGCCGATGTGGACTTCGTCGACATCTGCACCCCACCCAGCAGCCACGCCGCGCTGGTTCACGAAGCGCTCGAGCGCGGCCGCCACGTGCTCTGCGAGAAACCGCTGGTCAGCTCTCCCGAAGACCTGGCACCGCTGGCGCGATTGGCCCAGCACGCTGGACGCGTCCTCTATACCGTTCACAACTGGCACCACGCGCCCATCGTGCGCCGGACGGCCGAGCTGATCCGTGAGGGCCGCATCGGTCGGGTCGAGCAGGTGATCTGGCACACGCTGCGGACCCGGCCCGCCCTCGCGGGTGACGAGCGGAGCGGCAACTGGCGGGTCGATCCGGCCATTGCCGGCGGCGGCGTGCTCTCCGATCACGGATGGCACGTGTTCTATGTCATTCAGCGATGGGTCGGCGAGCCCCCGCGATCGGTGAGCGCGCGCCTGGAGCGGCGGCGGCATCTCGCGTGGGACGTCGAGGACACCGCAAGCGTCCGCGTGACGTATCCCGCAGCGACCGCCGAGATTCTTTTGACCTGGGCGTCCGACGTTCGTCGGAACTGGGCCGAGGTCGGCGGAACCGGCGGCACGCTCGAGCTGCACGACGACACACTGGTCCTCAAGAGCGGCGGGCTCGGCGCCGACTCGTCGTGGGTGTGCCCGCCGCCGATGTCGGACGGCTCGCATCACCCGGACTGGTTCGATGCGGTCGCGAGGCAGTTTCTGGCGGAAGCCTCGGGAGCGGCGCCGAGCGGCGCGAATCTCGCCGAGGCGCAGCTCTGCGTGACGCTCGAGCACGCGGCGCGCGAGTCGAGCCGGCGGGGCGGCCGCGAGATCTCGATCTCAGGAGTTCCGGCCTGACAACGACGATAACCGTCCCCGTCCAGTCGGTGGACAGCATGCTGCTGGTTGTGCCGCCCGCGCCGAGGACCGCGCCGGGCGTGACGCCGGACACGGCGGTCGCGGGGCTTCCACTGCTGCGTCGCATCGTCCTGGCGGGCTCGCGCGCAGGGTTCTCACGCGTGCTGGTGCAAAGCGGTCATGAAGATGACGAGCGGCTGCTCGGCGGGACGGCGGCGAGCGTGCTGAACGGCGCGCAGCAGCCCGAATCGCGCCGCCGCATCGTGATCCTCCCGGCCAACGTCGTGCCGCAGACCCGTTGGCTCCGGGCGCTGCGCGAGGCCACGCTCGAGCCCGAGCGCCTGTATACCGACGGACAGCTCACCGCCATCATCGACACCGACGATCCGGCGTTCGTGCTGGTGACGGCCACGCGCTCCCACAGCGTCGACGAGCTGCTAGCCAGCTTGCGCGTCCGGTTCGACGAATCGAAGCTCGAGGTCGACGAGACCGGACGGTTTCCGCTCAACGGGGCGGCCGATGCGCGGCCGGCCGAGACGTGGCTCCTGCGAAGCCTGATCAAGCAGCGCGAGCGCTTCATGTCGCGGCACTTCGAGCGGAAGATCTCGCTCGCGATCACGCGCCGGCTGGCGGTCACGCGCGTCACCCCCGACATGATGACGATCGTCAGCGTGGGGATCGGGCTCCTCGGCGCGCCGTTCTTCCTTTCGGAGTCCCCCATCTATCAGCTCGTCGGCGCGCTCCTCTTCCTGACCCACTCGATCCTCGACGGCTGCGACGGCGAGCTTGCCCGGCTCAAGTTCATGGAGTCGCCCCACGGTGCGATCCTCGACTTCTGGGGCGACAACGTCGTGCACGTCGGCGTCTTCGCCTGCATGGCGGTCGGACTCAGCTTCGCTCAGGACGCCACCTGGCCGCTGGCGCTCGGCGCGATCACCGTCATCGCCACACTCGGTGCGGCCGCCTGTCAGTCCCGCGCCATCATGCTGGACACGACGGTCGGGGGCGACGCCGCGTGGATCGCGCGCTTCGCCGAAGCGTTCTCCCACCGCGACTTCATCTATCTGGTCATCGTCATGTCCGCCGTCGGCAAGGCCCACTGGTTCGTGATTGCCGCCTCGATCGGCACGCCGATCTTCTTCGTTCTCCTGCTCTGGGTCGGGGCGCGGCGGCGCGCCTGAGTCGCAGTGGCCGGGTTCGTTGACGTCCTGCTGCGGGGGCTTGCCTTGTGCGGCCAGTCGGTCGCCATCGGCGGCGTGCTCTTCGCGCTCTTGCTACTTCGCGGGCCTCTCGCGGACGGCCCGGCCGCGCGCGCCCGACTAACCCGCAGTCTCTGGCTCACGGCCATCAGCGCTGCCGTCGTCGCCGGCGCGCAGCTCCTCTCCCTGGCGGTCCAGATCTCCGTTCTCGGCGATGCGGTCGGCGGCTGGCCCGTCGCCGAGGTCGCGCGCACGAGCTTCTTCCGTGCGGAGCTCGTGCGCGTTGTCGCCTGTCTCGGGCTCGTGATCGGATGCGCCACGCTGGTCAGGCGGCCGCAGGCGTCCGGGTGGTGGATCGCGCTCGCCGGACTCACCGTGCTCTTGGGCGTCGGGAGCGCATGGACGAGCCATGCCGCCGGCCGTCTCGGGCCCCGAGCCGTTCTGCTGGTGCTCGATGCGCTCCATCAGCTCGCGGCCGGCGTGTGGATCGGCGGGCTCCTCCATCTGACGATCCTCGCCGCAGCGCGCGAGCAGGCCGCCTGGTCGGGAGCCTTGCTCAAGCGCTTCTCGACGATGGCGTTCGTCTCGGTGGTGATACTGGTGCTGGCGGGCGTGGGGCTCACGATCGCCTACGTGGACAGTCCCGGCGCACTCCTGGGTACGTCGTACGGGAGCATGATCCTCACCAAGGCTGCCATCCTAGCCGGCGTTCTGATCCTGGGCGCCGCGAACTTCCTGGCCGTACGGCGTCTGCCCGGCGGCGCGGACGTCTCGGTTTCGCGCCTTCGACGCTTCGTCGAGGTCGAGTTCGGTCTGGGCGCCACCGTGCTGTTCGTCGCCGCGTCGCTGACGTCGCTGCCGCCCGCGGCCGACGTCGTCACGGATCGCGCCGCACTCGCTGAGGTCGGCACCCGGTTCGCGCCGCGCTGGCCCGTGCTCACGTCGCCGAAGATCACGGACATGCCGGTGAACGATCGCAATGCGCCGCGGACCGACGCCGACCGCGCGTGGTCGGAGTTCAATCACCACTGGGCGGGGATCTTCGTGCTCGCGATGGGCCTGCTGGCGCTGGTGCACGCGACGGGACTGGCCCGGTGGGCCCGCCACTGGCCGCTCGTATTCCTCGGCCTCGCCGGCTTCCTGCTGGTCCGCAACGATCCCGGCGCGTGGCCGCTCGGCCCGCTCGGCTTCTGGGAGAGCATGCGCTATCCCGAGGTGCTCCAGCACCGGATCTTCGTCCTTCTGGTCGTCGCCTTTGGCGTGTTCGAGTGGCTCGTTCGCACGGACCGTGTCCGCGTGCACGGCGCCGCGCTCGTCTTTCCGTTGCTATGCGCCGTGGGCGGCGGGCTCCTCCTGACGCACTCGCATGCGGGGTTGAACCTGAAGGAGGAATATCTCATCGAGGTCACCCACGTGCCGCTGGGAATCCTGGCGATGATCACCGGATGGTCGCGCTGGCTCGAGCTCAGGCTGCCGGGCGCGTCGAGCCGAGTCGCCGGCCGCATCTGGCCGATCGCCTTCACGCTGGTCGGTGTGTCCCTGATCCTCTATCGGGAAAGCTGAGCTGCGTTACCTTCGCGTCGCGCTCCTCCTGCTGGGCCTGGCTCTGCTCGCCGCGCTCGTCGCCCAGAACGACCCGGCGGTAGTCCTGGCGTCGATCGCCGATCTCCACTGGCGGCTCGCCGTCATCCTCTGCTTTCCTGCCGTGCTCGTCGCGCTGTTCGACACACTCGGCTGGCGCTATGCCTTCGCCCGCGAGCTGGTTCCGTTCCGCGCGCTCGTGGCGTCGCGGCTCGCCGGCGAAGCCTTCAACATGACGACCCCGACCGCCGCAGTGGGCGGCGAGGCGGTCAAGGCCTGGCTGCTCCGCGGCTACGCGCCCCTCGATGCGACTCTTGCGTCGGTGATCGTGGCGAAGACGACGATCACGCTGGGCCAGGGCCTCTTTTTCCTGGTCGGGGTCATCGTCGGGTGGTTCGATGGGCTGGCCGGTTCACCCCTTCTCTACGCCATGCTCTGGTTCCTGGTCATCGAGGCGATCGCGCTGGGGCTGTTCGTCATCATGCAGATGCGTGGCATGTTCGGCTGGACCGGGCGGCTGCTGGAGCGCGTGCGGATTCGCCCGGCCAGGGTTCAGGCCATGTTCGGCCGCGTCGACGACTCCCTCGGACGGTTTTACCGGAGCGCTCCCGGGCGGCTCAGCCTCTCGATCGGATTTCACACGCTCGCGTGGGCACTGGGCGCCGTGGAGACGTGGCTCATCCTCAAGTTCCTCGGCAGCGAGGTCTCGCTGGCGACGGCGACCGTCCTCGAAGCCTTCGGCACCGGGCTCAAGATCGCAACGTTCCTGGTGCCGGCGAGCCTCGGCATCCTCGAGGGCGGCTTCGTGGCCACCGCGGCGACGTTCGGGCTCACGGCGACCACGGCGATCTCCTTCAGCCTCGTGAGGCGGCTGCGCGAGGCCTTCTGGATCGCGATCGGCCTGGTGGCGTTCGCCGCGATGCGTCCCCGGGAGCCCCGAACGAGCCCGAGCCCGCCCCGCCTATAAAGCCTTCGCCTCGCCCGGACCATTGCTAGAATTGGCTCCCGATGAGCGCCAAGAGCCTGGCTGGCGCCCTGATCGTGCTCCTGCTCGCCTCGACGGGCTGGGCGGCGACGGCGCTATTGCCCGTCGTGACTCACGATGGGCGCCCGTACGTCGAGCTGACGCGGGTTGCCGCCTCGATTCATGGTAAGGGCACGCCGCCGGCGCAGGTCGTCGCGACTCCCGCGAGCACGCGGGCGCAGCTGCGCACCGGGGGCAAGGTCGTCACCCTCACGCGTAACTGGTCGCAGGTGCTCGTCAACGGAAAGCCCGTCCTCCTCGACGCGCCGGTGCGCGTGAAGGGCGGCGTCTGGCTGGTACCGGAGTCGTTCGTGGGCCGCGTCGTCCCGACCCTGGTGGCGAGCGGCTCGCCCGGTCCGGCGGTGATACGCGTCGCGGCCGCGCCACCCGAGGTCAACCTGGAGGACGTGCGGGTCAGATCGTATCCGTCGTTCACGCGGATCGTCATCGAGACATCCTCAGCCGTTACCCATCGCATCGAGTCCAGCGGTCCCAAGGAAGCGCGCGTCCGAATCCTCGGCCTGGGAAGCGGCACGCAGAGCCAGGAGGTCGGTGACGGGCTGATCGCCGAGGTGCGCGTCGATCGCGCCGGCGCTGATGCGCTTCTGAGAGTGGTCTACGAGGGCACGGCCGGGACGCTCCGCGCCAGCACCCTGGCAGATCCGCCGCGTATCGTGCTCGACGTCGCCCGGCCCGTCGATCCGAGCGCGCGCGACGGCCGGGACCAGCTCGCCCCGCTGAAGACGATCGTGCTCGATGCCGGCCACGGCGGACACGACACCGGCGCCACCGGGCCGACCGGGCTCTTGGAAAAGGATCTCGTGCTCGACGTCACGCGCCGCGTGGCCAAGCTGGTGCAGGAGAAGCTGGGCCTCAAGGTGCTCCTGACGCGTGACTCCGACAACTTCGTCACCCTGCGCGACCGCACGAGCTTCGCGAATCGCCAGCACGCCGACGTGTTCGTGTCGATCCACGCCAACGCGCATCGCGAAGCGGCGGCGGACGGCGTGGAGACCTACTTCCTCTCGTCCGAGGCCACCGACAGTGCCGCCCGCCAGGTGGCGGCGCTCGAGAACGGTGTCGTCCAGCTCGAGCGGCCCAACGGCCGCGGCACGGGCCAGGTCGACATCGTGAAGGCGATCCTGTGGGATCTGGCGCAGTCCGAGTACCAGGTCGAGTCCTCGCGTCTGGCCGAGGTGGTTCTCGACTCGATGACGCAAAGCCTGAGAATCGCCAATCGCGGCGTGAAGCAGGCCGGGTTCTACGTCCTTGGCGGCGCCGCGATGCCCGCGGTCCTGCTCGAGATCGGCTTCGTCACGAACCCGAAGGAAGAGCGCAAGCTCAAGGACACGAAGTACCGCGACGAGATCGCCCTCGCCATCTTCGGAGGGCTGGCCGAGTACAAGCGTTCCTGGGATCAGCGAGCCCGCGCCGCAACCGCCACCCCGGCCATCACGCGGGCACGCTAACACCATGGCTCGCCCTGACGGCCGCGCCGCCGACCAGCTTCGCCCCATCACGATCACGCGTGACTACCTCCTGCATCCGGAGGGCTCCGTTCTGGTCGAGTTCGGCACGACAAAGGTCATCTGCACCGCCTCGGTCGAGGACAAGGTGCCGCCGTTCCTGAAAGGCCAGGGGCAGGGCTGGGTCACCGCCGAGTACGCGATGCTGCCGCGCTCGACCAACACCCGGACTCCACGCGACAACCGCGGGCCGAGCGGGCGCTCGCAAGAGATCCAGCGGCTCGTGGGGCGCGCGCTCCGGGCGGTCATCGATCGTAGCAAGCTCGGCGAGCGCACGCTGTGGGTCGACTGCGACGTGATCCAGGCCGATGGCGGCACGCGCAGCGCCGCCATCACCGGCGGCTTCGTCGCGGTGGCCGATGCGATCTCGCGCGTACCCGCGTTGCAGCCGTCGGCCGCGATCCGCGACTGCGTCGGCGCGATCAGCGTCGGGATCGTCCAGGGCCAGGCGGTGCTGGACCTGAACTACATCGAGGACTCGAGCGCCGAGGTCGACATGAACGTCGTCATGACCGGCGGCGGGGAATTCGTCGAGGTGCAGGGCACTGCCGAGCAGGTGCCCTTCGGCCGCGCGCGGCTCGACGCGCTCCTGGCGATGGCCGACAGCGGGATCCGCCGCCTCGTCGCGCTCCAGCGCCGCGCCCTCGAAACGCGTGCCGAGCGCGTCTTCACCCTCTAGGCCGGCCCTCGTCCTCGCCACGCTCAATCCCGCCAAGGGGCGTGAGCTCGTCGCGCTACTGGGCTCGGTGCCGTTCGAGATCCGGATGCTGGCCGATATTCCCGGGGCGCGACTCCCCGAAGAGACCGGCACAACCTATGTGGAGAACGCGCTTGCCAAGGCGCGTACCGCCGCCGAGATAACGGGGACGCTGGCACTCGGCGATGACTCCGGGCTCGAGGTGGATGCGCTCGACGGCGCGCCCGGGCTCTATACGGCGCGATTCGGCGGCGCCGGGCTCGACGATCGTGCCCGCTGGGAGCTCTTGTTGAAGCGGCTGGACGGTGTCCCTGCGGCCCGGCGCACGGCGCGGTTCCGGTGTGTGATCGCGCTCGCCGGGCCGGGACGGCCGGAGCGAATCGTGGAAGGCGTCGCTGAGGGGGTGATCGCCGAATCACCGC
>Ga0066903_100005114_pt1 | contig 11297 bp, 7 predicted proteins | sample PanSoiMetaGPlot1_FD_67491 | JGI IMG/M metagenome (GOLD analysis project Ga0066903, IMG submission 67491) | Tropical forest soil microbial communities from Panama analyzed to predict greenhouse gas emissions - Panama Soil - Plot 1 (version 2) | ecosystem: Environmental > Terrestrial > Soil >...
GGCGCTGCGGGCCAACGTCGGAGTGCAGCAGCGTTCGCTGGAGCTCGCCGAGGAGCTCGCCCGGCAGAACGAGGCGCGCGTTCGATTCGGTCAGTCGCCGCCGCTCGATCTCGTACAGGTTCAGGCCGAAGTCGCCGATCGCCGCGAAGGGCTGATTCGCGCGAAGGCGGCCGCTGACGACGCGGAGGATCAGCTGCGGCGGCTGATCATCGATCCCGGCGATCGATCGTTCTGGAGTGTCCGGGTCGATCCGATTGACGAGCCGCCCGGCCGCGCGGCGCCCCCCGACGTCGACGCGGTCGTCGCCCAGGCGCTCGACAGGCGCTACGATCTCAGCCGCGCGCGCAACGACGTGCGCAACGCGGCGACTGACGTCGAGTTCTATTCGAACCAGAAGCTGCCCGACATCCGCATCGAGACGTCGTACAGCGGAACCGGTCTCGGCGGCACGCAGCTGGTGCGCACCGGCGGATTCCCCGGCGTGGTCACCGGCCGGATCGATTCAGGGTTCGGCGATGTGCTCGGCCAGGTGTTCAAACAGAATTATCCGGTGTGGAGCCTCGGTGTGACCGTCAGCTATCCGCTCGGCCGCAGCTTCGAGCAGGTGAGCGCGGTTCGCGCGAGCGTCGAGCAGCGGCAGGCGGACGCGCGCGTCGCCAGCATGCAGCTCGATGTCGCCCGGACCATCCGTCAGGCGGCCCGGCAGCTGGGCAGCACGGCCGAGCGCGAGGACGCGGCCCGCGCCGGCGCGGCGCTGGCGGAGCAGCGCTTCGAGGCCGAGCAGCGACGGTACGAAGTGGGGTTGTCGACGAGCTTCCTCGTGACCCAGGCGCAGCGCGATCTGCTGCAGGCGCAGGTGGCTCTCCTGCAAGCGACGCTCGACTACCAATCGTCGCTCGTCAGCTTCGAGGCCCTTCAGCTTGCGCCGGCGGTCGCAGCGAGCGACGGCATCGCCCTCCGCGGATCGAACGTCGTGCCGATGCCGACAAACGCGCCGCGTGGCTTCTTCAGGACGAGCACCGGCGGAGGACTATAGCCCTGACGCGCGCGCTCGAACACGGCGCGCGCTGTGTCAATGGCGAATGGCTAATGGCCGATGGCTAACGGCTTAGAACCGCGAACCATAGCCATCAGCCATCAGCCCTCAGCCCTCAGCCATTGTCGCCGCACATGGACCGTCGCTTTCATCGTGCGTTCATCTACAAAAGCCTATAGTTCGCCTCGCGCAGATGACTGCGGAGGTGTGTATGAGCAAAGGATTCCTGATCGCGCTCAGTGTTCTTTCCGCAGCCGGCATCGTGACGCCTGCCGCCGCACAGACGCCGACCTTCAAAGTCGAGAAATTCGACATCAAGGGCGCGGGTGGAACGGACTACGTCTCCGTCGAAGCGGCGACCGGCCGCGTGTTCGTGTCGCGCCAGACGCACGTCATGGTGGTCGAGGGCGCAACCGGCAAGGTGCTCGGCGACATTCCGGACACGCCAGGCGTCCACGGCGTCGGGATTGTCACGAAAGAGAATCACGGGTTCACGACCAACGGCGGCGACCAGACCGTGACGATGTTCGACCTGAAGACGCTCGCCGTGCTGAAGCAGATCAAGGTCGGTCCCGGGCTCGACGGGATCATGTACGACGAGCCGGACGACAGGATCATCCTGACGAATCACAGTCGGCCGATTGGCACGCTCACCGCGCTCGATCCGAAGAGTGGCGACATCGTCGCGACTGTCGAGCTCGAAGACACGGCGCCCGAAGGCGCGGCGGCGGACGGCAAGGGCCACATCTTCGTCAACAACGAAAGCAAGCACACGATCCAGGTCATCGACGTGAAGACCTGGAAGGCGACCGCCTCGTGGCCGCTTGCGCCGTGCGAAGGGCCGACCGGCATCGCCTACGACAAGACGACCGACCGCATCTTCTCGGGCTGCAGCAAGACCTCAGTGGTGCTCGATGCGAGCAGCGGCAAGGTCGTCGCAACGATCCCGAACGGCACGCGCGTCGACGCTCTTGGCTGGGATCCATCGACGAAGCTGATCTACATCCCGAACGGCGGCCAGGGGAACGTCACCGTCGTCCATCAGGATTCGGCCGACGGCTACTCGGTCGTCGCCACCGTGACCACCGTTCCCGGTGCGAAGACGATCACCGTCGACCCCAAGACCCATTACGCGTACCTGTTCCAGCCCGAGCGCACGGCCCCGCCGCCGCCGCCGGACGGCGCGCCGCCCGCGCCTGGCGGGCGCGGCCCGCAGGGTCCGATCGTCGCGTCGTGGTTCATCGTCGTCAAGCCGTAATCGGTGCGGTCGTTTAAACGCACGGCGCTCGACGCGTCGGCTGTATGCCGATCATTGTCGACCGCGCCGTGCCAAGCCGTCGTCCCGAATCAGTTCAGACTGGTCAGGAACGAGCGGACGACGGCTTCCACAACCTCCAACTCCCGCTTCGTGAGGCCGAACGGGTTTCCATCAATGGGCTCCGGATTGCGCCTCTGGGTGGCGCGATCGAGCGGCGGCTGCCGCGCAGCGGCGCCAAGCAGACGAACGGTGTCGATCAGCAGCGACCGCGAAGTTGCCGCCGAGAGGACCTGCGAGACGCCGAGCTCGCGAGCCTGCTCGAGGCTCGCCGTGTCGGCCGCACTCGTCAGCAGGATCGTCTTCATTCGGTCACCGTCCAGAAGCCCGCGGCGGAGCACGCGCATCGTCCGCGCCAATGGTCCGTCCGACGGCATGACGATGACCACGTCGGGCTCGACGTCCGGGTTTTCCCGCAGCGCCTGGCCCGCGCTCGATGCGTCTGCGACCACGCGGAATCCCGGCTCGCTGTCGAGCATCGCCCGCAGGCGTTCGCGAACCTCGCGACGCCCGCCTACGAGCAGGATGTCGATCGCCGACGAGCGGCGAACGCCCGCTTCCGGATGAGTCCTGCCCTCCACGTCAGCTCCTCTTTTGAACTCCGGCGGTCCGGCCGATCCCACTCGCCGCCTGGCCGAAAGACGATACGAGAGGTGGTCGAGCCGACGGGAGTCGGTGAAACCAGGCAGTCGTCGATAGGAAATCATGGTGTCGCGGCCCGCTGGAACTCCGGTGCGGGTACGGCAGGAATCGGACTAACGAGTCCTCTTCAGGTTTAGTTTTCGGGCGATGTTTCGCCTGTGGACGTCAACCATCGTCGGATCGATTGACAGCAGGCGCGCGATCTGCGCCGAATCTAGACCTTCTTCGACCAACCGCAACACTTCTACTTCCCTCCGTCCGAGGGGCGCGGCATCGGCGTTCACCTGGTCGTTGTCCGCTGCGGCTGCCGGTGCCCCGGCCGGAGCGGGTGGCACTCCGATGTGATGACCGACGATGTTGGCGCCGAACTGCGGGTGGGCCACTGTCGCAGTGTGGATGGCCTGCAACAACCGGTCGCCCGCGTCTCCTTTGGTGAAGTGACCGACGGCGCCCGCCTTCAGCATCGCCTCGACGTAGTGCGGTTCGGCGAACGCCGACAAGCCGATGACTCTGACGTCGGGCCTGATCGCCAGCAGTCGTCTGGTCGTTTCGATCCCGTTCATACCGGGCAGCTTGATGTCCATGCAGACGACGTCTACTTCCGTGGTCCGCGCGAAATCGAGCAGTTCCTGCCCGCTGCCGGCTTCGCCCGCAATCTCGAGATCCGGATCCCGCTCCAGCAGCGCGCGCAAGCGCTCTCGGAATCCCTGGTTGTCGTCGACGAGCGCAACCCGCAGATGCATACGTCAGATCCGCACCACGAGCCGCGTACCACCGCCAGGTCGGCTCTCGACGCTGAACGAGCCGCCCAGGAACTCCGTACGTTCCTGCATCGTCAGCAGCCCGAGACCGGATCGCCCCTGGGCCCCGGGGTCGAAGCCCATCCCATCGTCCTCGACCGTCAACAACAGCGCTGTGCCATCCGTGCCGATCCGGATCGTCACGTTCCCTGCTTTCGCGTGCTTCGCGCAGTTGGTGAGCGCTTCCTGCACGATTCGGAACAGGCTCGATTGCATGACCGGCGTCAGCGTTGCCGGCGCGTCCTGCGCCTGCAGGTGGACGGCCGTGCCAGTCCGCTGCGTGAACTGCTGCGAGTATGAGGCGAGCGCCGCGAGCAGCCCTCCGTCGTCCAGGACTGTCGGTCGGAGGTCGGACGAGATTTCCCGGATGCCGACGGTCGTGTCGGCGATCAAGTGGGCGGTGTCGTCCAGCAGCGCGCGGACATCTTCCGTCTCGTGCCCGCTCAGCATGGAGCCAAGCATCCTCAGGTTGATCTGGATTGCGGCCAACTGGGGACTGGTTCGATCGTGCAACTCCGTCGACAGTTTCCGGCGCTCGGCTTCCTGCACTTCCACGAGGCGAATCGACAGCTCTCTCAAGCGGTCCTGTTCGCGCCGGGCGGTTTCCCGGCGGAGCCGTCCGAGTCGAACGGCGCCGTCCACGCGGGCGACGAATTCGCGGCCACTCAAGGGCTTGACGAGGTAATCGTCGGCGCCCGCCGCGATGCCGTTGATGCACGCCTCCTCGCCACCACGGGCGGACAGCAGCAGCACAGGTATCGCTGCGGTACGCTCGTCGCCGCGCAGTCGCTCGATCAGCGCGAAGCCATCGAGTCCCGGCATCAGCACATCGGAGACGAGCGCATCCGGCGCACGACCTTCGCAGGAGGCGAGCGCGACGTGGCCATCCGCCAGCGCGTCGACGGTGAAGCCGGCCGCCTCCAGCACATGTTGCAGGTATTCGCGCGTCTCGGCGTGGTCCTCGACGATCACGACGTGGCCGCGGGCGCTCGACAGGTCGACAGCGGCCGCCGCCTGCCGCTGCGGGGCCTCGCGCTCGACTGCGGCGCTGTCTCCGGCACTGCCAGCACCGTCACGTTCCTCGAGCGGGACCCGCACGGTGATTGTCGTACCGCTGCCCGGCGTGCTGCGCACGTCGATCGATCCGCGTTGTTGCTGCACCAGGTCCCGGACGAAGGCCAGGCCGACGCCGATGCGCTCTGACATGCCGCCACGCGGCGGCACCGCGCGATTGACGTGGTTGAAGACGTAAGGGAGGTCGGTCTCTGCGATCCCTGCACCGGTGTCGCTGACGATCAGCAGGGCATGGCCGCCCTGGACGCGCAAGCGCACTTCTATCGTCCCTTCAACGGTCGCTTTGTACGCGTTGGCGACCAGGTTGAGGACGATTCGTTCCCATGCCGCGGGATTCACAGCGACTCGGCCTTCGAGCCGGGGACAATCCACGACGAGACGCAGCCCCGCCGCGTCGCAGAGCGCGCGAAAGTCATCGGCAAGCTCCGCGGTGAACGCGGCCAGGTCGATCGGCTGGTGAGAGTCGTCCCCGGAGTCGATCCCGGGCACGTCAGGGAGAGTCTCGAGGGTTTCCAGCAGCTTCAAGGCGTTCCGGCGCGCGGACTCCAGGACGCTGCGGCTCGTTGGCGCCAAAGCTGACGCCGGGCTGTCCAGGATTTCCTGCAGCGGCCCCAGCAGCACGATGAGCGGGATGCGAACGTCTCGCGAGATGCTGGCGACCAGTTCCGCCTTCGCGCGGGAGAGCTCGCCCATCATCTGCTGAACGGACACATCCACCGCCGGACGTCGCGCCTGCAGCCGACCTGTGGAAAAGTCATGTTTTCCGGTCATCGATCGCCGTGGAACCCCTCCCGCGGGCGCACGCGCCGGTCCAATATACTTGGCGTCACCAGAAAAATGCGGTGCGGTTCCGTGCAGAGAGTCGATCAGCAGGACCATGCCCGCTGATCATCAACTCACCGGCGCTGTCCCTAGGACGAATCCGTCGCCCTGGCGGTACATCTATTTTCTCCTCGCGGCGTTCGACATCGTAACCGTTTCGGCGGGACTGTACCTGAACCACCGAATCATGGCGATCTATCTCCGATCCGTCGAAGTCAACCGGATCTGGGCCGACCGTGCCGCTGCATACTCGCATCTGGGAGAGCTCGCCGGCGACGTCGACGCCCCGGGCAACGACGTCTTCGAGACGCGTGACGTGCAGAAGGAAACCATCCGCATGGCCGCCGCCGTCAAGGCGTTCGACCTCGCGCTCCTGCAGCAGCGGCGCGAGCTGCAAGCCAATCTCGATCCCGCCGCCGCCGCGCCGCTGCTTACGTTGCTCGACGCGATTGCCGTGGCCAGGACGCAGATGACGGCGGAGGCGGCGCAGATCTTCGAGTACTTCCGCGACGGTCGTGGCGATCTCGCCGGCGAACGCATGGCGACGATGGACCACAAGTACGCGTCGCTGAACGACGCGCTGCTCGAGCTCAGAGGCGCGGTCGGCGGGATCCAGCAGCGGAACTTCACCCAGCAGACCGCTGCCGCCGCCGATCTCCAGCGCTACGAGTACGCCATCGGGCTGTCGATCGTCCTGATGGTGCTGGGCGCGACGCTCTACGGACACAAGGTCGCGCGGCAGATGCAGTCGGACGCGGACGAGCGGGAACGACACATCGAGGCGGTGCGGGCGGCGGAGCTGCGCGTCCGCAGCATTCTCGACACGGCGGCTGAAGGCATCGTCAGCTTCGACGAGCAGGGGCGGATCGAATCGTTCAACCGGGCCGCCGAGCAGTTGTTCGGGCTGGAACAAGCCCAGGCGATCGGTCAGGACATCCGCTCGATGATCCCGGCAATCGCGGACTTCATCGATACGAACGCCGCCGAGGCCGTTGGCGGCGAGCGCGTCGGCATTCGCCGCGACGGCACGCGGTTTCCGCTGGAGCTCTCAGTCAGTCAGGTGAAGCGTGGCCACACGCGCCTCGTCACGGCCATCGTTCGTGACATCGGCGACCGCCGCAGAGCCGAGGAAGCGCTCGGCGTCGCGGCGGCCGCGCAGGCCGCCAACCGCGCAAAGTCGCAGTTCCTCGCCAACATGAGCCACGAAATCCGCACGCCGATGAGCGGCGTGCTCGGGATGGCGGAACTGCTCCTCGACACGACGCTCACGCCGACGCAGCGCCGCTATGCCGAGAGCGTGCACCGATCGGGGGAATCGCTGCTCGGGATCATCGACGGCATTCTCGACTTCTCGAAGATCGAGGCCGGCAAGATCGAGCTGGAGCACCTCGCGTTCTCGCCGCGCGAGTTGATCGACGACGTGGTGCAGTTGCTGAGGGACGGTGCCGACAAGAAAGGGCTCGAGTTCGTGGCCAGCGTCGCTGACGACGTGCCCACCCGGCTGCGCGGTGCGCCGTCGCGCCTGCGCCAGGTTCTGATCAACCTGGTCGGCAACGCGATCAAGTTCACCGACCGCGGTGTCGTCGCGCTCCGCGTTTCTCGGCTTGACGCAGATGCCGACGGCGCGGCCAGGTCGCCTGGCGCCGGCGTCGTGCCCGACGCGGCCGGCGGAACCGTACTCTATTTCGCTGTCGCAGACACCGGCATCGGCATCGCAGAGGCGGTGCAACGCCGACTGTTCCAACCGTTCGAACAGGGCGACAGTTCGACGACGCGTTCATACGGCGGCACCGGCCTGGGCCTGGCGATTTCGAGGGAACTGCTCGAGAAAATGGGTGGGCGGATCGGCGTCCGCAGTGCGCCGGGTCAGGGGTCGGAGTTCTGGTTCACGATCCGGCTCGATTCGGCGTCGCCGCCCGTGGCCGTGAGCGCGCCGCGCGCCGGCGTCGCCGCACATGCACTCGGCGTGACCGGCGTGCGCGTGCTGCTGGCCGAAGACAATCCCATCAACCAGGATGTTGCCTTGGCGATGCTTCATTCGCTCGGCTGCCACGTGCACGTCGTCGACAGCGGCGTGAAGGTCCTCGCAGCGCTGGGCCACTCCGAATTCGACATCGTGCTCATGGATCGTCAGATGCCGGGGATGGATGGCTTCGACACGACGGCGGAAATCCGCGCGCGGCGGCTGCTTCGTCCACAGCAGCCACGGAGAGTTGCGGAGCCAGTACTCCTGCCGGTGGTCGGGCTCACGGCCAGCGCGCTCAAGGGCGACCGGGAAAACTGCATTGCCGCCGGCATGGACGACTACCTCGCCAAGCCGTTCACGCGCGACGCACTTCGCAACATCCTCGAGCGCTGGGTGCTCGATCACCGTGCCGCCGACGCCGGTCCGTCGGAAGCCGGCCGCGAGAAGCCGCTCGAGACGTTCGATCGCCGGACACTGGACACGATGTGCGCGAACCAGCGTGACGCGGCTGGCCGGATTATCGGCGGCTTGATCGATCGCTATGTCATCGATGCGGCGGGTCTGATCGACACGCTGGCGCGCGCGGTGGAGTGCTCGGACGCCAGTGCCCTGGCGCACGCCGCCCATCTGCTGTTCGTACGCAGCGAATTCGTCGGCGCCGCCAGGCTCGCTGACATGTCTCGCACGCTGGAACAGGCTGGCCTGGCCGGAACGACAGGCGGCCTCGCTCAGCCCATCGCATCACTCCGTCAGGAATATGCGGCGGTGAGGGTCGCCATGCAGCTGGCCCGGCAGAATTGAAATCCTGGACGTCGCTCGTCCCTGACCCCTCACGCTTCCACGATGCCCTGGCGGATTGCGTAGCGGACGAGGCCGGCCGTGTCATGGATATCGAGCTTCTCCATGACTCGCGCGCGGTAAGACTCGGCCGTCTTGGCGCGCAGTCCGAGCACCGCGGCGATCTCCTTCGAGGTCCTGCCCTCGGCGACCAGCTGGAGCACCTGCCGTTCGCGCGGCGCCAGCGGATCCGCCGCGGCCGCTTCCCCCTTGATGTAGGCGTCCACGGCGAATTTCGAGAGGCCGGGATTCAGGTAGACCTGGCGCCGCATCACCGCGCGGATCGCGGCCACCAGGTCTTCAGTGGCTTGCGACTTGAGTACGTACGCGCGAATGCCGGTGCGCAGCGCTGCCGCCATCAGATGCTCTTCCGCGTGCATCGTCAGCAGGACGACATGTGTGTTCTCGTGAGTCCGCTGAATCTCGCGCCCGGCGTCCAGCCCGTTCATCACCGGCATGGACACATCGAGCAGCGCGATGTCCGGTTTCAGCTCGCCGGCGAGGTGCACGGCGTCCAGGCCGTTGGTCGCCTCGCCCGCGACGTCGAAGCCGTTGCGCTCGAGCAGGGCGCGAAAGCCCTGACGTACGACCGCGTGATCGTCGGCCACGAGCACTCGCACCGGCACCTCAGATCTCCAGCGGAATGACGGCGGACAGACGAGTGCCCCGCTGCGGTGCGGACGTGATCTGAAGGGTTCCGCCAATCGCCTCGAGGCGTTTCCGCACGAGCATCAGCCCGAGACCAGGATTGGTGGTCCGCGCCAGCGCCGCGACGTCGAATCCGACGCCGTCGTCAGAGACGGCGCAGTGGAGCCGCCCGCCGTCGTGCGCGATTGCGATCGACGCCGCGGTCGCACGCGCATGCATGCCGATGTTCGTGAGCGCTTCCTCCACGAAGCGATACAGGACCGCGTCGACAGCCGCGGGGCACCGCACCTCGAGGCGGACATCGGTCGTCAGGCTGACGCCGGTCCGGCGGGAGAACGTCCTGGAGATGGAAGCGATCGCCTCAGTCACCGTCAGATCGTCGAGGATGCCGGGGTGCAGCGTGCGGGAGATACAGCTGAGTTGATCCGCCACGTCATGAAGGTGGCAGCGGACCTGTCGCAGACGCGTCCTGGGGCCCTCGGGCAGCTCGCCGGCAACCTCCTCGATCGTCATTTGCGCCACGGCCAGCACCTGACTGACATCGTCGTGCAGGACGGCGGCAATCCGGACCGATTGGGCGTCGAGCAGCTCGTTCAAGTGGCTCATCGCGGCCGACAGGTCTCGGTCGACGGCGCCGCTGCGGTCCGCGATGACTGCCTGCCGCGGGCGCGCGAGACCGCTGCCCCGTTCGGCGATGCGTTCGCCATCCGTCGTCCCTGCCGCCGTGATGCTCACACGTTTCCCCACCCCCGGTTCGTCGCGATTTGCAATGAAGGTTCCATCTGACGGCCAAACCGGTAACGGCTGTCACCACAAGCAGTTGTCGCGTTCGATGCACGGCAGCAGCAGCCAGTCGCCCGAAGGAGTCTTCCGATCCGGCGACTTCTCTCTTCCAGGACCGCGCCGCGCGACCGCACAGGCGGACACGCCGCACGCGGCGGTCATGCGCCGGCGGCGGAACGCGCCGGGTGACGCGGAAAGCGTGGTGCGAACTACTTGAGGTGATAGCTCACGAGCACGATCACGTCCTCGAGGTCGGTCTCGGGCAGTGACTTGTAGTCCTGCGCCGATGCCTTGCGCACCCGCAGCGACACGTCGCCGAGCGCAAAGGCGTCGACCGGATTGTTCTGATCCGGCATGGCGAAGTAGTTGTTGGCGGCGTTGAAGGTGAAATTGACCGCGAGCGCATTCTTGTCGGTCAGGACCGCCGTGTAGTCACTCGCCGTCGTCACGCGCGCAAAGAGCTGGATGTTGTCGACGACCAGCGCGTGCCCCTGCGCGAAGAACGGGAAGCGGTCCGCGCCGATGTCCATCGACAGCACCTGATCGTCCGCGGCGCTGGCGGGGTGGAAGAAGCGATACCACTCGGATGGGAATTCGTGACGGGCGCTGAAGAATCGGCTGAGCGGCATCTGGCTGTTCTGGACGCCGCCGTCGATCACCTTCTTCAGGTGCGTCTGCGCGCTGGTGCGGAACGGCCCGGCGTCTTCGCGCGCGGTGTAGCGAAGATGCAGGATGACATCGGTGATCGTCTCGTAGTCGAACTGGCGGAGCGCCGGATCGTCGGTCAGGTCGATCTGCCACGTGCTGATGGCGCCCGAACCCTCGAACGGCAGGTAGCGCTCGTCGCGGAAGGTGAGCTCGAACATGCCGCCGTCGTTCTGGCCGGTGCTGGTGGCCATCGAGGTCTGCGGTGTGCTCTCGCTGCGGAAGCGCGGATCGTTCGGCCCTTCCCACGCGTACGGATCGTTGGCGACGTTGCCGGTCGTCGTGTTGACGCGATAGCGGTTCGTCAGCAGACGGAGCGTGCAGCTGACCGTCGTGTACGGGCCCGCAACGCACGGCAGGCTGACGCCGACGCTGCGCAGCCGGCGGAAATAGTGCCCCTGGTAATCGAGATCGAAGAGCTCCTCGGGCAGCGACACCGTGCATGAGCCGGTGCGCCGGAGATCGAGGATCCGCTTGGGATCGAGCAGCGCCAGCGACACGTGTTTCGTCAGCTCGAGCTCACGGCGGTTCTGGTCCTGGTACGACGCGTCCATGCGCCTGAGGTCGTACTGCAGCTTCTCGCCGGCCATGAGGCCCTTGCGCAGGCTGTCCCAGTAGCCGAATTGAATGAACGAGGTCACCGGAATCCCGAGCTCGTGCCGGTAACAG
>Ga0066903_100005115_pt1 | contig 11297 bp, 13 predicted proteins | sample PanSoiMetaGPlot1_FD_67491 | JGI IMG/M metagenome (GOLD analysis project Ga0066903, IMG submission 67491) | Tropical forest soil microbial communities from Panama analyzed to predict greenhouse gas emissions - Panama Soil - Plot 1 (version 2) | ecosystem: Environmental > Terrestrial > Soil >...
CCCTATGGACATCCTCGACATCGCGGTTCGGCTCGGCGTGGCGACCTTGGTCGGCGTCCTGCTCGGGCTCAACCGTGATCTGCACGGCAAGTCGACGGGCGTGCGCACGCTCGGCCTCGTCAGGCAAAACCCAACAAGCCTACGGTAGCAATGACGATGCGCTTGAGGACCGGCGACCTATAATGGAGGAATGGGACAGATACCTGAACACCGCACCACAATCGGCGAAGAAGACTGAAACCGCCGAAACCAATGTCGATTTCACGCTAGGTAAAAGGAGAAGAACTAATGCGCGTCATCGAAAAGGCTGACATCGCCCCGCTTGAGCCGCTGTTGTGTAGCATCCAAGCTGGCACCGCCATCATCGCTAGGTCTGAGAGGGCCATCGTCGACCTCGTCGCCCAAGGCAAGGTCAAGGCGGTCAAGAGCAACCGCAGAACTTTACTCGTTGTGCAGAGCCTCAAGGACTATGCCGCATCGCTACCGGCCGCCAAAGGAACGCCGCTGGCACGCCGCCGTATCGCCTAGCCTAGCCTAAAGAGAAAGCCCCGCACGAACCAGCAACAATTGTGGCAACATTTCGCAAATTTCGCGAAGCCAGATTCGATGAAGGCCGCGAGGGCCAGTCTGCATATGAACGTATCACCGCTGATCGTTGCTGCCTTTGGGCAGGCGGCCCAAAAATATCCGGAGATTCACCGTTCGTGGATCACGGCGTCATTTCGAGTTGGCAGTCTTCTGCCAAACTCGCTGTTGTCCATGTGCATCCAGAGAGATGGCTGGCTCGATATGGTCTTGCGATGCATGGAGGATGAACTGGCCGCGGGCTCCCATGCGGGCGCGCAAGGCGAATATCACTTTCAAAACCTACTCTCGGAATTGTGGATTGGCAGCGTGTACGAAACACTCAGGCTGCTGAAAGCTCGCAAGCTCATGCCGGATAGCGGTGAGTCTCTTGCCCTTCTAAATGACCTCAGCCTCATCAGAATGCCACTAGAAAAGCACGAAATTGCGAAGGACCAAGCCCTGAAAAATCCGCTTCAAATGCAAGCCCATCCGCCAAACAATGAGCGGACGGACTTCTATGTCTACGATAAGGACGATCCAACCCGAGCCCACATTATGCCGAGAGGTGTTTCACCCCGTGGCTCGGTGATGTGGCAGCTGCTCGATGTAAAAGCAAACCAAGAGCGATGGGTCGAACGTCGTGGGTTGTCGGATCGACTCTTGTCCCTGTGGTGCGCAAACATACAGGCACCCGTCGCCTGAGTTTCGACGCGGAGCCCACACGGATCGGAAGGCGGGCGGGCCAGAGGTAACAAGAGGAACGCGTTCGTCTTTCTATCCCGCCACTCGGTCGCCACGCAAGTTTTTCCCTGCGACCAGCACTTCCCTTCCGTCCCTATCGTGCCCCTTACGCACTACCACGTGACGTTCGTCGCCACGCCCGGCGTCGACGGCATCCAAAGCTTTCGTGCTCTGCTCAAGGTGGCTCTTCGCCGCTTCGGGCTGCGCGCGATCGACGTGCGTGAGATCAGCGCACGGAACGAAGACGCACACACGCGTTCGTCTTCTCTCTCCACCCACTCCGCTCAAACCAGGGAGGTTTCCATGAGCGCGTTCTCAGACCGCGTCCGCAGCCAGCGGAAAGGCTTCTACAAGGTCAGCGATCTCGAAGGCGGCAAAGAACTGACGCTGACGATCAGTCATCTCGACGAGGAAATGGAAGTGTTCAAGGAGACGAAGGACATCCTCAACTTCGTCGAGGACGGAAGGCAATTGCAAATCAATCAGACCGTCGCCGAATGGCTGATCGACAATCTCGGTGACGACCCGGAGAAGTGGCCCGGCAAGAAAGTGGTGCTGCATCTAGCGCCGTACACATACGAAGGCGAAACGAAGCAGGGCATCCGCCTCAAGCTTCCGCCGCCCGGAACCGGGGACGGCGCGGTGCCAGTGCGCCCGCGCAAAGACGCTGAAGTGCCGTTTTAATCCATGAACCGGCATGAGAGACGCCGGGCGGCCGCCCTTGCTCGCGGCCGCACCGGCTATCTGCACCGTCTCATGGCCGCGCTCGGCAACGCACCGGGCGTGTACCTCAGCACAATCGAGCATGACGCGGGCTGCGCGATCTACCGTGGCCGTGATTGCGATTGCGTGCCCAACGTCTCGGTGAGCGATCCGCACGGCGGCGTCACCGTCGTCAACGAGCACGGCAACACGACCAGAATGCGAAAGCAGTGATCCCATGACGAACGCACAGACGCTGCGACATCAACTGCGCGCCGCTGGCTATTGTCCGATCCCGCTCTACGGCAAAGAGCCGCCGCGCTACGGCAAGAACAATCCGAAGAAGGGGCTCGCGGGCTGGCAAACATTTCACGATGTCACGCCCGAGATGGTCGACATGTATTCGAAGACGTGGCCGGACGCGATGAACACCGGCTGTCTGACCTTCAACATGCCGGTAGTCGACATCGACATCCTCAACGAGGAAGCCGCACGCGCGCTCGAAGATCATGTACGCGAACACTTCGAGGAACGCGGCTACCTGCTCACCCGGATCGGTAGGCCGCCCAAGCGCGCGATCCCGTTTCGCACCGCTATGGGGCCGTTCAAGACGTTCAAGATCAGTCTGACCGCGCCGGACGGAAGCGAAGGCCAGAAAATCGAATTGCTGGCCGATGGCGCGCAAGTCGTCGTCGACGGCATTCATCCCGACACCGGCCAACCCTATCGCTGGTTTGGCGGCGAGCTCGGCAAAATCCCACGCGAGGAATTACCCGACATCCGCGAAGACGAAGCTCACGCGCTCGTCGACGAGCTCATCGAAATCCTGGTCCGCGACTTCGGGTACAAGCGCGCGCCGTCCCGAGCGAAGGCCAACGGCGGCGCGCCGGGGGCCCACGACGGCGGCGGCGGTAAAGCCGGATGGGCGTATCTGTTAGGCAACATCCACGAAGGGCGCGAATTGTACGACAGCTTACGCGATCTTGCCGCCATGATGATCGCGGCGGGCACCAACTCCGGTGCGGTGATCAATCAGCTGAACGCGTTGATGGATGAGTCCAAAGCTCCGAAAGACGAACGTTGGCTCGCGCGCAAAGGCGAAATCCCACGGCTCGTCGACAGCGCCGTCGCCAAGTACGGCAAGCAGCTAGAGGCGACTGACAAGCCAATCCCCCCAAGCCAACCAAACACGCGTTCGTCTTCCGAGCCTACCGGCAAAACGCCACAGCCGCGACTGCGAGCGGCCCACAACGTGTTCCGCAAATGGCTGGACAAGGAGTACGACATCGACGTGCTCGACGCCGTCCTAGCGACGGCAGCATCCGAACGGCTCGGGGGTGATCCACTCTGGCTTCTGGTCATCTCTGGCTCGGGTAACGCCAAGACCGAAACCGTGCAGGCTCTCTCAGGCTCAGGCGCTACCATCACCAGCACGATCGCGTCCGAAGGCGCGCTGCTATCGGCAACTTCACGCAAGCAAAAAAGCAAGGGGGCGACCGGCGGACTTCTGCGCAAACTTGGCGACCACGGCATCCTGGTCATCAAGGATGTAACGTCGACCCTCTCGGCTGATCGACATACGCGCGGGCCGGTGCTCGCCGCCATCCGCGAAATCTATGATGGCCGTTGGGAACGCAATGTCGGCAGCGACGGCGGGCTCACGCTGACGTGGACGGGCCGCCTCGTCGTCGTCGGTGCCGTTACCACCGCGTGGGATACCGCACACTCCGTCATCGCCTCAATGGGCGATCGCTTTGTCATCGTCCGCGCCGACTCCGGTAGTGGCCGTGCCAAGTCCGCAAGCAAGGCCATCCGCAATACCGGCAGCGAAACCCAAATGCGCCGCGAGTTGGCGCAGGTCACCGGCGCGCTCATCGACCACATCGACAAAAAGGAATACGTTCTCTCGGACGATCAGATCGACCAGCTAATCAAGGCCGCCGACATCGTCACCGCCGCCCGCACCGGCGTCGAACGCGACTATCGCGGCGAAGTCGTCGACGCCCACGCGCTGGAAATGCCAACCCGCTTCGCCAAGCAACTCGGACAACTCGTGCGCGGGGCGGTCGCCATCGGCATGACGGCGGAGGACGGTATGCGGCTCGCCATCCGCTGCGCCCGCGACAGCATTCCCCCATTGCGCTGTGCGATCCTGCTAGACATCGCCGCCCACCCGAACTCGGAACCACACGAAGTCCACCGCCGCATTGGCCGCCCACGTAACACCGTCCGCCGTGAGCTCGAAGCGCTGCACATGCTGCGCCTGCTGCAATGCGAAGAAACCGACGAGGAAAACGACAAGGGCAAGGTGGTGAAGACGATCTACGAATACAGCCTCGACGACAAATTCGACCGCGACACGCTGCTGGCTATGACGGCACCGCCGAAGAAAGACTAACGCGTGTGTTGTTGTGGAGAGGGTGGAGGATAGGTGGAGAGGGGGGAGCATGGGGAGAGAGAAAGTTCCAAGGTGGTGTCCGGAAATGTGACTATACGGAGATACGGAGAAAATTAAGGGTATGTGTACTCACATTTCCGGACACGGTGATCTGTATGTCGTCAGAGCATTTCGGACAGTTGATCCTCCCGCTACCCAATTTTCCGGGTACGGTTGTCCGAGTGCCCCTCTGCGTGGTCCTCTCTGGCGACCTAGGGGGAGACGCTGGTGTCTCCCCAATAGGGATACTAGTTTGGGAGACGGTGGTGTCTCCCCCCACCCCCTGCCGATAGGCCCTATCGATACTTACTGATCGAGCCGGGCGAGTTCCCGAGCATCGGCGGGTCGAAATATCGTTTTACCACCGATCTGATGACGCGATTAACATCACCATCCCCGACCGGGCCGCCACCGTTGCTTCCGAGCGTGGCCACAACTTCCTTCAGGTAGAGAATCTCGATCGCGCAGAGGAAGCTGGCGAGCCGCGAGCAGAATTGCGTCCATTTGGCTGTCGGTCAAAGCAAGGGGCTGTTGCATGGGGCGGTCCTTATCGAAGGGTTGCGAATCGGCGCAGCGTCGGCATAGTCGACGCGTTCGACCCTTCGATGTGACTGAGACTTGCCCCTCGCGCCCTCTGCCTGTGCGAGGGGCGTTTTGTTTTCAGGCCGGATCGCGGCCGAGCAAGCCGTGGAACTTACTCGCCGGTTGCTGCTTGCCGTGGCCGCTGAGTCTCTGCCGCGAGGCGGGCCCGCTCAATCCGAATGGTTGACCCAAGGCCATCATCTGCTTCGCGGCGTCCCGAGCGACCTTGGCGAGCGGGCTGAATAGGCGCTCGTCGTCGGGCAGCTGCGCCAACGCCCCGAGCGCGGACTTCCAGGTCGCCACGGCGCAGCACCACGCGCTGAGTGGACCAACGTCCAAGATCGACAGCAATCCGAGCTTATGGAGCTCGCCAGCGACGGCGCGCCATTCGGCGTACGCCTGCTCGGACAGCCAGCTTGGCGGCTCGGGGATCGCGTCGGGGATCGTCGCCTCGATCGACTCGCGAGCTCGGGACGGGCGGCCGTCGCCGCGTATAACGCGAAGGCCCTGCGACATCGGCGTCGGACCACGTTTTCCCACGAGAATCCTCCCAAAGTTGCATCATGATGCAATTTTGGCCCCAGGCTACATCGGCTCGAATTCGGCCGCCATCGGGCCGAAATGATTTTCTTTGCGCCGATTCCTCGCAATTTTTCGCTTGAGATTTCAGAGCCTTGTAGCAGGCAACAGGAATCGGTAAAAATGAGCGGTAGAATTTTCTAAACTTGGCCGCACCAACCTGTCGCCGCCGCTGCGCCCCCGGTGGGGACCCTGTGCGGCCATAAACCATTGGCCCCCCAGGGTTTTTTGCCTCTAGAAGGCTCAGACTTCCCGCTGGTGAGGGCTATCTCGGTGGGCGCTAGGGGGCCAGCGGCTCCGTTGTGTCGCCCATCGTGGTGGTGCCGGCTGGACCAGGACCGAGTGCTCAACGGGCGGCTCGGCACCGCGGCGGTGGCAGTAGTTTTTTGACCGACCTAATGCCCACTAAGCCAGGAAACCCAACGCGAACAAGGCGAGCAGGTCGCCTGTCACACGCGCAGGTGGCGCCTCCTGCTTGTCACGAAACCTATCACGCGCTTTCATCCTTACCGAGCGCGACGATTTCCGAGTGTGCAGAATGGAAGTCATTCGATCGACAGGAGAGGAAGATGTCGGAGATGTTTTGGGGTCATTGGGTCAAGCTAGGGCGATGCACTAAATGCATGCGTCAGTCGAGCCTTGTTTGCATTGTCTCGTTGATTGCGCTGGTCTTGGCTTTATGGATTGGCGCTCCCGCGGCAATCACTTTCTCGGCTGGCGGTTTCGCCGCCTTAGCGACTGCGCTTTTTATCAGTCACGTATCATCCTTCGCCCGAAACAAGGTCGTCGCAGAAGAGCGGGATCTAGGCGCGAAGTTAGGTCGCCGCCGGGCGTTGAAACTCGGTTTCGGTGCGGCAGCGTCAGCCCTCTCCATGATAGCAACGAATCGTCCAGCTCGGGCTGCAAGCGGCTGCGGCGGATGGAACGGAGAGTGCAATAGGTGTCAGAGAAATTTCCGGCTAGACGGAAGAAGGGACGGATGCCACAAGTGCGCTAGCTGCAACTGTGGCAGCGGGCAACAGTGCTGAGCACGTCAAACGCGATGGCGAGGTAGTTGCTGGGGCTGCCCGATCAGGAAGTCGAATGTCTCGTCAATGCAGCGGTGCCGCGAGATCGCGCTCGGCTCGCTCGGCGCGCTGGATCGCTCTCTTGCGGTAGAGTCTCGAGATCATCTCGCGCGTCAGCGGAACGATCGTCGCGAACTTATGCGGCTCCAGCAGCCGCCTGCAGAGACGGGCAACTGCCGCACAGGGATGGGTGCGCCCTGAGCGACAAGACCGGCGTAGGACGCGCTGACGGTGATGCCGCGCATCTTGATCGAGTTTGCGCCGTCGAACATCAGCGTGACGCCACGTCGCAAAAGCTCGCTTCCGGCGCTGGTCGGCCCCAAGTTCGCGAGCAGATCGAAAACAGCAGGCGCGATCTGCGCGTTAACGAGTACACGGCCTTAATTCAATTGGGGTATTGGTCGAGGAGTCGCTGATAAAGGTCATTTATTGTTTCCATCAAAATAATGAATTAGTCAGTGACACTTTGACGCGCAGAGCCTCGTTCGCTAACAGTTGACTCGCGTAATTTTTACATAAACCGTTCGCTGCGGGCCACGGTGGCTCCGACGGAGGGGCAGATGAATGCGACATCGAGTTGTGACACCGAAATTGGTTTGTATTCCCCAAAGTGCCACCTCGATAGGACTGTAGGACACGCAAAAAAAATCGCTACTGCGGGATTGCTCTTGTTCGGAGCGATATCGCATGCAACAGGGGTTGAGGTCATTCCGTGCTCTATCGGCACGTGCGAGTCCCCCCAGGAATTCTTTACGCAGGCCGTTGCAGTCGGACCTTTTTCTGGACTTATAGACACGGGCCAACAGGCTTTTCATTTCCAGGAGGCTGACAGTCCGGATAGGGTTATAATCTATGATCCCGAGTCGATGCAGTATCACGCTGTGCAGTCTAGTTTTGGATTGCCGCCGAACACCCTCATTACTGATTTTGGCCGCGCGTTCTCTTCTGCCGATCGTTTTACTGGCCAGATCAAGGCCGTCGCGGGGACAGGAGAAGTAATCTTCTACGACAACGCGAACCCCTTGTTTGCTGGATATGGCTCTCATGCGACCATTGGCGACTACCTCTTCTTCATAAATCAAGGTGCCACAGCGACCACGATCACAACCATTGTTTTTAGTATTCACATAACGGGGGGTATTGGGCTTTTGCCAGGAATTCAAGTTAGCAATAGCGGACAACCAGCTGCAACGTTGAATGTTTCACTTGGTTTTGATCAAAACGTCGGCGACTTCCACACTCATGCTTTGAACATTAATGCGCCAGGTTTTATTGACAAGTCGTGGACTACTCCACCAGAAGACTATCTCGTCGACGAAACCGTTACAGGGACGTTTTCTTTTAAGGGGCCCGGGGCCTTTGTACCGTTTTTGATGACACTGAGCGCTCATGGGCAATATGGCGCAGCCTTTTTTCAAGATACCGCCACGTTTTCATTTGATGCACTTCCACCGGGCGTTTCTTTCACGTCCGCGTCTGGCGATTTTTTGACCGGTCCTATGGCGAGCGTCCCCGGCCCCATCGCCGGTGCGGGCCTTCCCGGCCTGATCTTGGCAGGCGGTGGCCTTCTCGGCTGGTGGCGACGGCGGAAGAAGATCGCCTGATCTGGGGTGACCTTACCGGGAGGGCTTTTTAGCGTTGCTGCTGTTTAATCTGCGTTCCACTAGGTTGGACAACGCCTTGTTTCGCCCCAGGACCCTTTCCGCGCTGGGCACATACTTCCCAACTACTTCCGCATCTTAACCTGGCTGCGTCTGCGGCGTGGCTGATTACAAGGACTACTGTGCTGGCGAGCGCAACTATGACCGTTTTTGAGACCGTTCGGAACATTGGTAATCCCTCCACTTGCGTGGTTCCAATGGTATTGCAATAGGCGTCACATAAAAAGGGTATAAAGAGCCCGTCCACAAAATGACAGGCAGCAATCTGGACGCCGGACTGCCCGGCCTGATCTTGGCAAGCGGTAGCCTTCTCAGCTGGTGGCGACGGCGGCAGAAAATCGCCTGAGATTCCCGCGCGGCGCAATCCGCACACGTCGTTTGCGTCAATCAGATGGGGCGCCGAGCGGACGGCGGCGACGGACTAGCAGCCGACGCGCGGTGTTCGCAGCCCAACGCGAACGCCAGCTCGAGACGTTTGCAAAATCGCCCGTCCATCTGGATCAGCCGTTCGTGGGAATAGTCACCGATCTGCTCATCGCCGGGCTCCGGCATCGCGGACCTCGAATGCTCGTATGTGGAGGCCACATGTAGACGTCCCCGAAACAAAAAAGCCCCGGCGGCGATGCAGAACAGGGCGCTGCGCTCGGGCGTCGAGTTTGGCCGCAACGGCTTCCGACGTGCCGCGATGCGGGGGGTGATGCTTGGCAGAAGATCGCAAGGTTTTGGCGCAAAGTAACAAGAACCAAATGGAAATGTCTCTTAGCTTTGGCAGTTTAGTGTTGGCTTGGCCAAGCATTTGTCCGAAAAAAGAACAACGCGAGAGATTGACAAAATTTGAAAACGAACCTTTTGCTGTTGATTGTTAGAATGGCTTCGAGGAGGGGCGCGATCAATGCACAAGTTTCGGTCGATTGCCGTTATCATGCTGGTAGGTGTCGGATTTAAAGCGCAAGCGGCAGATCCAATTGTTAATATCCCCGGCATAACCTACGGCGGAACTAGCGGTCTGTTCATTTCGTGGACGGGTGGATTTGATGGGAATATCGACAGTTCCAACTCGGGGTCTCAGAGAGTGCCCGTCACCAGCGACGTAACATCGCTCATCTATGGCACAGATAGGACGACAACGTATGCCGTTGCTACCGCAACATTTTTCCCATTGTTACCCGATACTTGGCCGAGTGCTGAAGTTTCCGTAGCTGCCCGCCGTAGTGTTGACTTCGTCAACGATGGCGTTGTGGGTTCTGCTTCGGCCGTCGCTTCGCTGCAGCTAACGTATTCTATGTTTGTGAAAGGGCCCCTAGGGGAAACGGTACCCATTGACGTGTTTGCAAGCGCTTTTCATTATAGGGCAAGCGCGACTGATGCTTCGAGTGGGAACGCCAATTTTCGCGTGAGTCATTTGTCAGGGGGGATTGGTATAAACGACGTCAGTGATGGAGGTGACAATTGGAATATCAACACGCAGTTTCTGGGTATCGGGGGCCAGCTTTACACGGTTAGTCTTGGCCTAACACTCTCAACCGGCGTGGGTCCTTTTAATTGTTATCCGAGTCCCTGTATAGATTACGCCACCGAGTATCTTGACCCGGCATTTATAATTGATCCGAATTTCGCCAATGCTTCAGATTATTCGCTTTTGTTCAGCCCAGGAATTGGCGTTGGACCGGCCGCAGTCCCCGGTCCCATCGCGGGTGCTGGCCTTCCCGGTCTGATCTTGGCGAGCGGCGGTCTTCTCGCCTGGTGGCGACGGCGGCAGATGATCGCCTGAGCGTCTGACAAAACCTCCAACTACTAGGTGAGGGCGGCGGGGCAACCTGCGGCCCTCAGCACTTCCACACACCCAAGGCCGTGTACTCGTTAACGCGCAGATCGCAGCGCCCCCTTTTTACCGGGCCAGCTACGTGGTTTGTAATCAGCTTGACAGGGTTGTTGCCCATAATCGATGCTACTGGCGGCTGCGGTGGTCTGTTTAGAGGGTGACACAATCATGAAATTTCCAATGATCGCTATGTGTGGAGCAACAATATCATTCTGCGCGCTTGCTCCTTTAAGTGGAAAAACCGATCCCATACCGGCGAGCTATGGGATAGGTTTTCCGACGACGGGTTTTTCGTCCAAGCCGCAAGAGGACTCGTTCCTCCAATTTTACGGCGGCGGTCCTGGTCAAGGATCAGGCCTCATTGATTGGAATGCCTCAGCGAATGGCTCTACTTTCGCCAATGTGGGATTTGGGGTGAGTCTGAGTGGTCTAAATTTCGGACTAGGAGGCTTCGGGGGCTCAACAGCTGAAGTTATCTATGACATATTTGTTTCTGGCCCGGCTGGTGTGACGGTCCCGGTGATCTTTGTTTCCGCGGGGGGTGGCTTCGTTTTTAATTCAGCCGGTAGTGATCTTGTGGCGATAAATTACGTTCTCGTCGATGGTCCGGGCGTCAGTTATCAGGCCGGGTTTGGCACTCTCGTGCCAATCAACAATACAACAGTTTTATCAACTAGTTCTAACAACCACTACATAGTCGATGTATACGCGCACGTTGGTGGGGATCTGGTTGGCGACGGGCTTGCGACAGCTTTTGCTGACCCGTATGCGTACATTGATCCCACATTCTCTCTCGCCAATGAATTTACACTGCAAATCAGTGATGGCATCGCAAACGTACCACTTGGCGTCTCCGTCCCTGGACCCATCGCCGGTGCTGGACTTCCCGGCCTGATCTTGGCAAGCGGTGGCCTTCTCGGCTGGTGGCGACGGCGGCAGCATAAATGAAAATGGTAGTCAGCCTGCTTGCAGTAATCGTCTGTGCCTACGCGTTCCTCGGCATCGAGAAAGCTTCGACGCAGGTTCCTCCGCCGGGTCGCAACTGCAGCGGCAAGGCGGGCCAGTGCTTGAAGCACTGCATGGAAAGGCGCAAGGACGCCGGAATGTGTGAAACTCGGTGCGGAAACAAAGTAAAGATC
>Ga0066903_100005116_pt1 | contig 11296 bp, 10 predicted proteins | sample PanSoiMetaGPlot1_FD_67491 | JGI IMG/M metagenome (GOLD analysis project Ga0066903, IMG submission 67491) | Tropical forest soil microbial communities from Panama analyzed to predict greenhouse gas emissions - Panama Soil - Plot 1 (version 2) | ecosystem: Environmental > Terrestrial > Soil >...
ATGCCGAACCACTGCAGGGCCTCGTATTTCGGCACCCCGCTCTCGTCGATGGTCGGGACGTTCGGCATCGCTTCGCTGCGCGTGAGCCCGGTGACGCCGAGCGCCCGCATCGCGCCGGCTTCGATGTGAGGCTTCGAGGTGAGGACGTTAAGGATCATGCCCGACACGCGCCCGCCAAGAATGTCGGTGACCGACTGCGAGACGCCGCGATAGGGGATGTGCTGGACGTGAATGCCAGCCATGCTGTTGAACAGCTCCATCGCCATGTGTGGCGCCGTGCCGAGTCCGGCCGACCCATAGCTGAGCTTCCCGGGCTCGCGTTTGGCGAGCGCGATATAGTCTTGCACGCTCCGGGCGGACACCGAGGGGTGAATGACCAAGGCCTGTGGCAGGACGACGAGCTGTGTCACCGCGGCGAAAACCTTGGTCACGTCGTAAGGCATCGACTTGCGCACCACGTGCATCGAGGTCGTGGTGCTGGGTGACAGGTAGAGCGTGTGGCCGTCCGGCGGCGAATGGAGCACGGCATCCATGCCGACCAGGGTCCCGCCGCCCGGCCGATTGTCGACCACGAATTGCTGTCCGAACACGGTCTGCAGGTGCTGCGCCGCCAGCCGGGCAAACAGGTCGCTGCCGCCGCCCGGCGTCGCCGGAACGACGATCCGCACGGTCCGGTTGGGATAGCTCAATTGCGCGGCGGCTTCGGGCGCGAGCAGGGCAGAACCGATCAATGCCAGCAGCGCGACCTTGTGCATTTAGCCTCCTCCGCGTCCGCGGGGGCTTACGACCGTGGTCTTGTTGGCAGTATGCTAGGTCATTTCAGCCAGATCGGGAATGCGCCGTCGCGGCGCACGTTTTCCCGACCGCAATACGGGGAGGAAATGGCCTCGGGCCCAAACGACGATCCGCGCCGCGGTCGGGACGTCTCGGTCATGGATGATTTCATCTATGGCGAGCCGCAGCCGATGAAGTAAACAAGGAGCCGGCGGCGCGTCAGTCGCACGGCAGAGGAGTTCATGGCACAAACGGACGCGAAGCGAGGCAAGCGGATCGCCATCATCGGCGGGGGAATCGGCGGGCTCGCCGCCGCGGTGGCGTTGGATCAGCGTGGTTTCGAGGTCGCGGTCTACGAGCGCTCGAACAAGCTCGAAGAGGTCGGCGCCGGCCTGCAGGTCGGACCGAACGCGGTGAAGGTGCTCTACGCGCTCGGCCTCAAGGAGCCGCTGCACCGGAACGCGTTCGAGCCCACCAACATGGTCTCGATCAAGTGGGACGATGCGAGCCTGCGTCATCGCGTGCCGCTGAAAGCGACGGCAACCCCAACGTACGGCGCGCCCTACGTGACCGCGCATCGCGCGCATATACACGGCATGTTGCGCGATGCCTTGCCTGAACGCGCGATCACGCTCGGCGCAACTTGCGTTGGCGCTTTCACGCAAGGCGCGACCGCGGTGGCGCGTTTCGCCGATGGCCGCGAGACCGAGGCCGACGCGGTCGTCGGCGCTGACGGCATTCGCTCGGCGATCCGCGCGCAACTGTTCGGCGCCGATCAACCGCGCTTCACCGAGATGATGTGCTGGCGCTGCATGGTGCCGATGGAGCATGTCCCGACCCGGATCGGGCCGGGTGGCTCAGTCGAGCTCGCCCACGGCGAATATTTCGGCTGGATCGGCCCGAACGGCCACGTGATCTGCTATCCGATTGGACAGGGCGACACGCTCAACATCTTTGCCGGTCACGTCACCGACCAGTGGGTCGAGGAATCCTGGTCGGTGCCAAGCTCACAGGCCGAGCTACTCGCCGCCTACGAAGGCTGGAACGAGGCGCTGCTCGGCATGTTCCGGCACGTCCGCCATGTGTTCAAATGGGGCATCTACGATCGCGATCCGGTGCCGGAGTGGACGAAGGGGCGTGTTACGCTCCTGGGCGACGCCGCGCATCCGACCATGCCGACGCTCGCGCAGGGCGGCAACATGGCGATCGAGGACGGTTACGTGCTGGCGCGCAACCTCGTCCGCCAGGACGACGTCGACGCCGCGCTCACGGCCTATGTCCACGAGCGGCAGCCGCGCACTGCGCACGTCACGCTGCAGTCGCGCCAGCAGTTCGCCAACAATCGCAAGGTGCCGCCGCCGCCGTTCCTTGACCGGACCTGGATCTTCACCTTCGACGCGACGCGTGAGCAGGAGGCGCCGCAACCGGCGGTGATCTGATTTTCGGCTGCGCCAGGGAGGGACCTTTTGGACATCGATGTGAGAGAGCGGGCCTTCAAGGACATCACCGCCTCCGCCCCGCCACTCGACCACGTAGCCGACGGCATCACGTTCGGCGAAGGCCCGGTCTGGGACCGGCGGAACAAGCGGTTCCTGTTCACCGACATCATCGGCGATACGATCTGGCAATGGCGCCCCGGCATCGGCAAAGAGGTTCTGGTCCATCCCTCGCGCCACGCCAACGGCATGACCATCGACCGCCAAGGCCGCGTGGTTGTTGCCGGCTGGTCGGCGCGCACAATCTGGCGCATCGAAGCGGATGGCTCGTTCATCACGCTTGCGGAGCGCTACCAGGGCAGGAAATTCAACAGCCCAAACGACATCGTGGTGCGCTCCGACGGTTCGATCTATTGGACCGATTCCGCCGGCGGGCTCGTGATACCGGGCATGATCGGCGATGATTTGCAGCGCCAGCTCGACGTTCAGGGTGTCTTCTGCCTAACGCCGGCAGGCAGCGTCGAGCTCGTCGTGCCCGACTGCGTCTATCCCAACGGGCTCGCGTTCTCGAAGGACGAGTCGCTCCTCTACGTCAACGACACCCGCCTCGGGATCATCCGCGCTTTCGATGTCAACAAGGACGGCAGCGTCGGGCCCGGACGGCTGTTCCACAAGCTCACCGGCAACGAGCCGGGCGTCGCCGACGGCATGAAGGTCGACCAAGAGAACAACGTCTATTGCACCGGGCCTGGCGGCATCCATGTCATGGACAAGGGCGGCAAGCTCCTTGGCCGCCTGCTCATCGCCGGCCATTGCACCAATCTGGCCTGGGGCGACGAGGATTGGCGCTCGCTCTATGTCACCACCTACCATGGCGTGCTGCGGACCCGGCTGAGCATTCCGGGCATCCCGGTCGCGTAGGAGCTGGCGATGACCTGGCAGTTCGAGCTCGTCGCTGGTCCGTTTGAGGGTGCGGCCGGCGGGGTCGTCTGGGACGGTGCGACCGTGCTGTTCACCACCATCGACGAAGGCCGGCTGCTGCGCTTCGATCCGGCGAGCGGAAGCATCAGCGAAGTGCGGCGCTACATCAACCGCGTCAACGGTCTAGCCCTTGGGCCCGGCGGTGAGCTTTATGGCGCCCAGGAAGGCGGGCGGCGGCTGGTCGAGTTCGTGCCCGACGGCCGGCTCGTCGCCGTCGAGGCGCTACTCGACGGCAAGCGCCACAATCAGCCGAGCGACCTCGTGGTCGACAGCAAGCATCGCCTTTGGTTCACAGATCCGCATCATCCGGTGATCCCGTTCGGCCCGCAAATCTTCCCGCTGCTCGACCATCAGTCGGTGCTGCGTTTCGAGCGCAACGAGCGCCGGGCCTGGACCGCGACGCGGATGACCTACGAAACCAAGTCGCCGCGCGCGCTGCTGCTGTCGGCGGCCGAGGACGTGCTCTACGTCGCCGACGGGGAGCCGCGCGAAGGGCAGGGGCGAGAACTGCGCGCCTATCCGCTGCGCAGCGACGGCAGCCTCGACCACTATTCGGTCCTGCACACGTTCGGCAAAGACCATCGCGGCCCGCACCGCGGGATCGAGGGTTTGTGTCTCGACGCCGACGGCAACATCGTGGCCTGCAGCGGCTGGCGCAGGAGCGGTCCCGGAGCCATGATCACTGTGTTCGCGCCTGGCGGAGCGGTGATCGAGTCGCACCCGCTGCCGGCCGACATGCCGAACAAGTGTTGCTTCGGCGGCCCCGATCTCGATGAGCTTTACGTCACCACGGCGCAAGGGCAACTCTTCCGCGCCAAGACCGATCGCCGCGGGTTTGAGAAATCGTCCGCATAGCGTTCCATCGGTACGCGCACAGGGAGCTGCTCATGCCGTCTCGCAATCGCCTGGCTGTAATCCTCGCGCTGGCGTGCCTGTTCTGTAGCGGCATGGCGGCCTCCGCGCAGGACTACCCGAACCGCTACATTCGCGTCATCGTCGGGCCAGGCCCCGACCTGGTGGCGCGATTGTTCGGACCGAAGATCACCGAGGTGCTTGGGCAACAGGTCGTGATCGAACCGCGGCCGGGCGCTGGCGGAGTGATTGCGGCGCAGACGGTCGCGACGGCGCCGCCCGACGGCTACACCCTGCTGCAAGCAACCGCGTCCTACACGATCAACACCGCTTTGGAGACATCCGCGCTCGACATGCGCAAAGACTTTGCGGCGATCGGGCGTGCAAGCACGTCGCCGTTCATCCTGGTGGTGCACCCTTCGGTCCCGGCTCGGACGGTGCAGGAGCTGATCGCACTTGCGAAGTCGAAGCCGGGCGGCCTCAACTATGCGTCGTCCGGCATCGGTACGCCGCCACACCTTGCCGCCGAGCTGCTCAAGGCGATGGCCGGCGTCGACATCGTCCACGTGCCGTTCCGTGAAGCCAACTCGGCGCTCAACGCGGTGGTGAGCGGCGCGGTGCAGATCATGTTTTCGATCTCCTCGACCACGCAGCCGCAGGTCGTTGCTGGCACCGTTCGCGGGCTCGCCGTGACCACGCTCAAGCCGTCCCCACTCGTGCCCGGGATGCCCTCGATCGCGGATTCGGGACTCCCCGGCTATGAGGTCACCGGCTGGAACGGCTTTGTGGCGCCGGCGGGAACGCCGGCCGCGATCATCGCCAAGCTCAGCGGCGCCATCCAGCGCGGCCTCGACGACCCAGACCTGCGCAAGCGCTTGGAAACGGCCGGCTACGAGGTGGCTCCGCACAACACGCCGGAAGACTTTGCGGCGTTTATCAAGGCCGACACCGAACGTTGGATCAACCTGGTCGAGAAGACCAACATGCGCACGAAATGAGCGCGTGGCGCTGAGGACCGGCTCTTGCTGGCATTGGCGCGGAGGGGCACAATAAGGGACGCGTCGAGCGCGTCGGGATCAGCATCGGCAGGAGATAATCATGGCTTCGATCGAGAAATTCAACGACCATTGCTGGAACGACGTGATCCCGCAGGCTGACCTCGAGCTCTATTCCGGCTGGCGGCGCGAGACCTTTGTGGGCCCGCGCCCGGCGCTCTTGGCGATTGATCTCTATGACCTCGTCTATCGCGGCGGGCCGCGGCGGCCGATCGAGATCAACGACCAATATCCGAACACCTGCGGGATCTTTGCGCACCGGGCGATCGCCCCGACCAAGCGCCTGTTCGCCGCCGCGCGGCGCGCCGGCATCCCGATCTTCTATTGCACGCAGGAGACGCGCCCGAACAATCGTCCGCGCGGCGCGGTGTCGACCCGCAGCTCGCGTCCGACGCCGAGCCCGGACGGCTTTGCGATTTACCACGAGTTCACAGCTGAAGCCTCCGACGTGGTGATCTGGAAGCAGCGAGCAAGCGCGTTCCAGGGCACGCCGCTGTTTTCGCATCTGTCGCTGCTTGGCGTGCAGAGCCTCATCGTGTGCGGCGAGAGCACGTCTGGATGTGTGCGCGCGAGCGTGGTGGACGCCTATTCGAACGGCTTCCATGTGTCGCTGGTCGAGGAATGCACTTACGATCGGGCCGAGCTTACCCACAAGGTTAACCTGTTCGACCTGCACCACAAGTATGTCGACGTGATGCACATCGACGAGGTCGTCGCACACCTCGACTCGACCCAATTGTCGCGCGCCGCGGAGTGACGCGATGAAGCAGCGACTGTCCGCAGTCCTGGTTGCGGCAGTCGCAATCCTTGCGCCTCCCGTTGCGGCGCAAGCCCGGCCTGTCTCGTTCGCCAACAAGCAGATCAAGATCCTGATCGGGTTCTCGCCGACCGGCTACGGCTATGACACTTATGGCCGACTGCTGGCGCGTCACATCGGTAGGTATCTCCCGGGCAATCCCATGATCGTGCCGCAGAACCGGCCGGGCGCGGGCTCGCTCAATCTCGCCAACTATGTCTACAACGCGGCGCCCAAGGACGGCACCGAAATCGCGATCGTGGGGCGTGGCGTCGCGATGGAGCCGCTCCTTGGCGGCAGCGCCTCGCAGGCCAAGTTCGATTCGACCAAGTTCGCCTGGCTCGGCAGCATGAACAACGAGGTTTCGGGATTCTTTATCCGGCAGCCGGGGCCGGTGGCGACGCTCCAGCAGGTGCTCGCCGGCACTCCGCTGCAGGTCGGGTCGACCGGGATCGGCGGCGACCAGCATGCCTTCACGCACGCGCTCAATGCGCTGTTCGGCACCAAGCTCAAGCCGATCGCCGGCTATCCGGGCACCCAGGAAATCATGCTCGCGGTCGAGCGCGGCGAGCTCGACGGCATCGTTGGATATTCCTGGGGGGTCGCTCGCTCCGGTAACAAGGCCGATCTCGAGAGCGGCAAGCTCAAGATCATCATGCAGCTCGGGTTCGAGAAGCATAAAGAGCTGCCCGACATTCCGCTCGTCACCGATTCCGTGTCGAATCCTGAGGACAGCCAGGTGCTCGAAATGATCTTCTCGCGCCAATCGATGGGGCGGCCGCTGGTGGCGCCGCCGGGGCTCGAGCCGGGGGTCACTGAGGTCCTGCGCAAGGCCTTCGCGGATGCCATGCACGATCCCCAGTTCATCGCAGAAGGCGACAAGATCGGCCTGGAGCTTAACTTTGTCAGCGGGGCCGATGTGCAGGCCCTCGTCGAACGGGTCTACCGGTCGCCGCCCAATGTCGTGACCCGCGCACAGGCGATCGCGTCGGCCAACTAACACATGATCCCGAAAAGTGTGCAGCGGTTTTCGGAAAAGATCATGCTCCAACAAGAAGGTAAAGCGGATGATGCTTCGAAGAAGGGTCATCCCGCTTTAGGTGAGCGCATGCGGAGATTGGCCGCCATCGCGATCCTCGGTTTGGTCCTGTCGGTCGGCTGCTGGACGGAACCGGGGCGTGCGCAGGACGCAGAAGCCTTCCTCGCCGGCAAGACGAATGACTGCCCGGGCTGCAAACTGGCGGGGGCCCAGCTCAAGCGGCGCAATCTTGCTGGCGCGGATCTTTCGGGCGCCAATCTCGCCGGCGCGACCTTCCACCGGGCCGTGCTGCGCGGCGCCAACCTCTCCGGCGCGGATCTCACGAACGCTAATCTCAACAAGACCGACCTCCTGCGGGCCAACCTGAGCCGCGCAAAGATGAACGGCGCCATGCTGTTCGAGGCGGAAGCCGGTCGTGCCGACTTCACCGGTGCGGACCTGACCGAGGCCATGATGGGCAGCATCCGCCTCACCGGCGGAAAGCTCGACCGTGCCAATCTCACGGAGGCAGACCTCGGCGGCGCGCTGCTCAACGAGGCAAGCTTCGTCAACGCCACGCTCAGCGGCGCAAGCCTGCTGCAGACGCGGCTCTTGCGCGCCAATCTGCGCGGCGTCATGGCGGAAGCCACGGAATTCACGCAGGCGAACCTGCGCGACGCCAACCTCGGCAGCGCCATCCTGCGGCAATCGGTGTTCTATCTTGCCGACCTGGGCGGCGTGGATCTGAGCGGAGCCGATCTCAGTCACGTGGTCTTGCGCTCGGCCAATCTCGGCAATACCAATCAGAGCGGAACGAATTTCACTGGCGCGATGATGCCGGACAATACCATTCACCCGTGAGGGGCGCCGACACACTCATTTCTCCTGGTCCGGGTCGCACCACGTGCCCGCCAGCTCTTCGTAGTAGTAGGCGCACTCCTCCGGCGTGATCCCGCGCCGTCCGATGACACGCGCCCGCAAGTAGACGATGACCGCGTCGATCTCATCCGCGCGCTCATCATCCGCGGCGTCGGATAAAGACCTGACGGCACCGGTCCGGGACCCTGCCCATTGCAACCGCGTTGCGTGTAGGCGCCCTCGTCAAATCGCGGCATTCCGGTATCGGGCCGGCCGCACCTGATCACTTCGGTGAGCGCCGCGTTGTCGAGCCGCGTGGTGCGCAGGTTCGCGCCGGTCGGCGCCTCGTCCTGCTCCTTGTCGCCGTCGGCAAAGGCGCCGTGGCACGCGGGGCATCCCGAAGTCTTCCAGGCGGTCAGCCCGGCTTTGACCCGCGCCTCGTCCTCCGCCAAGCCTGCGATCGTCGAGGCGAGCATCGTGCCCGCAACGAGCATGGCAGTCCAACAGCAATATGATTGACGCTCGAATGCTGGTTGCATGGGCATTCCCATGTCGTGCTGCCGTCTGCAGTCGTCAACGGGACGCCGCAGGCGGCCGGTAAACCTCGAGGCGAGCCGAGCTCTCGAACAGATTCTCTGTCAGGCGATTGTCGTTGGGGTCGACCGCGTATTGGCCGGGCTTGTAGTAGTGGCGCGCTTCGACTCGGGCGAGCCGTCCGTCATAACGGCGCTCGCATACCTGCTTGATGAACAGCTCCTCTATGGGCCGTTCGCCGGCAGCCGGCGGCAGATCGCTGCAGGTCATTTCGGGGCCGTGAACCATTCCCTTGAAGATACCCGCCAGGCCATGGGCGGCGACGCGGGTGCGGCCTTCGGCGCGCTGGTCGGTGACGATCCGATAGCCCTCGATCAGGCCGGCGTCATTGATCAGCAGGGACGTGATGATGGGCTGGCCCGCAAGCGTGTTGGCGGAGTACTGGCGGATCAGCAGCTCGGAGCGGCGTGCGCGGGCAATGTACTCGCGCTCGTCATCGTAACGGAACCAGACCTCGTGTAGCCCTGTGGTCTGATCCAAGGCGCATTGGGTGAACTCGTTGAAGCCTTTGAGAGTCCGTGCGGGCGGTCCGCCATTGGTGCCGCAGGCAGGATCAACGAATTCGTCCTGGGGCAGCGCGGCAACGGGCGTGCCGAGCGCAACGTCCCAGATCTTTGTCGGAGGTCGGTCTTGTGCCGCCGTGCCACCCGCGGCGAGCCATCCCGCCAGCGCGACAACGAGCGTGACCCTCCCCCTGGGCGGGGGAGGGATCAGGTGACGCCGTGCGGGATGCTTGTGGTTGCGCGCGCTCAAAGGCCGAACACCGCAACGATGGCCGAAGGTTGATAGAGTGCTGCGCCGCGCAGGCCGATTGCGCCGCCGGCCACCACGGCGATGTACTGCTTCCCACCGACGCTGTAGGTCATCGGCGGCGCTGTGATCGGCGTGCCGAGACTGAAGCTCCAGATTTCCTTGAGCGTATCGGCGTCGTAGGCGGCGAATTTCCCATTGGTATGCCCGGTGAACAGCAAATCGCCGCCGGTGCTCAACATGCCCGACTCGTTATAGGTCGGAAGCCTTTCCTTGCCGACGACCTTGCCGGTGCGCAGATCGAGCGCCCAAAGCATGCCGCGCGCCGTCACTCGGCCACCCTCGGTGCAGCATCGGGGCAACCCGACGTAATCCTTGTTCTCATCCATGGGAGTCTTGATGTTGGTGCCCACGATGCAGCCCTCGGCGCCGGCGGCGTAGGCGATCATGCGCTTGGCGTCGAGTGTCGGCGGAAAGAAGGTCGGCGAGCCGTTCCACCAGGGACAGGACTCCTCGCCGCGTTTGCCGCGCAAGGCGCCTACATTCGCGTAGACCTGCACGTCGCGTGTCGGATCATAGTCGACAGGTTTTCCGGTCTTCGGATCGATGCCCTTGGTCCAGGTGACCTTCTCCATGTACTGGTCGGCGCGCAGGAACTGCCCGCTGGCGCGGTCCAGTGTGTAGTAGAAGCCATTGCGGGAGAAGTTGGCCACGACCTTGCGGGTCTCGCCATTGATCGAGACCTCGTACAGCATCTTCGGGCTCGGCGTGTCGAAGTCCCAATGTTCGTTCGGCGTCTCCTGGAAGTACCACACGATCTTGCCAGTGTCGGCATCGAGCGCGATCGTGCTTGCGGTGAAGAGATTGTCGCCGGGACGAAACTCCGGATCGAGGCCAGGGAAGGCGTCGCCGGTGCCGTAATAGACCAGGTTGGCCGCCGGATCATAAGAGGCCGTCTGCCACACGCCGCCGCCGCCGATGCGCCAGGCGTTGTGATTGTCCTTCCACGTCTCGGAGCCGGGCTCGCCCGGTGCCGGGATGGTAAAGGTCCGCCACGCGAGCTGGCCGGTATTGATGTCCCAGGCGCCGACCCAGCTGCGCGTGCCAAGCTGCCCGCCGGTGCTTTCGCCCTGCAGAACAAGCTCCTTGCCGCCGCGGGTCTTGATCGCCAGCGGCGCCGCCGTGAAGCCTTGCGTCTTCGATGGCGTGCCGGTCGCAGGATCGGTCGGTGCAGCGGCATTGACCTCCCAGACGACCTCGCCAGAATCCTTGTTGAGCGCAATCATGCGCATGTCGTTGGTGGCGACGAAGACTTTGTTGCCGTACAGCGCCAGACCGCGGTTGGTGCGCGATTTCGTGATCTTGGGGTCGTAACGCCACAGCGGGATCGCCTCGGTGCCGCTGCGGACATCGAACTTCATCACCCGGGTCCAGGTGTCGGAGACGTACAGAAAACCGTCCTCGACCAGCGGGGTCGCCTCTTCCTTGCCGCGCAGCGTCCCGCCGGTCGCGCGGCCGCCGATCGAGAACAGGAACTTGAGCTTGAGGTCCTTGACGTTTGCCCGGTCGACGCCGCTGAGCGGAGAATGCCGCGAGTTGTCATAGTCGCGGTGGACCATGAGCCAGTTCTGAGGCTCCTTGGCGGTGTCCAGCAATCGCTCCGGCGTCACGTCCGCCGCTGTCGCCGGATGAACCACGGCCGCAAAGCCGATCGCAGCAAGCACACCGATTGTTCTGGGCATGACGTCCTCCCCATTGCCGCAGTGCCATATTGTGCGGCGAAGCGGCCCGGTTCATTGGGGCCCGGCCGTGGCGCCGCCGTTTCTTGGAGGGCCATCTTAGCGCGCCGCGCCACCGGCACCATCCGGCTAGCGGCGGGTCGATTCCCATTGCAATACCGTGTTCCGGCCGCTATATGCGCGCCATCTCACACGCGGACCTTGGCCTCACAGCCGTCCGGTGGCTCGACCGGCCCTTCGGGGCAGGTCGAAGCTCACGGGTCCGCGGCGGCTCAACCGGAGAATGACCATGGCGCTGCCGGAATACAGCATGCGCCAGCTGTTGGAAGCTGGCGTCCACTTTGGCCATCAGGCCCACCGCTGGAACCCGAAGATGGGCGAGTACATCTTCGGCACCCGCAACAACATCCATATCATCGACCTCGCCCAATCGGTGCCGATGC
>Ga0066903_100005117_pt1 | contig 11295 bp, 7 predicted proteins | sample PanSoiMetaGPlot1_FD_67491 | JGI IMG/M metagenome (GOLD analysis project Ga0066903, IMG submission 67491) | Tropical forest soil microbial communities from Panama analyzed to predict greenhouse gas emissions - Panama Soil - Plot 1 (version 2) | ecosystem: Environmental > Terrestrial > Soil >...
TGGTTCTTCAACGGCCTGCGGATTCAGATCTTCCCGAGCGACAAGTTGAAGATCGAGCCGTGGCTCATCAACGGTTGGCAGTCCTACGGGAAGTTCAATCACGCGCCCGGCATCGGTGGCCAGGTCCTGTGGCGCCCAAACGGCTCCATCTCGGTGGTCCTCAATAACTATTGGGGGACCGACACGCTTGGCCTCCCGGACAGGAGACGCATTCACACCGACGACAGCATCCAGGTGAAGTACTACCAGGACAAGGACGCCTTGATCACGAGAGCGGCGTTCACCTTCACCGTCGACGCGGGCTGCGAATTCGGCGGCGGCGTGAGTTGCGGGGGAGGCACACCCGACGCGCCGTCGCAGACGTTCCTCGGCTTCATGGCGTACAACCGCCTCTGGTTCAACAAGGACCTATTCGCGCTCACCGTCGGCGGTGGCGCGATCAACAACCCGGGCCGCTACCTCGTGCTCGTTCCGCCGATTAACGGCGCGACCGCGTACACGGGGACGCCGTACTTCACGGCGAATCCCGGCGACCCGTTTAAGGCGTGGGACACGCAGGTCACATTCGATTACCTGCCGAGCCAGTTCGTCACCTTGCGATCCGAGTTCGTGTACCGCGGATCGAGCGTGCCGTACTTCGCCGGACAAGGCGGCATGACGCCGCCCGGCGGCAACACAGGCACGCCCGCAACCCCGGTCCCCGGTTGGGCGCCCGATCTCCAGAAGTCCGAGAACCGCGTCACGTTTGCGTTGCTGGTCAAGCTCTAAACGCTCGTCAAGCTCTAAACGCCATGGCGGCCATTTTCTGCGCATTTCGCACAAATTTCAGGACACTTACGATGAGCGACGCCTAATCTGGCGCCATGTACTGCGAAATGTGCGGATCGGGCACATTTCTGATATCATCCATCGGGTCAAGGAGGGCTGTATGGCGACCCGACTCGTTCTGGCAGCTGTCGCGACCCTGTCTGTCGCCGCCACCCTCGCGGCCGCCCAAACGCCTTCGGGCAGCGCCGGCCCGGGCTCACCCGATCACATGATCCTCGTCGGCTGCGTCGCCCGTGCCGACGACGGTCTATTCCTCAGAGCGATTGCCCCTGATGTGGACGCGCATCGTCGCTCAGCGGGGACCAATTCCGCCAAAGGGTCGACGCCCATTGGCTCCAGCGGCGAGATGGTCGTCCGGAAGACTTCCTCAGGGTCGAATTCGGCGAAAGGCTCAACGCCCGTCCCGGTTGCCGTCGGCGGGACGGGACAGAGGACGAGTACCGTCATGACCGCGAAGGGATCGGTCCCGATCGCCAGCAGCGCCGCTTGGCGTACCTACGAGCTGGACGCGGCCCCCGAACTCTTCTCGCCCGAGACCGGCCACGTCGTCGAGATCACCGGCAGCGCCTTGGCCGTTCCTGCGTCCCCGCCTACTGCGCCGCCGCTCGCCGCGGGCAAAGTGAAGGTTGAGTCTGTGAAGGTCCTGCCGTCGACGTGCGCCCAGTAGGCGGCGTGTCGGGCAGCTAGCGTCTCTTTTTGCGAGCAGCGCAGGGAGGGGTTGACGAAAGTCAGCCTCGTTACGGTCGCGGTTGTGCGCGCGCGTAGTGTTTGACGTGCGCCAGCGTCTCGCGCACGACGCTTTCAACCAGTTGCCTGCTCCGCTTGACCTTTCCCACCAGCATGGCGCCCTGCATGGTCGCCAGACAGAAGTCGGCGAGCTGCGCCTCATCAGCACGCGGATCGAGGCGGCCGCCCGCTTTCTCCTTAATGAAAAAGGTCGCGATCCTGTGCTTGGCCACCTCGAAGATCAGATTGAGATCCTGCCGGATCAACTCGTCGTTCTCGGTGACTTCGTTCCCGATCGTGCCGAATGGACAGCCGCGCGTCATCCGGAAACGGTTCTGTCGCGCGATTTGATCGGCAAACCACCGCTCGAGATCCTTCCACGATTCGACGTCATAGCCGAACGGGCCGTCGCCGTTGCGAATCTCCTCCAAGTAGGTCTCGAGAACCGCGTGGACGAGACCTTCTTTGCTCTTGAAGTAGTGGTAGAACTGCCCCTTGCCCGTCCCAGACGCCTCGATCACCTGATCCGGGCTGGTTGACCGGACTCCCTGGCGATGGAACAGCTCTGCTGCGACTGCGATGATCTTGCGGCGCGTGTCGTTCCCTCTCGCTGATCGCTCGGCCATAGCGTTCTCAATTGTACTCGTTGGTACAGTTGTCCTCGGTTCGCAGGCCGCTCCCGCGTCGGATCGATAGCGCCCATCTGTACTTGCTTTCGGCCGGACAGCCCCGTATGTTTCGCTCCCATGAAGACCACTACCTCTGCTGAGCTGGTGAAGAACGAATGGGGCGCGATTCTCGACCACACCGATCTGCTGGAGCTTCGATGGTTCGCGTCGACGGCCAGCATGACCGACGGCGGGTTCATGGCGACGCTCTGCCTCTTTGTGTCCGAGGCTGAGAAGGCTCGCGCCAGGCGCCTCTTCATCGACGCGACTGAGTTTCGGCATCGGTTGGGCTCCGGAGTCCTGGAATGGCGCGACGCGCACATCATTCCGCGCTACGGCGGCGCGGGCGTTCGAAGGTTCGCGTTCCTCATGCCTGCAGGATTCCCGAACCCGGGGTCCGAAGCGTTCGAAGGACCGGCGGTGTTCCCAACGAAATGGTTCGTCGATCGCCAACAAGCGCTCGGCTGGCTTCGGGAAATACCATGAGCCCTTTGCTGCTGTTCGGTCTGCAGTTCACATTGTCGCTGGTCATCTTCGCGATGATCGCGATGTGGTACATCGCTCCGGCGCTCGACAGACTGCCCATTCACACGGCGCTCGTTCCGTTGTTCCTGGTGCACACGCTTCGCTATTTGCCATCGACAGCGTTCGCGCCAGGGCAGGTCGACCCGAAGCTTCCGATGGACGCGATGGCGACGATTGCCTATGGGGACCTGGCATCCGCAATGCTCGCGCTCGTCGCCGTCGTGTTTCTGCGGTACCGATGGGCAGGCAGCATCGCCGTGGCATGGCTCGTGAACATTCTCGCGAGCCTCGACTGGTTGAACGGAGGATTCGTCGCCGCGTCTAACCAGTTTCCAACCTACGCACTCGGCGGCAACTGGTACATCGTCAACTACTACGTCCCTGTGATTGGCGTCGTCCACGTCATGATCTTTCGGCGTCTGCTCAAAGCGCGCTAACCGTGCACACGTTCATCGGTGAACGATACGTCGCGACGAGCACGCCGGTGGGCGTTGTGGCGCTGGTGGACAACGAAAGAGGCGAGTGGGCCATCCCCGCGTAGGGCGCTGCCCACCCGCCTTGCGTGAAGTCGTCGCGCGTGTCCTCGTCAGGCCGTGCGGGCCCTTGCATCGCTCCGTCGAGCGTCAGATTCGTGCACACGACGAGTTTGCCCATGCGGCCTCCTGACAGGGGGATCAGGGCTTCTTGATCTCCAGGTAGTCGACGATCGCGCGCTCGCCGCCGTCCGGCGTCCCCTCGATCCGGATCATGTCCCCCCGCGACAGCGGGACATGATGCACGATACGGCGCGTCGAGGTATGGCCGTTCGGCTCAGGCGAGGGGAGGTCGGCATCAGCGCGCCAGCGATCGATCTCCCGGCCCGAGGCGGCGTGCAACGCGGGGTCTCGAGCGTGGTCCGCCACGCTGGGGTGCAAGATGACCAGCCGGAACGCCGACGCGCCGTCGCGCTCATCGAAATACTGGACAATCAGGTCGTACTCGCCGGGATCGCCCGCGAATGTGTGCGTCGCAGCGCATGTCCGGAGTGTCGCGCACACAATCGCGCGTCCGCCTGACGCCGTCTCCCACGGCGTCACCGGTGCGACAGTGTATCCGTCAAGCGTCATCGATTCGGCTTCAACTCGACCGGGAAAGTGGCCGGCGCGTCCGTGCTCGTCAGCAATGCCGGAAGTCCGCAGGAACCACGTGTTGACCGCGTCGCGCCACACCACGGCATGCCCCGCCTGGTACTCGAGCCTCGCGAGTACTGCGGCGTAGCGCTCGCGGTCGATGAGCCCCTCGAGCCCGCGCCATCGCGCCACGAAGGACGCCGCCTCCGCGGCGCCTTCCTCATGAGCGTCGTAGATGTGCTGGATCACCGTTTTGCCCGACCTCAACCGATGCGTATAGGGAACGTGATGCATGAAGAGCAGCAGCTCGTCCGGACATCGATCGATCGATTCGTACATGGCGGCGACGGGCGGCGAGTACTGGCCGATGAAGCCCGTGCCCGTCGCGACCGTCCGGTCCATGCCAATCCCGCGCTCGTCCGCGCGGTGCCACTGCCCCCAGCCGTTGCGCTCGGATGACTCGACGGCCGGCCCGTAGTGCACGTTGATGATGTCGGTGAGTGTTCCGGCGCCGAGCGGGCCGGTGTAGCGCTCATAGGCGGGCCACGACTCGAGCAGGATGCCGACGATGGTCGAGGCGACGCGTGGATGGTGACCATACGTCATGCCCGTCCACTCGCCCGCGATGCGCTCCGATGTGAGGTTCGGATTCCACGCGAGCCGCCCGAACCCATAGAGGTTGGCCATCGCCAGGTCGTATCCCAGCCAGTTCGCGTCGCGGCCGACGTTCGACACGCCCACGAATCCACCGAGCGGTCTGGCGAACGTCGCGCCGCTCACCAGCGCCTTCACGGGCGTCCCGGCGCCCTTCACCTGGAGGTCGAAGTCGAGCGTCTCCTTCCACATTGGCACCAGAAAACAGACGTGCCGCTGCTGGCCCGTATATTCCTGCGTGATCTGAAGCTCGATCGCCTGATTGGTCGCTTTGAGCGTGCCGAAGAGCGGGGAAGCCGGCTCGCGTACCTGAAAGTCAATCGGCCCGTGCTTGATCTGGAGCACGACGTTGTCGTCGAACCGACCGTCGAGCAGGCGAAAGTTGTCGTCGGCCGCGCGCGCGCGATCGTTCCTCGGGTTCCGCCAGTCCATGTGGTGGTCGTAGACGAACCCACGGTAGAAGAGCACCCCACGGTGCGGTGCGAGCGCGCGGGCGATGACGTTCGCTGCGTCCGCATGGGTCCGGCCGTACGCCGACGGGCCGAGTCGTCCCTCGGAGTCGGCCTTCAGCACGAGGCCCGCGAAGTCCGGAATCGCCGCGTAGATGTCGTCGACGGTCCGCTTCCAGAAAGCGGCCACGCGCGGATCGACCGGATCGAAGGTCTCGAGCCCGCCGATGGCTGTCGGGCTGCTGAAGTCTACCGCGACCGCCAGCTGTACTCCCCAAGGGCGGAACTGAGCGGCCAGGCGAACGAGATCAGGGATGAAGCCTCGCGTGATGACGGTGGGGTTGGCATTCACGTTGTTCACGGCGCACGCGTTCACGCCCACTGAGGCCAGGAGCCGGGCGTAAGCGGCGACGCGAGAGAGATCGTCTCGAACGCGGTCGTGCTCGAAGAAGATGGACGGTCCCGCGTAGCCGCGTTCAATCGTCCCATCGAGGTTGTTCCACTCGTTCACCCACCGGAGCGGCGCGGCGGGCTCCTGGCGATCGTCGAGGTGGGCGATCGGCTCGCCGAGCGCGATGCGCCGAAGCAGCGCGAAAGTTCCGTACAGGACGCCGCGATCGCTCGCACCCGCGACGATGAGCTGTCGGTGGAGGGGAGCGGCCCCGGCGGCAGCCGGAAGGTCGCCCAGCCAGAAGCTATCGGGGCGGTCGAAATCCGGAACAACCGCTGTGGGAAAAGCGCGGCGAACTTGGTCGCTTGTGCCAAGCACGATGGCGTCGACATCGATGGCGCCTTTTCTCGCTCCAGGGGCCCCCGCTCCCGGGATGTCGGGCGCTCGCGAACTCACCAGGCGGCGATCGAGCATTGAGCCCACGCCTCGGACGAGCTCGTCGTGCGCCGATCGGAAGACGATCGAATCGCCGAGCATCACGACGGCCCCGGGCAGCGTCGCGTACTGCGCGCGCGCCGCCGGATCTGTGATGCGCTCGTAGCGGAGCCACGCGTCGGCGCCGGTCTCGGCGGAAGCCGAGGCCGCCCCTAGAAAGAACCCGAGCAAGCCGGGCAACACGAGCAAGACGAGCCGACCGAGCCAGAGCGCTCGGGACGGAGCCCGTCGAATCATGAGCCTCATGACACCGTTGATTTGCCCTATCGTAGCTCGCAGGGCCTATTTTCGTTGCGGATTCACGACCAACACCTCCGCAGTCGCGGCGTTTGACGGGGATGGATTGGGATTCCTGCTGCGCGAGGCCGCACTGGCGGTGTCGAGAATCGTCGTGCCGTCCGGGGTCGAGCAGTCGACGGAGAGCGCGAGCGTGAACAATGCGGGCACGCCCACCTCGAGCGAGGGGGCCTTGCAGATGACGCGGCCGCCCGTGTCAACGGCGGGTGTCGTACATCTCCATCCGGCTGGAGCTGTGATCGAGTGCAACACGGTGTGGTCCGGGATCGCGTCGACCAGGAACGGGGTGGAGGCCGGATCCGGACCATTGTTCGTCATCGAAATCGCGTATGAAACCTGGTGGCCGCTGAATACGACGGCTGAGGCTGCACGGATCGTCACCGCGAGGTCCGACCCTGGCAGCTTGAGCGGGTCGACGACACCCAGATACGCGAGTTTGTGCTGCAGGGACTGATCGAAGAGCAGCGGCGCGTCGACCCGGCGAGACGACGTCAGCCAGGTGTGATCGTCAGCTTCGCCCCAGAGCGTCACCGAGCTGATCTGACCTTTCAACGCCCGGAACACCTGAAAAAAGTCGCGATAGAGGTAGCCCTGCTGAATCAGCCGATCCGCGGGAATGTCGGCATAGTCCAGGAAGGCCTCGCCGCTGTTCGTGTACACGCTGATATCGAGCTCGGTGATCTGGTTGTCGACGCCGATGCCGGAAAACAGATTGATGGTGTCGGCGACCGACTGGGCATGTGGAAAGCCGATGTTGCTGTGCATCTGGTGTCCTACGCCGTCGATGGGCACGCCTCGGTTCCGCAGATCCAGAACGAGGTTGTAGAGGAACGTCCGCTTGGGCTCCTCGGTGGTGTTGTAGTCATTGATGTAGAGTCGCGCGGCCGGCGCCGCTTCATGGGCCGCCAGAAACGCGATGTCGATGTAGTCGGTTCCGGCGATGGTGAACCAGGGACTGCGGCGGAAGCCGTCTGGCTGGCTGGGGTCGATGACCTCGTTCACGACGTCCCAGGCGTAGACGTCGCTGCCGAAGTGTTCCACGAGGCCGCGGATGTGATTGGCCAGCCGCTGCAGCAGAAGCGCCTTGTTTTCGGGTGTCGGCGTCATGGGATTCCCATCCACGTCCAGGAACACCCAGGGTGGAATCTGGTTGTGCCAGACAAGCGTGTGCCCGCGCACCCGCATGTTGTGAGCCTGGGCAAATCGGACTTGCGCGTCGGCGTTGGTGAAGGTGAATCGTCCCTCGGCGGGCTCGGTCCCATCCCACTTCATGTCGTTTTCCGACGTGATGCTGTTGAAGTGGCGCGCCAGCAGTTCGGCATGCGGTCCCGAGAGGTCGGCGGCATAGACGGCCGCACCGACTGGAAAGAAGTCGGCCAACGCTTCGGCGACCGGCGGCAGGTCCGGCTCGATCTGCAGCGGGGCGACAAACGTCAGGTCGAAGTCGTCGATTAAGAAAGACGCGGTTCCAGCAGGCGACTCGACATACAAGGACAGCGTGTCGTAGTTGAAGGCGAAGTCGACCGTCGCGGCAAGGTGCACCCATTCCGCAGTGGTGACGAGCGTATTGCCCACCAGGGTGTTGAAATTCGTCATGCCGTCAAGGGTTCTCTGCAGACTGAGCCGCAGCTCGGTGTCCGCCTCGCCCGGCGCGAGCTTTGCCCACAGCGAGACGACATACCGTGAGCCATTGCACATCTTCCCGGTCGCGTCGATGCTCGGGCCGCTGAACGCGCGTTGCCGGCCGGTGATCAAGAGACTGAGACTCCCGCTGTGCGCGTCGGCTGGCGTGACGATCAGGCTCTCTTCGCCGATGCGCGGCGTCCAGCCGTCCGGCCCGCCGTCCTCGAAGTCGGTGTGAAGACCCGAGGGATCGGGCGGGCCATCGCAGGTCGCGGCGCTCGCCCGGAACGGCATGACGAACGCGATACTGAAAGCGAAGAAGCGTGCTAGAAACATCGCCTTGTCCAAGCGCAACACCCAGCCCGCAGTCAGCTGACGTGCGGTCACGATAACCGTTGACCGGCCTCGCCTGATCAGAACGAGAAGCGGAGACCTAGTCGGAGATTCCGCTCGCCGACGCCCGTCGTCCCTGTGATGTACCCGAACGTGCTCTGGTTGGAGATGTCGCCGCTCGGATTCGCGAAGTTCGGATGATTCAGCGCGTTGAGCGCCTCGATGCGAAGTTGTGCGACGGCCGTGCCGCCGAGCGAGAACGAACGGAACAGACCCAGGTCGAGCTCGACGTATCCCGGTCCGCGGAGGCTGTTGCGAGGCGAATTCCCGAAGCGCTGCGCCTGCCCCGCGGGAATGTTGACCGGCTGATAAGCGCTCCGATCGAAGTACTGATACTGCGTCGGATCCGCGCCGGCCGGCGCCGCGCCCGGCGTGAAGTTGTTGTTGATCGCGACTGTCCCTTTGACCAGATCCGGGACCTGCGAGCTGCCGGGGGCGTTCAGGGCGCCTGCGGTGCCCTGAACGATGTAGATCGGCGTGCCGCTCATCGCGGTCAGGATGCCATTGAGCTGCCACCCGCCGAACACCGCGTCCTGCCAGCCGTTGTTGGCCCAGCGCTCCTGCCTGCCGAACGGCAGGCTGTAGGAGCCGAACGCCTGAAAATTGTGCCTGCGGTCGTAGCCGGCCAGCCCGTAGTTCAGTTCCTTGGACGGCAGGTACTGGATGCGCGGATTGCCCGCTCCCGCCGCGTTGCCGCCCGCGTTGTCGGCGTAGTCGGTCGTCCGCGACAACGTGTAGACGATGTCGAGTTGCGCGTTGCGCCGGCGCGCGCGCACGGCCGTCTGAAGGCCGTTGTAGATGGTATCGCCGTACGGCTGGAACGAGTTGATGTCGGCCGTGGCGTTGGCGATGCCGGCGAGCACCAGCGCTCGCCCGGCGTTGCCCGTGCCCGGTGCGGCGGCGTTGATGTTCACGAAGTTCATCTGGCCGATCGCCCGGGTACCCACGTAGCCGGCCTGTCCCGTCAGCCAGGGTGTCAGCTCGCGCTGGAACGTCGCGTTGTAGGAATCGATGTGGGGGCGGTGCAGATCGGCCGGATAGGTCCCCGTCCCGGTGCCCGTGGGCAACGGCAGCACGCCCGCGTTCAGGTTGGGCGGGGCGGTCGGCGGAATCAGACCCTGTCTGAGCGTCGTGACGGGGATGTACGGGTTGTTCTGCACCTGCAGCATTTCCCACGCGAAGATCGAGGGATACGAGTTTCGGAAGTTGATGAAGCTCGAGTTGTCCGCCGATCGCGCGTAGCCGGCGCGGAGCACGTTCTTCTCTCCGAGGCGCTGGGTGGCCCCCAGACGCGGCATGAACATGCCGTGCGTCGTCGCGCCCGTGTCCTGCGGCGTGTTGCCGTAGCCTCCGATGAGCACGAGGCCCGTCGTGGGATCGAAGCGGTTGACGCCTTTGCCGTCGGGACGCGTCGGCCAGTACTGCTCTTCCCAGCGCACGCCCAGCGCGAGAGTCAGGTCATGCGTCGCCTGCCACGTGTCCTGCACGTACGCAGCGTTGGTCTTCATGATGAGCGAGTTCGGGTTGAGCAGCTGATCCACCTTGCCGGCCCGCGTCGGCAGGCCGAGCAGGAAGTCCGCCCACGAGTTGAACCGCGCGTCGCTCGGGGCCGGCGTGCTCTGCAACATTGTTGCCTGGCCGTTGAAGACGAACGTGCCGCGCACCGTCTGGAACGTTCCGCCCTGCGGCTGGAAGTGGTTGATCTGCTGATTGAGGTACTCGAATCCTCCGCGGAACTGGTGCCGGTTGACCAACTTCTGCAGGTTGACGGCAGCGCTGAATTGGTTGTCGCGGAACTGGAACGGGTTTCCCGTGCCGTCGTTGCCGAGGTTCGACCAGTTGGCAATCTGGAAGGACGGCAGGCCGCCCTGCAACGGATCTGGACCGTTGGTGCCGGGGATGTTCATCTTGGTCGGATCCGATCCGACGTTGACGCCGATGTCGGGCGCCGCCGCGCCCAGCACTTGGTGCGTGAAGCCAAAGTTCGCGTCGAGCAGTGTGTTCGCGTTGATGATGTAGGTCGTGCCGAATCCCAGGACCTGCGTCCGGCCGGGCGCGATGCCGACCGAGCCGTTGCCGGCCGACGATCCGCCGCCCGCGTCGCCGAGGGCGTACGCATCGTTGATGTACGAAGGCGAGTTGCCGTAGCGTCCGAAGACGTTCAGTTTGGAGCTGGCGTAATTGACTTTCAGATCGTAGTTCGTGCGGTCGTACGATGTCGCGCCCGTCGTCAGCACGTTGTTGACGTACCCGGGCGACGTCGTGGCGGGCAGGCGGTTGATCAGATATAGCGCCGCCTGATCGATCCGGTTGGCCGGGATCGTGTTGTTCGGGAACGGCGTGCGCAGCGCGGGATTCGCGTTGGACAACGGATCGTAGATGATCGCGCCGCCCTGGGCCGGCGTCGGCAACACGACGTTGCCCGCGGCGTCGGGACGAAGGTTCGCCGGCGCGATCGATAGGAGCCGGTTGCCGGGCGCCGTGCGCTGCGTCGACTTCTCGGCGTTGAAGAAGAAGAACAGCTTGTCCTTGACGATCGGGCCGCCCAGATTCGCTCCGTACTGCATGATCGTGTTCTTCGGGTTCGTGGGCGTCGTCTGGAACTGGTTGCGCGCGCGAAGCGCGGCGTCAGTGTCGTAGACCCACCCGGCGCCGCGGTACTGGTTCGTTCCTGTCTTCACGACGACGTTGATCGCCGCGCCGCCGGACATCCCCATCTCGGCGGTGTAGGAGTTCGTGACGATGCTGACCTCTTCGATCGCCTCGGGCGACGGCACGTACGCGGTGTTGGTCGGCAGCCACACGTACTGAACGGGCGACCCGTCGATTCGCGTCTGGTTCTGCCAGCCCGACACGCCGTTCGCGCTGAACGAGATCGCTCGCTGCGGGCTGCCCGCGGTCGAGTTCGCCTCGCCGTTTCCGCTCTCGGTCCTCACGATCACCGCGCCGGGCACGACCTGCATCAGGCTCTGGTAGTTGCGCCCGAGGCTGCCGGCGAGCGGGAGGTCGTTGACCTCTTGGGTGGTCTGGGTGATGTGGATATCCGCGCGGTCGGCTTGCAACGGCACCGCGGCGGCGACCACGTCAACCCTCTCACTGAGCGGCGAGACTTCAAGCGCGCCGTCAACCCGGCGGAC
>Ga0066903_100005118_pt1 | contig 11294 bp, 12 predicted proteins | sample PanSoiMetaGPlot1_FD_67491 | JGI IMG/M metagenome (GOLD analysis project Ga0066903, IMG submission 67491) | Tropical forest soil microbial communities from Panama analyzed to predict greenhouse gas emissions - Panama Soil - Plot 1 (version 2) | ecosystem: Environmental > Terrestrial > Soil >...
CGATGCGGCACGCGGTAAATCAGTCCTCGCGCAGGGCCAGCGGCTGCGGCGGGCCGACCACGGCCGCCTCCTCGCGTGCCTCCTCGATCGGCTCGTGCGTGGCGCGGAGCGGCACCTCGCGCAGGAACAGCGTCATCACGAAGCCCAGCAGCGAGATCGGCACCGCGACCAGGAAGACCGTGTCGATCGAGCGGGAGAACGCCTCGACCACCGCCGTGCGCACCTCGTCGGGCAGGGCCAGGATGGCGGCCGGGCTGCCGCGCAAGGTGTCGGGCGAGACGCCAGGCGGCAGCGCGCCGCCGGGCAGCAGCTCGCCCAGGTTGTGGGCCAGCCGGTTGGAGAGCACGGCGCCGAACAGGGCGACGCCGAACGAGCCGCCCATCGAGCGCAGGAAGGACGAGGTGCCGGTGGCGGTGCCCATGTCCGAGCGGTCGACGGCGTTCTGCACTGCCAGGATCAGCACCTGCATCACGCTGCCGACGCCGGCGCCCAGGATCACCATGTAGAACGAGGCGGTCAGCTGCGTCGTGTCGGCGCCCATCGTCGAGAGCAGGTAGAAGCCGACCGTGGTCACGAGCATGCCGGCGACCGGGAAGATCTTGTAGCGGCCGGTGCGGCTGATCACGCGCCCGGAGATGACGGACATGGCGATCACGCCGATCATCAGCGGCAGGATCAGCAGGCCGGCGTTGGTCGCGCTCTTGCCGCCCACCACCTGCAGGAACAGCGGCAGGTAGATGATGCCGCCGAACAGCGCCATGCCGACGATGAACATGATGCCGGTGGCGACGCTGAACGAGCGGTTGGCGAACAGCCGCAGCGGCAGCACAGGCTCTTCGGCCCGGTGCTCGACGTAGACGAAGGCGGACAGCAACGCGAGTCCGGCGGCGGCCAGGCCGAGGATGACGCCGGAGCCCCAGGCGTACTCGGTGCCACCCCAGGTCACGGCCAGCAGCGTCGAGCTGACGCCGCCCACGAGCAGCAGCGTGCCCAGGTAGTCGATCTTGTGCGCGATCCGCGAGTGGGGCAGGTCGAGCACGACGCTGGTCACGATCAGCGCCACGATGCCGACGGGGATGTTCACGTAGAAGACCCAGCGCCACGAGAGGTTGTCGACGAAGAAGCCGCCCAGCAGCGGGCCGACTACGCTGGCAAAGCCGAAGACGGCGCCCATGTAGCCCTGGTAGCGGCCGCGCTCGCGGGGCGGCACGATGTCGCCGATGATCGTCATCGCCAGCACCATCAGGCCGCCGGCGCCGAGGCCCTGGACGAAGCGGAAGCCGATCAGCTCGGCCATGTTCTGCGAGAGCCCGGACAGCATCGAGCCGATCAGGAAGACCACGATGGCGAACTGGAAGACGTGCTTGCGGCCGTAGAGGTCGCTGATCTTGCCGTACAGCGGCGTGCTCACGGTCGAGGCCAGCAGGTACGCCGTCACCACCCACGAGAGATGGTTGAGCCCGCCCAGGTCGCCCACGATGGTGGGCAGTGCGGTGGAGACGATTGTCTGGTCGAGCGCGGCCAGGAGCATGCCCAGCATCAGCGCGCCCAGGATGATCATGATCTGGCGGTGGCTGTATTCGCGTACCGGCATCGGCTGATCAGCACCTTCCTTGCGAGTGGCGGGTCATGTCGTCCACGAGCCGCTCGAGCAGCTCCGCGAGCCGCGTGCGGTCCTCGTGTGACCAATCTGCGAGCAGCTCCTCCAGCGAGCGCATCCGCGCCTTCCTCAGGCGGCCCAGGATCTGCTTGCCCTCGGGAGTGAGCGCGAGCGCCGAGGAGCGGCGGTCGTTGGGGTCCTCGCTGCGCACCAGCAGGCCGGCAGCCTCGAGCTCCTGGGCCTTGCGGCTAGTGGTGGAGATGTCGAGCCCCAGCATCCCCGCCAGGTCACTGACGCGGGCGTGGCCTGCCCCGGCGACGCGGAACAGCATGCCCATACCTGTGCGGTCGATGGTGACGCCGGCCTCGGCCGCCACCCGCTCGTGCATGCGGCTGGCGTGCCCGGCCCGAAACAGCCCGGTGAGGGCGTCGGCGATACGCGTCAGGTCTGTCTGCTGGATGGCCACGGGCACATCTTAGATCTGTTGCTTGCAGCATGCAACTATTTGACCCTCCGAAGGTTGGTGCCCTATGATGAGGCTATGCAGATGACGAGCGCCACCCTGTTTCTCCGGCCCCGGCCGCAGGCTGGGGCGACGGCGCTCGCGCGGCCCCTCTAGGCCGCAGCTGCTCCTCCCCTGAGCCCGGCTGCCGGGGCGTTCCCGTCCCCGCCCACAGGCTCACCCAGGAGGACCAGCAATGCCTGCCACCATCACCCAACACCAGCTCGACGCCGCGCTCGGCCTGCGCGACCTCAGCGACCCCGCCGCCGGCGACCACGCGATGCAGCTGATCCTGGCGGCGATCACCGACGCCCTGGCTGCACGCTGGGGCTGTCCCGTCCGCGTCCACCGCGCCGGCCCGGTGGTGACCGTGGCCGAGAACTACGAGCAGCTCGGCTACGCCGCCGATGCCCCCGCCCGTGAGGCGCGCTACACCCGCTACCTGGATGGGGAACGGCTGCTGCGCACGCACACCTCGGCGATGGTGCCGGCCGCGTTGCGGGCAGTTGCCGGCACGGACGACGACCTGGTCGTCGCCTGCCCCGGTCTCGTCTACCGCCGCGACGTGGTCGACCGGCTGCACGTCGGCGAGCCCCACCAGCTCGACCTGTGGCGTGTGCGCCGGGGCGAGCCGCTCGGCGGCGCCGACCTCGAGGAGATGATCGCGACGGTGGTCGAGGCGGTGCTGCCCGGCGCCCGCCACCGCCTGCTCGACGCCGTGCATCCCTACACGCGCCACGGCCGCGAGGTCGAGGTGCTGGTCGGCGACGCCTGGGTGGAGCTGCTCGAGTGCGGCCTGGCCGGCGACCACGTACTGGCTGCCGGCGGCCTCGACCCACACGAGTGGTCAGGGCTGGCACTCGGCCTGGGCCTCGACCGTGCGCTGATGCTGCGCAAGGGCATCGCCGACATCCGCCTGCTCCGCTCTGCCGATCCGCGCGTGGCCGGGCAGATGACCTGCCTCGATCCCTATCGCGAGGTGAGCTCCATGCCGCCGCTGCGGCGCGATCTCTCGATCGCCGTGACCGAGGCGGCCGACGAGGAGCAGCTGGGCGACCGCGTGCGCACCGCCCTGATCGGCGAGGAGCTGGAGGCAGTGGAGGAGGTGAGCGTGCTTTCTCAGACAGCTCGCGCTGACCTGCCCGCCCAGGCGGTGGCGCGGATCGGGATCCGCCCCGGCCAGAAGAACGTGCTCGTGCGGCTGGTGCTGCGCCACCCCACCCGCACGCTCACCGCCGAGGACGGCAACCGCGTGCGCGACCGCGTCTATGCCGCGATCCACGAGGGCGACGTCCACCAGTGGGCGGGCGAGGGGCCGCCGGAGGGCTAATGTGGCGGGATGGACACGGCGCTTGCGATCGATGTCGGGGTGACCGGCCTGGCGGTCGCGTTCGCGGCCGGCTTCGTCTCGTTCCTGTCGCCCTGCGTGCTGCCGCTCGTGCCCGCCTACCTCTGCTTCGTGTCCGGCGTCGAGCTGGGCGAGCTGGGCACGCGCAAGGGCCGGGTGGTGGCGACCACAGCCGCCTTCGTGGCTGGCTTCACGGTGATGTTCGTGGCGCTGGGCGCCGGCGCGGCCTGGTTCGGCGGTGCGCTGCAGTTGCACCGCCGCGGCCTGGAGATCATCGCCGGGCTGTTCGTGATCCTGGCGGCGGTGATGATCGCGGGGCTGCCGCTGCCGACCGCCCTCTGGACGGAGCGGCGGATGCAGATGATGCGCGGCTCGGGCCGGCTGTGGACCGCGGCCGGCGCCGGGCTCGCCTTCGGCCTGGGCTGGACGCCCTGCATCGGGCCGACGCTGGCCGCGATCCTGACCCTGTCGGCGACCGGCAGCACCGCCTCGCAGGGCGCGCTGCTGCTGGCCGTGTACTCACTGGGGCTCGGCGTCCCGTTCCTGCTCGTGGGCCTCCTGTTCACGCAGGCGCTGGGGCCGCTGCGCTGGGTGCGCGATCACCGTCTGGCGATCAGCCGCGTCTCGGCCGTCGCGCTGGGGGTGCTGGGCGTGATGCTGATCACGGGCGAGTTCGGGAGCCTCAGCGGCCGGCTGTCGCAGTTCGGGCCGCAGCTCTAACCGCCTGGCAATCCCCTGTCGGGAGGTGGTGCGGCCTGCCGCGAACGCCGATCCTTAGGCCGATGGCCGGCTCCCTGCGCATGCGCTGCCTGCTCGTCGCCGTTGCGGCGTGCGCGGCGCTGCTCGCCTGCGCGACTCCCGCGCACGGCGCGAAGCTGATCGTGCGCAACCCGACCCAGATCTCGCTGAAGGTGGACAGCCGCAACCGCGCGCTGGTCACCTACAGGGCCAAGGGCTCGATGCACCACACGTTGTGGTGGGGTGCGATCAACGCGAAGCCGCCGGACAAGGCGCACCCGAATTCGCAGGTGAGGTTCCGCTACGACTACTCGGGCGGCTCGGGCTCGTTCGGCGCCGGCTACTGGTCGCGCATGAAGAACGTGTGCGGGCCCTACACCGGCCCCACCATCTGGAACGAGGTGGCGGCCTGCACCATGCCGGACGGCTCGCACTGGGTGCTGCAGAGCTGGAAGCGGCTGATGCCCAACGGCGGGTGGCCCTGTTGCCGCACCTCGGGCCAGGGCGCGAACGAGCTGTGGATCAGCCACTTCTCGGGCCCGCTCGCGAACCTGTGGCTGAAGTTCGGCTGGACGCGCCGCTACACCTATCCCTACAACGGCCAGCCGATGGATCAGTTCTTCGGGCGCCTCACCTACCGTGGCGTTGGTGTGTACGGCTGGCACTCGTCGCCCAGCGGCTCGCCCACCGACAGCTACGGCGACCTGGTCTGGGTCGACACCTACGACTCGGCCTGGGGCGCGGGCTGGCGCCGGATCAACAGCTTCCTCACCCATAACAGCTCGGGCGGCGCGTTCTGCGACCAGCTCTGGCCGAGCCGGTTCGGGCGCACCAACTCGCCCGGCCTGGGCAACGACTACCGTGCGGTCGCCAACGGCCCCGGTGTCACACCCGTCGTCTACTGGCACGGGCCGCCTCCGGGCAATTACTCGCAGTCGGAAGCGCTGACGCGCACATCGCTGGGGATCTTCGACATTCTCGGCACGGGCCGCCAGCCGTTCGACCAGGTGCAGGCGGACTGGTACTCGACCGAGCTGCTGGCGATGTTCGCCTCCACCGACCGCTGCCACCACAGCTACTGACCGGAATCGCGGCTGGTACGCTGCCGCGGTGGCGCACGACGAGCTGTTCGACACGATCGCGTCCCTGCTCGACCGCCACTCGCCGAGTGGTGCCGAGGGTGAGATGGACGACCTCTTGCGCCGGCAGGTGTCGGGGCTGGGCGAGCTGACCGTGGACGCCGCCGGCAACCTGGTGCTGCGGTTGCCCGGGCGCGAGGAGGGCCCGTTGCGGGCCGTGCTCGCCCACAAGGACGAGATCGGCGCGATCGTCAAGCGGGTGGAGGAGGACGGCCGCCTGATAGCCGAGTCCGTCGGCGACGCGCACCCCTGGATCTGGGGCGAGGGGCCGGTGGACATCATGGGCCGCCACGGCTCGGTGGTGGGCGTGCTCAGCTTCGGCGCGCGCCACGTCTCCGAGGAGTCGCCGCAGCACACCCAGCGCGACAAAGAGCCGGTGCGCTGGCGCTCTGCCTGGATCGAGACCAAGCTGCCCGACGCGGAGCTGGAGCGGCTGGGCATCGAGCCCGGCTCGCGAATCGTCCCGGCCCGTCCCCGCAAGCGGCCAGTGCGGCTCGGCGCCGACGGCGAGCACGTGGCCGGCCACGCGCTCGACGACAAGGCGGCGGTGGCCGCGGTGATGACGCTCGCCGCGCGCCTCAAGCCACGGCATGCCACGGAGCTCGTCTTCAGCGCGCGGGAGGAGGTGGGCTGCCACGGCTCTCAGTTCTACGCGCGGCACACCGATGCCGAGGCGCTGGTCGCCGTCGAGGTGATCCCGGTGGCCAAGGAGTACGACCTGCCACAGTCGGCCGATCCCGTGCTGATCCGGGCCGACGCGCGCGGGCCGCTGGACGATGGGCTCTCGCTGGAGCTGGACGAGGCGGCGCGAGGGCTGGGCCTGAACATGCGCCAGGTCGTCGTCAGCCGCTACGGCTCCGACGCATCGACCTCGTTGATGCACGGGCTCGTGCCCCGCTCGGCCTGTCTCGGCTTCGCGACCGAGAACACGCACGGCTACGAGATCGCCCACCTCGGCGCGATCGCGGCCTGCGTGGACGTGCTCGACCGCTGGCTCAGCTAGTCCAGCTCGTCTCCGCCGCCCAGCGCTCGGCCGCGTCGAGGATGCGCAGGATCACCCCGGCCTTGGCGTCGGTGTGGGCGATGCGGTCGTCCGCCCAGGCGACCGCCGCCTCGCGCTTGGCGTCGGCGTAGGCATCGCAGGCGTCCGGGTGGCGGCGCAGGTAGTCGCGGAACAGGAGGTGGACGCGCTCCCACTCGCTGCCCGCCCCACAGACGTGGACGTGCACCGAGCGCGGCAGCCCGGCCGCCGGCCGGAAGTAGCGATGCAGGTCGTCGCGGCTGCGCAGGCACAGGTCGAGAGCCTCGAGCGCCGGCATGTAACGGCCCTCGTCTTCCAGGTCGGCAACACCTGACCTGAATGTCCACCGTCGGCTTGGCCGGGAGTCCCGGCACCGAGGTCGAGCCGACATGGTCGATGCGCAGCGCCGCTTTGCCCAGCGCGCCGCCAAGCCGGTCGCGCCACTCGGCGAAGATCCGCGGCCATGCCGGGCCGGTTGGCTTATCAAGCGGGATTAAGCGGCTCCGGTAGTCGGGGAGACCACACCCAGACCACACCAGCGCGCCACGAGAAGCCTTCGCATCAGGCCACTCAGGGCGTTGGTCGTCGGGTGCCGCGGCGGTTTAGAAGGATGCACCCCCGTGCGGCACGAGTCGACTACCCCTCGCCGTGTCATCCTTGACGCGATTCCGTAGCTCGGCGACCTGCTTTCTAACGGCCGAGCATGCCTGCGGGGCCCCTTCGGGCGATACCTGCGGAATGTTTGCACGCTTGTCGATACACCCATGCTAGGGACGGGGTCGGATGTAGGCCACGCGGATCAGGCCACAGCCGCGCCGACGCCGCCCGCGACCCCTGCCCAAGGCCCGGCGCGCACCTCTTTCAGCGGCACTCCGGACGCCCTGCCGAGCCATTCGCTCGCCCACAGCGCCTCACCACCAAGCGGCAGGAATCGTAGGGGTACCTCGGATGCGAGTCGGCATTGCGGGCAGCGATGCTCCTCACATGCCAGATCGCCGTGCCACCGCCCTCATCGTTCTTGTCGCCATAACGTTGATCCCAGCCTGGGCCAAGATCGCGGCCGCGACCGTCTCGCTCCTCACCGATCACGGGCCCAATACGAGCTCTATCGTCTCATGCCTGAACGATGCGGGTTACGCGACCATGGTCGCCTACGACCAGGACATCCCGACCTGGCCGAACCCTGACGGAACCATACCCGTCGTAGACGAGCCGTCCCTCTTCGAGGGCTCGCCGTTCGACGACAAGATCACTGTCGTTCGCCGAGACAATCCAACCTGGCTGGCGATCGTGTACGTCGGCGACGACTGGACTCGCATCGATACGTCCGGCGCAACGTGGGCTCGCCTCAGCACGACCCACCTTAGCGCCCGTGGCCGAGCCAAGATGGTCCGCTGCGTTGACGCTGGATAGCCGGCCGCTAACGGTTTTGGGGATACCCCTCTGATGCGAGCACCAGGTAGCCGAGGCGATGCTCTACACATGCTCAACCTGCTCGAAAGCAAACTGACGCCCCCGCTCCGCCCTTCTCGTGGTACTGATCGTTGGATGGGCTCGGTGGCGTGGACCCGGCGGTCTCGACGGGCGCCTCTTTTTCGCGGATAGCTAGGCGGACGTCGGCGAGGCGGCGGCTCAGTGAGAGCCACCCCCAAGCACCATCGGCCTTGCCAGAGCAGGCGATGCAGAGGGCGCCCGCCCCTTGAGGCGGTGGGAGGAGAGCGAGCAGCATCTCCAGGCCGCGATTGATCTCGCCCGCCCTCGCTAGGCCTTACCCGATCTTGACCGGGTCATGACCGGCTTGGCGCACGATGGCGTCATCCAATCAACCTGCGGCGACCGCTCGACAACGGCGAATCGGAGGGTGACCATGATCTGGCGAACGTTGAAGCATCTGAGGGCACAGTGGATAGGCGTATTGGCGCTCTGGCTGGTGCTGTCGAGCGGCGCCGCCTACGCCATCACGGGTGGGAAGCTCATCCTCGGCAAGGCGAACACCGCTGACCAGACGACCACGTTGACCGGGTCGCAGGCAACCGGCGAAACGCTGGCAGTGGCGAACACCACTCTTGGCCAGCCGGCCGCATCGTTCAAAGTGTATGGGACACCGGCACCGTTCACGGTCAACTCGACGGGCAAGGTGGCCAAGCTCAACGCCGACCTGCTGGATAACCTCGACTCGACGTCGTTCCTGGCGGCCAACGGTAAAGCGGTCGACAGCGACAAGCTTGACGGGCTCGACAGCACGGCGTTCACCACTGGCACGGGCAAGAACAGTTGGGGCGGCGCTACGGTCGGATTCGGCACAACTTCGACTTTTGCAGGCGATACTGGCTCCCACCCATACACGCTGCAATTCCTCTGCCCGGTCTCGGGTACAGGTAACGGGCAGTGGCAGATCCAAGACCCCGTGGGAGCGCCGTCAATCGTGGTGTTCGACCACAAGCTCAGCACAAGCGGCGCAGACGACATGACCTATGCGAACCCAGGACACCAATATCAGATCCCACTCGGCGCGTTCGCCGACACGATCGTCCTCCAACTCTTCTGGAGCGGATCCAAGCTGGTGACAACCACGGCCAGTTCGATAGTGACTGGAGGCGGCTGCACGGTGGTCGCGCACGTGATCACCGCCGGGTCTTGAACCGACATGGGTAGGGCCGCCCGCGAAGACGACGGCCCTACCCGATCCCGGCCAGGAGGGAGCGTGCCGGTCACGTCGGCGGCCGGTACTACGCGGTGATACTTGCAGAATCAGGCACCTACCGGTGCGAGCCGCGAGCGTGAGGGTGGTTTGGGCCTACAGGCGGCGTGAGTGGGAGTTCACGGGAACCACGCGCGTTCCCAACGGGAGACCTCGAATGCCGCTCCCGGGCGGCTCCCGATCGCGAGGATTGCCGTGCCGTCGACGGTCGCCCGGGCGCTTCGGATAAGAAGAGGGTCGCGCACGAAAACCAGCGTGCCCGCAGGGGCGTCCACCTCTTCGCCACCCACCGTGAAGACGGCGTGCCCGCTCATCACGGCAAACAACTCCTCGTGGCCATCTGTGAGATTGACCTCGTCGTCAGGCTCGTCATGCGGCTCCACCATCTCATCGCCCGCGTTCCCGGTGATCCCGTTCACCCCGAACGCTCGAATGTCGAAGTGGCGGCGCACGAGGTGAAAATCGCGCGCGCCCGCACCCTCCCCGTCCGTGGCGTCAGGGTAGTCCGGGTCGATATCCGTCGCCCGCACGACGTCGGCAAGCAGCACGGCACCGAATGGCGCTGTTCGTGGATCAGTCAACAGGACAACGCTCGCAGGTCATCATGCGGGAGTCAACTCCGCGCGGGGTCGCCAGGCACTGTGACCCGCGCTGCGAGGAACACGCGGAGGCGGCTAATACTGCCGCGCGGTCGAGCGTCAGGCGGACGTCGGCGGGGATGCGTCTCGCGGCAACCCACCCCCCGCTACCAGTCGACTGTCCTGGTCAGCGCGGTTTGCACTGCGCCTCGTTGTCTGAGAGGCTTGTGCACTTTGCAACGCGCTACGAGGAGGCTCCTATGATCCGCCGCCGGTTGACCTATGCGAATGTGATGGCGACGCTCGCGGTGGTGATCGCGATCACGGGCACAAGCACCGCCGTGGCCGCGGTCATCATCAACTCGAACAGCGAGGTCGCCCAGGACACGATCAGCGGCCATAAACCACCGGCCGGCGATCATGCGAACGTGATCAGCGGTTCGATCAATGCGACGGATCTCGCGAACAAATCGGTTACGGCGGGGAAGATCAAGCCGCCGGAGGCCTGGCACGAGGTGGCCGCAGGTTCAACCAGCGGGGATGCTTGCGCTGACCCGAATGCTACGGCCATATTCTGCAGCGAGCTTGACCCGGAAATCGGGTACTTCGCGTGGCATAACTGGGGTAATGAGTTCGCCACGGCCGGCTTCTACAAGGATCAACTTGGGATCGTGCATCTAAAGGGACTGATCGTCGCACCGTTCGGGAGCGCAAGTAAAGCCCCACGATTCTCGTCGATCTTTCGCCTCCCCGCCGGCTATGCACCCACCGCGTTTCGGATCTTCGCAAGCGAGGGCAGCAGTTTCGAGACGGGCCTGGACGTCGCTCCGTCACGGATCAACGTCAGAACTGATGGCATGGTCGAGATGGAGCAGGACTGTGACACGAACGGTTACGAGTGCTCCGCGGACGGCGGGTACTTCACCCTCGACGGCATAACGTTCCGCCCAGACGGGTTTTAGGTTGCCGCGGCCGGGGTAGGGCTGGCCCGTTGTGGGTTGGCCCTACCGGTCGGCACGCCCAAGCCAACAGCCCGTCCGCTATCGGGAAGCCGCCACACACAGCGCAACCCGGGGGCATCGGGTCGGCTCGAAGAACCCGCTCGCTGTCCTTGGGACGGTCCATCCGGGCCACACCTGGGGCAGCATCCAGCGGGCCAGCTCCAGCCGCTCCTCCGCGGGAAGCTCCTGGGGTGCGAGGCCGCGCGGGGCGGCGACCAGTGCGTAGAGGTCGATGACCGTGGCGCGCGGGCCCTCCACCGCGCGCAGCGCCTGCCATGCGACCCGCGGATCGGCGTTGGGATCGACGCCGGCGGCGGCCAGGCGCTCGGGGAGACTGGGATCAGGGCTCAACGGGCGTACGGTAGGATGCGGGCCGCGGCGGAGTAGCTCAGCTGGTTAGAGCAGCGGAATCATAATCCGCGTGTCGGGGGTTCGAGTCCCTCCTCCGCTACTTCGGCTGTTCTCCGAACCGTTCCACGGTTCGGCCCGGAAACAGCCTGAACGAGCCGATCAGGCGGGAACCGAGCAACGAATATCTCACGTGTTGGAAGCGGACGCAAAGCACCTGCGGCCTGATGTGCGTGGCGTCGTACCGTCACACTCCTCGGCCAGGCCGCGTTCCAAGAAGCCGGCGGCGCATCGGGCTGTCGCATCCGCTGACCACAC
>Ga0066903_100005119_pt1 | contig 11291 bp, 10 predicted proteins | sample PanSoiMetaGPlot1_FD_67491 | JGI IMG/M metagenome (GOLD analysis project Ga0066903, IMG submission 67491) | Tropical forest soil microbial communities from Panama analyzed to predict greenhouse gas emissions - Panama Soil - Plot 1 (version 2) | ecosystem: Environmental > Terrestrial > Soil >...
ACGCTCAGTCAGAGACTAGAATCGAAAGTGAATACAATGGCGTGCGCCAGTAAATCCTGAGATGTCACGGCGATGATGCGAACAGGTTCACATACCAATCCGGCCGCTCGCTGATTAACTCAGCACGGAAGGGTGCGAGCCCACGCTTTGTTACCTGGCAGATCGCCATGTTATTATTCTCCAGAGCGTCGATAAGTTCAATCCAGTTCGTCCCCGCCTGTTTTAGGCCGTATGGCCAAAATTCAAGGAGTAGCTTGGCATGGGGGTTATCCGCCAAAACACGAGTGGCCCCGCGCAAGGCATGAAGCTCATATCCTTGAATATCCATTTTGATCAGATCAACGCGTTCGCCGCGTTTGAAGTAATCGTCCAACGCTATGATATCGATTGGCACGTCGCGGCGCGGATCACCCTCCGTCGCATACGTCCGGTGATCGACGTTTAGTTTATCTGAAAGATAGAGCCTGGATCTCCTGCTGCATTCGCCCACCGCGGCCTGGGACAAACGCACGTTTGCGAGCTTACGCGTGGCGGATTGAAGGCGCGCAAAATTTTCCGGCGAAGGCTCAAAGGAATGAACAACCCCAGTCGCACCAACACGGCGCGAGAAAAACTGCGAATAGATACCGATATTCGCACCTGCGTCCACTACGACAGCACCTGCGATCAAAGTCTCCCTCAGCAGTTGCCGCTCCACGCGATCAATACAGGCCTTGTAAGCTGCATAAAGCGGCCGGTAGATTGGAAAGGCGTGCTCGTAAATCCTGTTTCCAATTCCACGAAGAAGCGAAACTACCTTCATCAGCATCGCGCCAGCATTACCGTAAAAACGATAGGCACCGGCGCAAGAAGTAAGGACTCAGCACATCCACTTTCTTTGGGCCGCCCCTCGGGAACACGGCAATAAGGCGCGTCGTGGGTGCGCGTACATGAAAATCAAACCTGCTAGCACGGACAAGGGCTTCGTGACGACTGGCTTACTCGCGATCATTTCGCCGCCGGATTTCAACTTTGCCGCCGCAAAATCAAGAAATGAAATTGGGGGCTTCATCAAAGGGGCGCTCGGCGCAAATACAACGCTGGAAAACACATTGAGAAGCCATAGGTTCGTCCAATGCGATGTCGCTGGCGAGAGATGTTCACATCGAAGGTGGACGCGGCGGTGCGCTGGGATCGATGGGATTTTGTTGCTCTTGCCCTCGCTATGTTCATCGCTGTTTGGGTCTTCGCACTTAAACTGAAGACATTCTACGATCTCGGGTACTCATCGGACTTGTTCACGAGTGTGCAGGCTGCGCGGAGTTGGCTAGAGGGACGGGGCTTGTTGCAGGACAACTGTTTTGGAAACGTGCTAGTTATTCATACCTATTTTCTGCTTCTGCCGCTTGGAGTCATAGCAAAGCCGTTCGGCGCTCCCGGCTTGCTATTCGTGCTGGCCGCTTCGGTGGGAGCGGCTTACCTCTGGGCAACGCGTATCCTGCGTCTTCTCGGTGTTGACGGGCGCCTTGCAGTAATCGCAGCAGGGGTAGTTCTCATCTCGCCGCTTTCGGTCGCGTTCTATCAAGAGCTGGGGTTCGGATTCCATGTCGAGACTCTTGCCCCGGCGTTATGTTTATTCCTGTTCTATTCCTTACTTCAGCGGCGGATGATCCCGTCAATCGTGACAGCACTAGCCGTTATCAGCGTGAAGGAGGATGCGCCAATTGCCGCGGCTGTGGTGGCGATGGTAGCAGGTGTTGAGACATGGATCTCGTCAGCAGACAAACGCCCGGGCTGCCGCTTTAACTGGCCCGCGGCGCTGATACTTCTCCTGTCTGTGTCCGCGATCCCCCTCTTGCTCGCAATTTCTTGGTCACAGGCGCCAACGATGTACGCCCATCACTCAGCTGATCGCCTTCGCATCGTGGCGCCAGGAACCTTATCCGGTCCTGGAGCGCTTTTTGTTTTTGTCGTTTCCAATATTGTTCATTGGCTCGGTAGCAGCGTTGTCCGTCAATGGCTGTGGATCATGATCGTAGGCAGCTTTGGGACAATCTTGTTGCGTCCGTACTATTTGGTTGTTGGTGTGCTCACAACCGTAGTTGCATGGCTCATGGGCCGGAACGACCTATTGTGGGCACCACGATTTTTTTCCACCGAGGCGCTGCTTTGGTGTATTACGTTGGTAGGTTTTGCTTCGATTGCGTGCGCCGCACGGTACTGCAGCAAATGGACGCAGAGGGCGGTGCTTACGAGCGCAATTGCAATCGCGGCATTGTCGGCTCTCGCGCAACTCGCGCTTGTGCCGCATGTTTACTGGGCATACGTCCCTAGTCCAACAAGCGTTTACTCGACGCAGGAGCGACAACAAGCAGACGAGCTGTTCACGCGCTACCGCCGTGAAGGCAAGCCAGAGGAACCTGTCGTTGCCTCAACTTGGTTGTTTCGCTACGCGCATGATCGAAACCTCTTCTGGTTAGATCGACTGCATGGCCGGCCTGCGCCAATATGGCTTCTTGGGGATAGCACCGACCACTACCCCTCGCTCAGGATCAGCTCGGACACAATAAACCCGAGATCTGGAATTCATATCGAAGACTACGCACTAATTGATCGTCGCGGTCGCTTCGTGTTGCTTAGAAAAAGGGAGTAACGTTGTAAAGACGCGACATGATTGGAAGTATTGAGAAATCATGGGCAGTACGGCACAAACTAATCTGTCAACATCAACGTCGAGTGAGGGTTAGGGCGAAAGCGGCGACTGATGGCGAGGTCTGTTGAAAATAACGCGCAATAAAGAAAATGCAGGACCGGCAGCCTGTGCAATTCCTCCGGTGACCATGTACGATAGGGCGCTAAAGGGCCGAGTGGGAAAGAGTCGCAACATTGAAGTTCTCGTTCATCAAGGCTATTATCTTTGATCGCGTCCAACCCATCGGTTTCTTGGCAGTCAAACACGAGATCAAGATAGTTTAGGGCAAGCATTTGCATCACGAACCGCTCGATTTCCGGATTGCCGAGCGAGAGTTGGGCCACGTGCAGGCTCCGTTGGCATCGGCCAATATCGCGCCGCCCTGGCAAATCTTTTGCCGTGGATCGCTGTAACGACCACATCAATCGTGACGAGGTTTGGGAGAAATTATTTCAGCGGCGACGTGCCGCTCCTATCTCCAGCATTCAGAGCGCCTCCGGCTTGGAAAAGTCGTTGAACCGATAATAGTCAAGTTCGCGATAGCAGAAAAGAAGATTCTTATTAGCGCAGAGCCGCGCGCGGTTACGCAAAGTCCTGGAACAATCTTTCGCCTCTTCGCTCTCCAAAACCGTTGTTGCGTTCCTCATTTGACTGCACGGATATACAGCGAGCCAGCAAACTCCGAGATCACCGGGACGTTTTCGAGAAAGCGGCCCAGGGCGTCCACTCGACCGACCAGAAGAACTGATGTTTTGGGGTGCAAGAAATCAAACGGATCGATTCGAACGGCACGATAGCCTATTTGTTCGAGCAGACGTCGGAGCGACCACCGGAAGAATGCGGTCTCATCCGGCGAATCGCCGAGTTTCCGCTTAACCCACGGCACATTTTTTTGTATCGCAATCTGAGGGTTCAGCATGTTTGGTTCTGTAAAGTAAATCGTGCCAGCGTGCTTCAAGACCCGGTAGATTTCGCGTAGTGCCTCTTCGATTTCAAGGTGGTGTAAAACGGAACTGCCCACAACGGAATCAAACACGGCGTCGGGATAGCTCAGGGCAGAAGCGTTCTGGATTTCATAACGAACGTTGCTCCCAGAACAATTCGCCCTCGCAATTTCCAGAAGCTCAGGTGAGACGTCAATCGCGACAACGTCCGCTCCGGAGCGAACCAATTCCCGGGTAAAATAGCCAGTGCCGCATCCCAGCTCGAGCACCCTCATCCCTGCCCCGAGATGTTTACTGAGCATCTTCACCCGGCGCGCCCAGCGCAATTTGCCTGCCGGGCTTTCCCAATTCCAAATCTCTCCCGCCCCATATTTGGCTAGAAAACGCCCATGTAGAATCTCCTTAGTAATGCGGTCCTGCATCGGCTAGCTCCCCCTTACTTCCCCTCTTAAGCTGGAAACCGGGTCAAAGCATGAGTAAGAAACGCAGCAGCCCATTATCGCGCATGAAGAGTTTCATGGCCGAGAAACTTTAAGCGCCTGGCAGCGAAAAGGAGCATGCGGAGAAGGATCAACCCATGGCGCCAGCGCTGAATGTTGGTTGTTCCATATCTTCTCTCGTGATAATGCACCGGCACCTCAACAATCTTTAGCCCCATCCGAGCTGCGCCAAAAAGAAGGTCAAAATCTCCAAAAGGATCAAAATCTCCAAAGAATTCGCGCGCGGCCGCCAGCCGTTTATAATGCGCCCGCCAGAGCACTTTGGTACCGCACAAGGTGTCTTTAAAGCGCTGCCCAAGGACGAAGGAGAAGGCGGCAGCGAAAAATTTGTTTGCTACAATATTAAAAAAACGCATCGCTTCCTTCTCCATGGGATATACCAACCGGCTGCCGTTAACGAACTCCGCCCTGTTCCTAGCAATCGCGTTGTAGAACTTCGGCAGTTCTTCAGGGGGCGTGGTCAGGTCAGCATCGAGAATCATAAGAATGTCTCTTGTTGCCAGCTCGAATCCTAGCCGCACCGCATCACCCTTTCCGCGACCTTTCTGTTGCGCGAGAACCAGTCGGTGAGAGCCTTTGTAGCCTCTGGCGACCTGTTGGATTCTTTCCCATGTGTCATCAGTAGAATTACCTTCGACGAAGATGATCTCGTCCTGCGGTCCCATCATCGGGCAACGGACAAGAATATTGTTGATGTTTCCCGATTCGTTGCGCGCCGGAACAATAACAGACACGGAGGGACGCTGTTGGCCGATCGATTTCATTGGACGTGCGATCACGACGTTGAGCATAGTGAAAAGCCGGAAAAAAGGCAGCGGAGCCAGATAGCGATTTAGAAGGTTGGCAAGAAACGGCACTGGTATTGGACAAAGTAATTTTACGTCCCGACGGATGATTTCCAGTCCCGTTAGATAACAGAAATTCTCAAGGTCCTCATGAGCGATCCAGTTCTGTTCCGGGGTGCGACTACGCATGCCAACCTTGGAAGCCAAACGCGTAAGCGGTTTCCATAACATGCTGTAATAAACGAACAGTATCCGCTCCGATCCTTCCAAGCAGTTTCGCAATTGATTTAGCATCTCCTGAATGTCGCGTTCATAATGGATTGTCCCGTTCAACAGAATGTAATCTGCTGGCCTGCGCTCTATCTTGAGCGCTGCGACGCTGGGGACCGCCTGATAATTTGCGAATCGCTCGCCCAAGCCTTTGCTGCGCGGTTCGATCTCAACGACTTGATCCTCGGGGCGAATATAGAGCGAAAGATATGAAGCCAGAGTATCGTAGAAATAACGCCGCAGTATTGATTCGCTCTTTTTGGAGGCGATAGGACGGGCTACGGGGGCGCCCTTTGAATCCAAAAGTTGGTGTGCATCCCGACCCTTTTCGGCAATAGTTCTCACGTTTGGCGAGTCGGAAATTAATGCAAACTGGGCTGGAAACAATCTATCGTTCTCCTTGTTGCGAGAACCGTGCTATCACAACTCTTGCTGCATACCTGCGCATGCTTACGAACACTCGGAATATCGGCGGGGACATCCAGGCATACTACCACCATCTCGCCAAATGGTGTGTCTGCATCTTCTTCGTTAAATCTCGCCGGCCTAAAAGATTCCAACTCACTTAACTGCCTTTGCCTCACGGTAGTTTTAGATCGTGGGGATTCTTCACGGCGAGATAGGCTAGGCGTTTCAACTCCCATCGTCCGCGCGTTACTGTGTCAAGAATCAGTCCGCTTGCCAGCGAAAGAAAGGCCAGAAGCATCAAACCAGTCGAAAGAACAGCAGTCGGCAAACGCGGGACAAGCCCAGTCTTTAGATATTCAAGGACCACGGGAGCTCCAAGCCCGAGCGAGAGCAGCATCAGTATCGCGCAGATCCCCGTGAAAAACACCAGGGGCCGTTCTTCTCGCACGAGCCCCGCGATTGCAAAGAGAATACGAACCCCATCGCGCCATGTATGAAGCTTGCTGACAGACCCCTGGGCCCGTTCCTTGTAACGCGTGTTCACCTCCGCGACGGGCATGAGAAGGCGCCCTGCGTGTATGCTCAATTCTACTTCGATACTGAAGCCTTCAGCGGTGACAGGAAAGGATTTGACGAATCGCCGGGACATCACCCTATAGCCAGTGAGCAGATCCAATATTTTCAGTCTAAACATGATTACAGTGAGGCCCGTCAAAAGCCGATTCCCGATGATGTGGCCGGCTCGATATGCGCTGCTGCCAACCGGAATTCGGCGGCCGGAAACTACATCGAGTCCATCGTCAACGAGCTTTCGGATGAGCGCAGGTGCAGCTGTCGCGTCATAAGTGTCGTCCCCGTCTACCAGGATGTAGATGTCCGCCTCAATATCGGCGAACATGCGCCGAACAACATTTCCCTTGCCACGCCGCATTTCGCTGCGGACAATGGCGCCAGCGGCGCGAGCCACCTCAGCTGTTCTGTCTTTTGAATTGTTGTCGTACACGTAAACGTTGGCACACGGTAGCGTCGCTTTGAAATCGCTCACGACCTTGGCAATCGCCGCTTCTTCGTTGTAGCAGGGAATGAGCACTGCTATACGCGCGAGTTCGCTCATTGCTGGTCTTCTATTGCCAGTTTGATTGGTGAGGATCGATCGGCGCCGCCCACGTATGCTTTCATATCAACGATTCAATCTATACATCGCAAGATGGCGATCCTGAGAATAAACTCAGGACGTATTCGATGCCTGGAACGGCTTCTGGTACGCAATTTCGCTGGAGAAAGGGAACAGCTGTGCTTGACTAATAAATTCGACATTCCTCGTCAGAATGCCTGCGCAAGTTATCAAATTTAGTCGTGCCCGCCAGCACAATCTCAAGAAGCTCCATGTGGAGATTCCACAGGAAAAGCTGGCGGTCATACCCGACCTGAGTGGTCCGGGGAAGTCCTCGGTGGCGTTCGACACTCTTTATGGCGAAGGACAACGCCTCTATATTGAAAGCCTTTCGACCCAGCGGAAAATTTCTTGATCAAATGGATGCGTCGGATGCCACTGCTTGGGAAGAACAAGTGCTTTATGCGACCATTTATCCTGTCGGAGGAGAGACGTCGTTGTGCTTTACTGAAATGTCGGTAGGTCCTCTTGGGAATTTTTGCCCAAGCCTGCCGAGAAACCTGGCATGCCTCGCACTATCTTTCTCCTGTTTTGAAACGATTCAGCTCCATGTCTGAAACCCGCTTTACCAAACCAACTGTGCCGGTTTCATCCAAGTCCGCGCTGCCGGCTTTAGGATCGATTTACGTCGCGACAAGTGGTGAAGTGGATAAGACCTGGGTTCGGAATCGTGCCAACCGCTGGTACAAGAAAGGAGCAAATCCTCACCATTTCACCGGCGATTATGCGTTTCAGAGGCTGCGACAGACTTGGTTTACGCCGAAAATCGAGCCGAAGTTCAAACTCCGACAAGAAGACAAATTCTATGCAATCGGGTCATGCTTCGCCCGCGGAATCGAAAACGCGCTTATCAAGCGTCGAGTTGCGGTTGAAAGCGCAGCACCGGAGTTTGCCAAGCTTCAGCCGGTGAACAAAGAGGTAACAGGGCGCGGCTTTACGAACAAGTACAATACGTTTTCGATACTGAATGAGCTTCGCTGGGCTCTTGATCCCAAAGCGGTTTTTCCTGTGGAATCGATTGTCCAAGTCACGGAGAGCACGTGGTCCGATCCACACACTACCCCCACCCTGGAGCTGGTTGGATTCGAGAAAACTCTGGAACGTCGTGTGCTAATGCAAACCGTCACAAAACGGGTGACCGACTGCCGCGTTGTGATTATCACGCTCGGGCTAGTTGAGGTCTGGCGAGACCTTGACGTCGGTGTGTACACGAATTCCACTCCAGTCCGACCAGTGTTGGAAACTCAACCGGAGCGGTATGAGTTTCACGTCACCAGCTTCGCCGAGAACTGGGCTAGCCTCGAGGCGATCTACGCATTGTTGTCTCGCTATGGGCATCCTGATGTTCAAATTGTTATTACAGTGTCCCCGGTACCCTTGATGGCGACCTTTTCACCCATGGACGTGGTTGTGGCCAATGCCTACGGCAAATCACTCTTGAGAGCAGTCGCGCAAGAATGGGCTGCGGCTCATGATAACGTAGCCTACTTCCCCAGTTATGAAATCGTTCAAAACTCGGATCGTGCGGCTGCCTGGGAGGAGGATCTGAGACACGTCGCAGGTGCTGTAACCGAGCACATCATGGAGCTCTTCCTGCAATCCTATCTCGCGTAGAGTTGTCGCTAAAGGCTGGCGCTGGCTGCGTCGCGGACTGCCTCAACGATCTTCTCGATCGTATTTTTCTCATTGTAACAAGGGATCACGATCGAGACTTTCATCGTTCAATCCACTCAAAGCTTATCGCGTCAAAGCAACACATGCTCTCACCAGGATAACGGCTCGTCCTTTTCTCACATTGCATTTCTGGTATCATCGCCTCCACGCCTCTTCATGAGCAGTTCAGACAGTCTGCAGCGCCTGCGAAAGTTACTTTATGGGTCCAACGCGATTGACGTGCTGTGCGTGCTCGTACTTATCGCATATTTCCTTCACTTTGCTGTACCATCGTTGGCCGGAGGTTTCAATGACGACGAAATGATGAATATATATGGTTATTGGCATCTGGGAGCCTTAAAATCGCTCTGGGCTAATATATGTTTCTGGAAGGTGCTTGGTCGTCCCGCCGGAGCGCTCTATTATTTGCCGCTTTACCACTTTTTCTCCCTAAATTCTCAACCCTATCGGATTGTCCAGGTCAGCATTCTAGCTGCATCAATCCCGATGGTTTACTATTTGGCCCGGCTTCTTGCCGCTTCCCGTTCGGTCGCGTTTCTTGCAGTTCTTGCTCTCTGTTACCACGCTCAACTCGCGAACCTGGTGTTCAGCGGTTCGTTCATTTACGACGTTTTATGCGGCTTCTTCTATTTCGCGGCATTAACCTACTATATTCATGTTCGCGAGAAACAAATCGCTCTGCGTCCGATCCAACTATTGGGATGTCTCGCGCTATATGTCTGTGCCCTGAACTCCAAGGAGATGGCGGCCACACTTCCCGTGATCGTTTTGATATACGAGGCCTTGAAATGCCCTCGTTTGGGCGATTGGAAACAGTTCGTCCGCAGCAATTGGCGTTTTGCTGTTCCATCTTTGATCGCAGGCCTGCTTACCGCTCCCTATATCTACGGCAAAACCGGTGGCAGCAACCCATTGGCAAGGCTAGATGCTTATCGGCCCCGATATTCATGGCACAATTTCCTGACTGCCAATGCGAAGTTTGTTAGAGAATTGTTATTTTCTCACCATATGATTTTCCCCAAGGCCGTACTGGTCTTGTGGGCGGCAGTTTTCATTTACGCTTTTATGCGCCGGGACCGTGCGCTCCAGCTCATGGCCTTCTGGATCGTGATAGTGCCCCTGCCGATAACGTTTATCCGGCCGATTCGCGGTGGCGCATGTCTGTATCTTCTTCTGTTCGGATGGGCAATGATTTTCGGCAAGCTTGCATCGGACTTAATTATGGTAATCTCTAAATCCCCCATGCTGGTGGGCCAAGGTGTAGGAATGGGCGCGGCTAGCGGCGCAATTATTGGGGGTGCAGCGACTAATCGTATCCGATGGACGGCGATAGGGGCAGCTATAGGCGCTGCGATTGGTAAGATGTCCCCACGGATATTCCGAGTCTTCGCAACGATTCTGGTTGCATCTGCGCTCGCGATGTTCACGCAGTGGGAAAATCAACGCTCTGGCCGTGCTCGCGCTTTGCTCAGTGCACAGCAGAAGTCACTGCACGTGATCCAAGCATTCCGGTCCTTGGATCTCCATCCGGCGCCGGGTAGCATGGTCTTCCTGAGACCAGAAGACCGCTTCTACCAAAATGGATACTATCCGGCGTTCGTGGCTGCGCTGGTATGGAATGACCATTCCCTGCGAATATACGTGGAGGGTCAACACCAACTCAGTCAGCGCCAGATCGCAAACATGAATTACGTCATTTCCTTTAATGAATTTCAAGCAAGGCTTCTGCCCGCTCCGGAGCCAGATCACTCCTGAGTTCAATGTACAATCGGCGCCTATCGTCAGACTGCCTCCCGCAGTCGGTTCAGAGCAGTCGTCCGATTGAGCTTTTTTATCTTTGCGACAGATGGAGTTCCGCAGCGCTGGGCCATTCCTCGATAACGCAATTTCGCTGGAGAAAACGAACGGCTGTGCTTGACTGATAGGTTCGACATTCCTCGTCAGAATGCCTGCGCAAGTTATCAAAATCAGTGGTGCCCGTCAGCACAATCTGAAGAACCTCCATGTGGAGATTCCACGGGAGAAGTTGGTCGTCATCACCGGCCTAAGTGGCTCGGGGAAATCCTCGCTGGCTTTCGACACGCTTTATGCCGAAGGGCAACGCCGATACGTGGAGAGCCTTTCCGCTTATGCGCGGCAATTCCTGGATCAAATGGAAAAGCCAAACGTGGATTTCATCCAAGGACTGTCCCCTGCCATTGCCATCGAGCAGCGCAGCGCTGGTGCCAACCCAAGATCGACAATCGCGACCACGACGGAAATTTACGATTACCTGCGGGTCCTTTTTTCCGCTGTGGGTCAACCGCACGATCCGCTCAGCGGCCGGCCGCTCTCCCGCCAAACGCCTCAGCAAATTGTCGATCAGATTCTGGCGTACAAAGCGGGATCGAAAATCGTTGTGCTGGCGCCGCTGATCGAGAATCAGCCAGGCGAGTTCCGGGATGTGATCGACAAGCTAAAGCGAGAAGGATTCGTTCGCGCACGCATTGATGGTCAGCTTATGGAGCTGGATCGCCCCGAACCGGTCCGGCTCAACAAGACCAGGCGGCATACCATTGAGGCCGTGGTTGATCGGCTAGTCATTCGGGATGGAATTCGCGTGCGCCTCACAGATTCAGTTGAGACTGCGCTCAAATTGGGTGGGAACCGCATTCTCGTGCTGCGGGAAATTTCAAAAGTGCCCAGGGTTGAAGGCTCAGTGCTTAATGTTGCTCCCAATGAAATTTGGGAGGAGCTGCGCTACACGACGGAATATGGAAACAGGGAGACGGGATTCACGCTGGGTGAGTTAACTCCCAAACATTTTTCTTTCAACAGCCACCTCGGGGCATGCCCGGCTTGCCACGGTCTTGGCACACAGCTGGT
>Ga0066903_100005120_pt1 | contig 11291 bp, 10 predicted proteins | sample PanSoiMetaGPlot1_FD_67491 | JGI IMG/M metagenome (GOLD analysis project Ga0066903, IMG submission 67491) | Tropical forest soil microbial communities from Panama analyzed to predict greenhouse gas emissions - Panama Soil - Plot 1 (version 2) | ecosystem: Environmental > Terrestrial > Soil >...
GTGAGATCGTCGCCGCGGTGGCCGCTCTCACGCCCGAGATCGCCGCCGAGGCGTGCCGGCGCGTTCGCGTCGACTACGAGCCCCTCGACGCCGTGTTGGATCCGGAGGCTGCGCTCCTCGGGGGTGCCCCGCTCGTGCACCAGAGCTGGGACGGCTACGACGCCGAGGAGTGGATCGTGCGCCGGGGGAACGACCTCGGCTTCATGACCCAGATCAAGGGTGACGTCGAGCGCGGTCTCTCGGAGGCGGAACTGGTGGTCGCGGAGCGGTACTCGACCGACATGACCCATGCCGTGCCCATCGAGCCCCACGCTGCCATGGCTGAGTGGCACGGGCGCCGGGTCACGATCTGGAGCTCCACCCAGGCGCCCTTCCCCGCGCGCAGCGGGGTCGCGAGGACGCTCGGTCTGGCCGAGGCGGACGTCCGTGTCATCGTGCCGACGCTCGGCGGTGGCTTCGGGGGAAAGTGCGACTTCCACTTCGAGGCGCACGTGGCCGCCCTCGCCCGCGCCGCCGGCCGACCGGTGCGGCTCGTGCTGTCCCGGCGCGAGGAGTTCACGACCATCGACAAGACGCGGCATCCGATGACCATCGAGCTCGAGACCGGGGTGAGGAAGGACGGTACGTTCACAGCGAGGCGGGTCCGCATCGTCCTCGACGCCGGGGCCTACGCGTCGGACTCGCTCTACGCCACCGAGCTCGCCCTGATGCTCTCCGTCGGGCCGTATCGCATTCCCAACGTGAGCGCCGACGCGCATACGGTCTACACGAATCGAACTCCTGCCGGCTCCGTGCGGGCCCCCGGCGGTCCTCAGACCTGCTGGGCCGTCGAGCAGCACACCGACGTGATCGCCGAACGGCTGGGGATCGATCCCGTCGAGGTGCGGCGGCGCAACCTCGTCCGCGCCGACGACACCGGCCCGACCGGCCAGGTGTTCGTCCGTCCGGCGGCGCTGGAATGCCTGGAGCGGGCAGTCGACCTCGCCGGGTGGGGCCGCGAGCTGCCGCAGGACGAGGGTCAGGGGCTCGCCTGTTCGTGGTGGTTCAGCGCCCCCGCTGCGTCGGGCGCGTACGTGAAGCTGAACGCCGACGGCTCGGGGACGATCGTGACCGGAGCGCAGGAGAACGGATCGGGCGCGGTCATGGGTCTGACGCTGGTAGCGGCGGAAGTGCTCGCGATGCGCCCGGACCAGTTCACCGTCCTCTACCAGGACACCGACGCAGGGGCGTTCGACATCGGCAGTCAGGCCAGCCAGACGACGATCAACAACGGACGCGCCGTCGCCGCCGCTGCCGGCGAGGTGCGGGCACAGCTGCTCGCTCTGGCGTCACAGGAGCTCGAGATCGCCGAGGACGATCTCGAGCTCGCGGACAGGTGCGTGCGGGCGAAGGACGTGCCGACGCGGAACATCCCCATCTCCATGTTGGCAGCGAAGGCACAGGGCGGAGAGCTCCTGCTCGGACGGGGCTCGGGCGTCCCGCCTCCCGTGCCCGACCACGACGCGTCCGGGTGCGCCGGGCGGGGAGCGTACTCGGTGTTCGCGTCGCCATCCTTCTCGTGCCACGTCTCGCGCGTCCGGGTCGACCGCGAGACAGGAGTGACGCGCGTTCTCGAGCACGTGGCCGTGCACGACTTCGGCCGGGTCCTCAACCCGCTCGGCGCCGAAGGGCAGGTCGAAGGCGGCGTCGCCCACGGGATCGGCATCGCCCTCTCGGAGGGAACCGCACACGCGGAGGGCACGCAGTTGAACCCACACCTTCTCGACTACAAGCTCCGGACCGCGGCCGACGTGCCCGCCATCGCCGTGGCGTTCGTCGACAGCGATCCAGGAACGGCGACCCCTTTCGGCGCCAAGGGAGTCGGGGAGCCGCCGGTGATTCCGCCCGCCGGAGCCGTCGGGAACGCGATCGCGCGGGCCTCCGGCGCGCGCGTGAAACAGTTGCCGATGACACCCGAGCGCGTCTGGGAGGCGATGCACGGGTGACGTCGTTGGCGGCGCCGGAGACGGTGGCGGACGCCGCCGCGCTCCTCGTCGCGGGGGCGTCCGCCGTCGCGGGTGGCACCGATCTCGTCGTGGCGGCCCGGAGCGGCCGTCGCGCGCTGCCCGAGGCGCTCGTCTCATTACACCGCCTCGACGAGCTTCGCGACATCGACGTCGGCCCGGACGGGGCGCTGCGAATCGGGGCGCTCACCACCCATGCCGACCTGGAGCGCTCGGAGCTCGTCCGCTCCGGTTGGGCGGCGGTTGCGGATGCAGCCGTGCTCGTCGGATCGCCCGCGACGCGGAACGTCGGCACCGTCGGCGGCAACCTCGCCAACGCCTCCCCCGCCATGGAGTTGGGGGCTCCGTTGCTCGTGCACGAGGCTCACGTGAAGACCTCCTCCGGCGTCGTCGCGCTGGAGGACTTCCTCACAGGGCCGGGCCGGACCGCGCTCGAGCCGGGCGACTTGATCACCCACGTCGTGGTGCCCGGGCCGGCGGCGAGTGCCTACGTCCGGCTCGAGTACCGCCGTGCGATGGAGATCGCCGTCGTCGGCTCGGCCGCTCTTCTCGTCCTCGACGACGTCGGCGGCATCGCGGCGGCGCGCGTGGCGCTGACCGCGGTGGCCCCGACCTGCGTGCGGGCGCCAGCCGTCGAGGAGGCGCTGTGCGGCGCAACGGCAGAGACATTCGCGACCGCCGCGCAGCTTGCCGTGGAGGCCGCTGAGCCGATCTCGGACGTCCGGGCATCGGAGCGCTACCGCCGCGGCCAGATTCCCGTCGTGGTCAGACGAGCGCTCGAGCGAGCATACGAACGGGCGCGGCGGTGACTCACCCGCTCTCGCTGACGGTCAACGGCGTCGGCTACTCGGTCGCCGTCGACGGTTCCGCCACGCTGCTCGCGACCCTCCGCGACGAGCTCGGCCTCACGGGCGCCAAGGAGGGCTGCGACGACTCCGAATGCGGCGCCTGCATGGTGCTCCTTGACGGACGGCCGGTCAACTCGTGTTCGTTTCTGGCGCTGCAGGCCGACGGGCGGGAGGTGATCACCGTCGAAGGGCTCGCGGACGGAGCCGAGCCCGGCCCGCTCCAGCGCGCGTTCGTCGAGAGCGGCGGGATCCAGTGCGGGTTCTGCACCCCCGGCATGCTCGTGTCGGCGACAGCCCTCCTCGCGGAGCGGCCCGACCCGTCAGAGAACGACGTCCGCCTCGCGCTGGCGGGCAACCTCTGCCGCTGCACCGGCTACGGCAAGATCGTCGAAGCCGTCATGTCCGCCGCCGCGGAGCTGAGGGAGACGGATGGCTGAGCGGCCTCCCGTCGGCGTCGTGCTCGGGAGCCACATGGCGCCGGAGCGCATCGTGCGCACCGCCCGCCGGGCCGAGGAGCTCGGCTTCGGCGAGCTCTGGTTCTCCGAGGACTGTTTCTTCGCTGGCGCATTCGCCGGGATCGCCGCTGCTCTCGCCGCGACGAACGAGCTGCCCGTCGGACTCGGTGTCGCCTCCGCGGTCACCCGACACCCCGCGCTCCTGGCGATGGAGTGCGCGACGCTCTCGAGGCTCCATCCCGGACGCTTCCTGCCCGGCATCGGTCTCGGCGTGCCGTTCTGGCTCCAGCAGATGGGGCTGCTGCCGGCGTCGCCGCTCACGGCCGTGCGCGAGTGCGTCGACAGCCTGCGGCGGCTGCTCGCAGGCGAGGAACTGTCGGCCGACGGCCTGTTCACGTTCGAGCGGGTGGCTCTCACGCACGTGCCCGAGGAAGAGCTGCGGGTCTACCTCGGTATGGTCGGGCCGAAGGGGCTCGAACTCTCCGGTCGCATCGCCGACGGCTCGGTGCTGTCCGTCCTCGCGGGCGTGGACTACGTCCGCTGGGCCCGGGAGCGAATCGCCGCCGGTGCCGACACCGTCGGCAGGGCCTCAGCACCGCACCGGGTCGCGACGTACGTGCTCTATTCGGTCGACCCGGACGGGGCGGCCGCCCGCGAAGCCGTTCGCGCGGCGACCGCGTTCTACCTCGAGGCGATGCCCGACAACGCGCTTTCGGAGGTCTACGGGATCCAGCCACAGCTCCAGGAGCTCCTCGCGGCCGGCGCCCTCGCCGCGGAACTCCCGCCGGCGTGGATCGAGGATCTCGCGGTCGCAGGCGACCCCGACGAGGTGGCGGACAAGATCCAGTGCCTGCTGGACGCGGGCTCCGACTCCGTCTGTCTGTGGCTCTTCCCGCTCGATCGCGGCGAGGATGTCCTCGAGCTGACAGCGCGCGAAGTTCTTCCGAGGCTCTGAACGAAGGAGGTGCGATGGCACGACGAGTCTTCTTCCTGAACCGCCTCCGGGAGGGGGTAGACGCAGGCGAGTACGAGGCGTGGATCCGGCGTGTGGACTACCCGATCGCGCGGGCACAGGGAGCGATCACGAGCTACACGGTGACGCGGATCGAGGACACGCTCAGCGGCGAGGGCGAATCGCCGTACGACTACCTGGAGGTGATCGAGATCACCGACCTGGAGGCATACCGGGCGCTCGGCTCGCTGCCCGAGTTCGAGCAGCTGTTGCAGGAGTGGTCGCAGTTCGTCGCCGAGGCCGTGATGGTCCACGGCGAGGTCATCGACTAGAGGAGGCAGGAATGGCCAAGCAACTCGTGCTTCTGACGTACACCCCGCGCCAGCTCGACGAGGAGGAGTACGGCAAGTTCATCCGCGAGATCGACTATCCCAACTTCCGCCAGAACCCGCACATCCTCGACTACTCCTGCTGGCACGTCTCCGACAGCGTCCAGGGCCGGGAAGAGTTCACGCACTTCGACCTGATGGCCGTCGACGACCTGTCCAACTGGCAGGCGATCCTCGGCGACCCTCGCGTCCGCGGCAACGTCGAGCAGTGGACTCGCGACTGGTCGAAGCACGGCGCAGACCATTCCGACCAGTCGGAGAACCTCAAGATCTCCTTCTGTCGGCGCTACTGGGGCTGAGCGGTGCCGAAGGTCGGGATCCTGCTCGCGGGCGAGGGTATGCCCTTGCTCGACCTCGTCGAGCTGGGCGTCACTGCGGAGGATGCCGGTCTCGACAGCGTCTGGCACGTCGAGATCCAGCGGGAGCCGATCGTCCCGCTGACCGCGATCGCCGCCAGGACGAAGCAGATCAGGCTCGGGACGGGCGTCGCCATCTGGGCGCGCAGCCCGATCCTGGCCGCGCTCGTCGCGGCGAACCTCGACGAGCTCTCCGGCGGACGGTTCGTCTACGGCCTCGGCACCGGGCCGCCGGACTGGAACCGGCGCTTCCACGGGATGAGCTACGACCGGCCGGTGCGGCGGATCCGGGAGTACGTCGACGTGATGCGCGGCGCCTGGAGAGCCGCCCACGACGGATCGGCCTTCGACTACGACGGCGAGCTGTACGCCGTCGAGTCGTACCAGCGCTCGCTTCGCCAGCAGCGGGAGCGAGTGCCGATCTTCCTGGCGGCCGTGCAAAGCCGGATGTGCGCGCTCGCAGGGGAGGTCGCCGACGGCGTCCTGTTCAACGTGCTGTCGACGCCCCGCTACGTGCGCGAGTACGCCCTGCCGCACATCGCTCGCGGCGCAGCCCGCGCCGGGAGGCGGCCAGACGACGTCGAGCGCGCGGCGGCCATCACCGCGGCGGTCTCAGCCGATCGCGCCGAGGCCCGCCGCTGGGCGCGTCACCACATCGCGTTCTACTCGGTCATCCCGTATTTCGACGTGATCTTCGAGCTGCACGGATTCCAGCGCCAGGCGGCGGCGATCCGGGCCGCTGCCGCCGCCGGGGATCCCGGCGCGATGATCGAGGCCGTCGACGACGAGATGATCGACGTCTTCGCGATCGCCGGCACTCCCGACGACGCGCGCGCCCAGCTGGCCGGCTGGGACGATCTCGACGTCGCGGTTCTCTTCCCGCCGACGTTCCAGCTGGGCGCGGACGAGATCGTCGCGAACCATCGCGCGCTTCTCGAGACGTTCGCCGACTCATGAGGCCGCGGGAGCGCGCGCAGCGTCGATCAGCGCCAGCACGTCGCACGGCCGCAGCGGGGTCCGGTCGATGCGGACGCCGAAGGGGGCCAGCGCGTCGGCGACGGCGTTCACCACCGCGGCCGGTGCGCCGATCAGGCCGCCCTCACCCATCCCCTTGAACCCGCCTTCCGTCACGGGCGAGGGCGTCTCGAGGTGCTCCACCTCGACGTCCGGGAGCTCCGGCGCGGTCGGGTACAGGAACTCGCCCAGGCTGCCGGCGAGGAACTGCCCGCCGTCCGCGTACGGCAACCCTTCGTAGAGGACGGCACCGACTCCCTGCGCCACCGCTCCTGACACCTGCCCGTCGACGAGGAGCGGGTTGATGACCCTGCCGCAGTCCTCGACTGCCACGAGCCGCTCGACGCCCACGCAACCGGTCTCGACGTCGACCTCGACGACGCATGCGATGCAGGCGTTCGAGTAAGTGGCAGGGGGGTCGTAACTCCGGGTGGCGGTCAGGGCCGGATCGACGTCCGACGGGGCGCGGCCCGAATAGGCCGCCGCCGCGACGTCCGCGACCGACAGTGCACGGTCGGGAGAGCCGCTGACCGAGATCACCCCGTCCTCGATCTGGAGATCCGCTTCGCTCGCCTCCAGCTCGTGTGCCGCGATCCGGAGCAGCTTCTGGCGCAGGTCGTCCGTCGCGCGCAGGACGGCGCCGCCGGCGACGATGGCAGTGCGGCTCCCCCAGCTACCCGTCGAATACGCGGTCGTTGCGGTATCGCCCTGCACGACGCGCACGTTCCCGGGCCGGACGCCGAGCCCGTCGGCCGCGAGTTGTGCCAGCGTCGTCTCGTGGCCCTGTCCGTTCGACTGCAGACCCGTCGCCAGCGTCACCGAGCCGTCGGGCTCGACGGCGACCGATACGGCGTCGAGATAACCGGAGCCGGCGAACCCCTGGTCGGCCGCGATCTCTGCCGCCCAACCTCCCTGCTCGACGAACGGGCTGAAGCCGACGCCGAGGTAACGACCTTCTTCGCGGAGCCGGCGCTGCCGCTCGCGGAGTTCGTCGTACCCGACCAGTTCGCGGGCCCGGCGGATCGACGCCGCGTAGCTGCCTCCGTCGTACCGGCAGCCCGTCGCCGAGACCACCGGCTCGCCGTCTGGAAGGCAGTTGCGCAGCCGGAGCTCGAGGGGGTCGATGCCGAGCTCGCGTGCCGCGTCGTCGATCAGCGCCTCGCGCACCGCGTGGCCGGACGTCCAGCCCACACCGCGGTACGCGGTCGTCGGGCACTTGTTCGTGGCAGCCGCATGGACCTCGTAGCGAACGGCGTCGAGGTCGTAGATCCCGGGAAGCATCGCTGCGGCGCACAGCGGATCGATCAGGCTCGTCCAGGGATGACCCTGGTGCGCGCCGCCGTCGCCGACGAGGCGGCCACGCATCGCGAGGAACCGGCCTTCCTCGGCCGTCGCCAGCTCGAGCTCGCAGATCACCTCCTTCGAGTGGCCGCTGGCGGCGAGGTGCTCGTAGCGGTCCTCGGCCCACTTCACGGGCGCGCCGGCGAGTCGCGAGAGGAAAGGCAGGACGGCCTCCTCCACGTACAGATGCACCTTCAGGCCGAAGCCGCCGCCGACTGTCGGGACGAGCACGCGGACGCGCGTCTCGGGAAGGCCGTACAGGCCGGCCAGCATCGAGCGGACGAGGAACGGCATCTGCGTCGAGCTCCAGACCACGAGTTCGTCGGACCAGTCGGCGATCCCGCCCCGGCCCTCGAGCGGTGCCGCATGCGTGCGGCCGAAGTGAAAACGCTTGGTGAAAACGTGCGCGGCCGAGTCGAAGGCGCCCTCGACGTCGCCCGACTCGAAGGCGATGTGGGCGAAATCGTTCGAGCCGTGCTGTTCGTGGAGGAGAACCGACTCCGGCTCGAGCGCGCGCTCTGCGTCGACCACTGCCGGTAGAGGGTCGTAGTCGACCTCTACCAGTTCACAAGCGTCCTCGGCTGTGTAGCGGGACGAGGCGACGACGGCCGCCAGGGGTTCGCCCACGTAGCGAACGCGGTCGCGTGCGAGCAGGGGTCGGCTCCACTGTCCCGCTTCGGGACGCGAGGAACCCGTGACGAGCTCCGGCGCGTCGCCCAAATCGGCTCCGGTGACGACCAGGGCAACGCCCGGGAGGTCCTGCGTCGCGTCGGCGTCGACTCGCAGCAGGCGGGCGTGGCCGTAGACACTGCGGACGAAGGCGACGTGCATCATCCCGGGCAGGCGGACGTCGTCGAGGTAGCGGCACCGGCCGCGCAGGAGCTGAGGATCCTCGACCCGCTCGAGACTACGTCCGACATAGCGAAACGGCCTGCTCACCGCCGCTCCTCGGCGACGAGGCGGGCGGCCTCCCGGACGGCGGCGACGATGCCCGTATAGCCGGTGCAGCGGCAGACGTTGCCCGACAGGTGCTCGCGGATCTCCTCGTCGGTCGGCTGCGGATTCGTGTCGAGCAGCGTCCGCGCGGCCAGGAGCATTCCGGGGGTGCAGAAGCCGCACTGGAGCCCGTGCTTCGCCCGGAACGCCTGCTGGATGGGGTGCAGCTCTCCGTTCGTCGTCATGCCGTCGGCGGTGTCGATCGCCCCTCCGTCCGCCTGCACGGCGAGCACCAGGCACGAGAGCGTCAAACGGCCGTCGAGGAGAACGGCGCACGCACCGCAGCCGCCCTGCTCGCAGGCGACGTGAACGGCGGTGGAACCGAGCTCGTGCCGCAGGAAGTCGGAGAGGAGCAGCCTCGGCTCGGCCTGCCCCGACCGCTCGCGGCCGTCGAGGAGGACGCGGACGGGCATCGCCTCAGCCACGTCGAGCCGCAGCCTGCTCGATGGCGCGCCGGACCAGCACCGCCGTCACGCGGCGGCGATAGGCGCCGTCGGCGTGGACGTCGGAGATCGGCTCGAGCTCACGTGTCGCGAGCTCGGCCACCTCCGCGGCCGGGAGCCCGGCTTCGAGCCCTTCCTCCGCCTCGACCGCCCGTACCGGCATCCCCGCGACCCCGAAGAGCACGATGCGTGCGGGGTCGAGCAGGAGGCAGACACCCGCAAGAGCAAAGTCGCCCTCTCTCCGCGTCAACTCGGCGAAGGCGAACGGGCGGCCCGCGCCGCGCGGCACGGTCAGCGCGGTCAGGAGCTCGTCGGGCTCGAGACTCGTCGTGAAGGGGCCGAGGAAGAGGCCGCAGGCCGGGATCGTCCGCTCGCCCCTCGAACTCGTCGCGGTGACCGCGCCGTCGAGCGCGAGCAGTGCTGCGGGAAGCTCCGCTGCCGGATCGGCATGGGCGATCGAGCCGCCGACCGTGCCCCGGCTCCGCGTCGTCACGTGACCCACATGGCGGAGCGCCTCGCGGAACAGGGGAGCAGGGGCGGACAGCGCAGACGAGGAGAGGGCATCTGCCTGCCGGACGAGCGCGCCGACGGTGACCGCGCCGTCGACCTCGATTCGGTCGAGGCCCGGCACGCGATTGACGTCGACGAGCAGAGTCGGTCGGGCCAGGCGCATGTTCAGGAGCGGCACGAGACTCTGTCCTCCGGCGAGGACCTTGGCCTCGTCCCCGGCCCCGGCGAGGATCTGGACGGCTTCCTCGACGGATCCGGCCGCCGAATACTCGAACCGTGGCGGCTTCACGCCGCCACCGCCGGCTGGAGCGCCCCGGCCGACGGCAGTACCTCTTGGGCGAATCGCTCCACGGTCTCGAAGAGCTCGCCGATCGTCCCGGATGGGACGTCGAAGTGCATGGTCACGTGCGAATAGCCGTGCGCCGCGAAGTGCTCGAGATCCGCCAGCACCTGCTCGGCGCTTCCCGTGAGCGTCCGTCGCCGCCCTTCGACGGGAGCGTCCGTGACGAGGCCCGAGGCAAACGCGTAGTAGCGGAACTCCGAGATGTCGCGACCGACCCGCTCGCCTTCGCGTGCCACGACCTCGCGCAGGCCGTCGAATCGCCCGGGATCGGCGTACGCGTCGAGGAACATCGGATAGAGGCCGTCGCAGGTTCGCGCCGCGCGACGCGCACCGACGTCGGTGACCGCGCCGAAGACGATCGGCGGATGCGGCTCCTGGACCGGCTTCGGCTCGAGCGACACGTCCGCGATGTCGTAGAAGCGGCCGTGCCAGTCGAGCCAGGGCTCGGTCCAGGCGTGCTTCCAGATCTCGATGCACTCCTCGGTCACCGCTCCGCGATGATCGAAGTCGGCGCCGACTGCGGCGAACTCCTGCGGGTCCCACCCCGAGCCGGCCGTCATGATCACCCGCCCGTTCGAAAGCACGTCCAGCGTCGCGAACTGGTGCGCCGTCGTGAGGGGATGCCGGTACGGGGCGATCAGGACGGAAGGTGCCAGCCGGACGCGCTCGGTCACGCTCGACAGGGCGCCGATCGTGGCGACCACGTCGAGCATCACGGGCTGCTCCGGGTATGCTCGCTTGCCGGATTCGTTCGCCGTGTGCTTGGCGCCGAGGTCGCGACCCATGCAGACGTGGTCGGAGAACCAGAGCGAGTGGTAGCCGAGCCGGTCGGCGAGACGCGCGAGTTCGAGCACCCGCATCTCGTCCGGCTCGAGGCGCTGCAGGAAGAAGTCCCGCTCGTCTCGCATGAGCAGCCCGTGCGTCGACATGGTCAGGCCCACGTCCATGCGGCCGGCCGAGTCTATCCTTGACCATGCCCGCCGACGCGCTCTTCGATGCGGCCGTGGAGGCGGTGTCCCGCGACGAGCTGAGGGCGCGGCAGGAGCAGTTGCTCCGTGCCCAGGTAGCCCGCTGTGCGGGGGCTTCCTCGCTCTATCGCGCCAAGCTCGCGTCGGTCGGGACCGAGCCTGACGAGATCCGCACACTCGAGGATCTCGCGCGTGTCCCGGTCGTCACGAAGGAGGAGCTTCGCGAGGACCAGCGCCTGCATCCGCCGTTCGGGTCGTTCGCCGTGGCCCCGCCGTCCGAGTTCCGCGAACTCCACCCCTCGACCGGTACCACCGGCACGCCGGTGAACACGATCTGGTCGGCCGGGGACGTCGAGACGATCACGACGATGACGATGCGGACGCTCTGGCAGTTCGGCGTTCGGGCGGGAGACGTGATCCAGAACGCGTTCGCGTACGGGCTCTGGGTCGCCGGCATCTCCTGCCACTACGCCGGCGAGCGCCTCGGCTGCCTCGTCGTGCCCACGGGCACCTCGGCGACGACCGAGCGGCAGATCGAGTACCTGCGCTCGGTCGGCTCGACCGTGCTGCTGTCCACGCCCAGCTATGCGCTGCACATCGCCGAGCGTGCCTCGGAGCTGGGCCTGGACCCGACGGCCCTGTCACTTCGACTCGGCTGCTTCGGCGGCGAAGC
>Ga0066903_100005121_pt1 | contig 11291 bp, 9 predicted proteins | sample PanSoiMetaGPlot1_FD_67491 | JGI IMG/M metagenome (GOLD analysis project Ga0066903, IMG submission 67491) | Tropical forest soil microbial communities from Panama analyzed to predict greenhouse gas emissions - Panama Soil - Plot 1 (version 2) | ecosystem: Environmental > Terrestrial > Soil >...
CCTGGGCCCCCCTGGCCTGGACCGCCTTGCGCGGGCGTACCTTGTCCGCCTTGTTGTCCTTGCTGGAACTGGGGGCCACCTTGGCCGGGCCGCCCGAACTGCTTCGGCTGGCCCGGCTGCCCACCTTGCTGGCCACCCTGGCCACCGGGCTGGCCGCCCTGCTGACCAGTCGCACCCGGTCCGCCCGGACCTCCTGGTCCCCTGTTGGGCGGCTGGCCGCCTTGCTTGGGTTGCTGCCCGCCAGGCTGGCCTTTGTTCTGCTGCTTGCTCTTGTCCTTGGGGTCTTCGCGCTGTGCAACAATCAGGCGGCCGTCTGTTCCGCGGAGGCCCTCAAGCGCCACGCTCAATTGTGGAACCGCAACCGCCGACATCAGGGTGCCGGCGAGCAGGACATAGCGAAGCTCTTGCAGCTTCCTGACAGGTTTGAATGGCAAGTTGCCCTCCTGAGATTTTTTGAAAGGCGCATCAGTTCGATGCGCAGCTGCCGCCCCGATCGCGGCATCATTAGTGCCCCATTGCGGCCGGACTTTGGTACGCAAACTCAACGGTTTCTGATGAACAGTTCTTCAGGCTTGCGAAGCACGGCGGGTTAACCAAGCAGAACCGCGAGGGGTGGGATTCGGTTCCGCGCGATCTTAGCGGGTGAGGCGCTTATTGTGATCGCCGGTACTAGCAACGTTCCACGGAAATGATTGTCGCTGCGATGTACGGTTGCATTATTGCGCGCAAACCGGTTTCCACTTTCACTGAAAATGCTCTATCGATTTGCCAAAAGTCTGCCCTGCGGAGAGCGCTTGATGGAGCTGACCGAAGACGACGTGCTCGAAATTCTCAAGCTGTTCGAGCAATCGAAGTTCGATTTCCTCCAGCTTGAGCAGGGCGAGCGCAAGATCACGGTCAGCAAGGGTGGCTATGTGCCGACCCCAGCCGGCAGCCCGCGCGCGTCAACACCATCTTCAACCAGTAGTGCGGCCGCAGTTGCTACCGCCGCGCAGGCGGCTGCTCCTGCTTCACAACCAGCGGCGAAGCCTGCACCCAGCAGCATTCCTGCTGGCCTCGTTGCTGTGACGGCGCCGGTGGTGGGCAGATTTTATTCAGCGCCGGCACCGTCCGATCCGCCGTATGTCGAGGTCGGCAGCAAGGTTGTGGCCGGCGCGACCGTCGGGCTGATCGAAGTGATGAAGGTGTTCACCAGTATCAAGACCGAGACCGCCGGCGTGATCGAGCGCATCCTGGTGTCGAGCGGCGAGTTCGTAGAGTTCGGCCAGCCATTATTTCTGCTGCGGCCGAACTAATCGTGCAAGGATCGCCCAAGGACTCCACCATGGACCACGTCCACTTCGTCGACACCACCATTCGCGATGGCCACCAGAGCCTGTGGGCCGAGCGGATGTCGACCGGCATGATGCTGCCGATCGCCAAGAACCTGAACGAGGCCGGCTTCGAAGCGATCGAACTGCTCTCGGGCTCGCATATCAAGAAGGCCGTGCGTGAATTGCGTGAGGACCCGTGGGAGCGCATCAAGCGCATCTGCATGCTCTGTCCCGATACGCCGATGCGATTGATCGCCGGACGCGTCAACACCTTCGCGTTCGATCCGCCTTGCATGTATGAGCTGTTTATTGGCCGCATGGCTGCGAACGGCATCCGACAGGCGCGCATCTCCGAGCCGTGGAACGATCTGCCCGGCTGGACCTATCGCGTGAAGGTCGCACGCCAGTTCGGGCTCGATCCGATCGTCAACCTGATCTACTCGGTGTCGCCCGTTCACACCGACGAGTACTACGCGGAGCGCTGCCGGCAAGCGGTGACGCTCAAGCCGTTCCGGCTTTGCCTCAAGGACCCGGGCGGCCTGCTCACGCCCGAGCGCGTGCGAACCTTGGTGCCGGTCGTGCTCAAATACGCGGGCGGCATTCCGGTCGAGCTGCATAGCCATTGCACCACCGGCTTGGGGCCGCTGGTCGCGCTCGAAGCGGTGCGTCTTGGCATTCGGATCGTGAACACCGGCGTGCCGCCGCTGGCGGATGGCTCGGCGCTGCCTTCGATCTTCAACGTCGCGCATAATCTGCGCGCGCTCGGTTACAAGCCGATCATCAACGAGGAAGTGCTGCGGCCAGTCAGCGAGCACTTCACTGTTGTTGCCAAACGCGAGGGTTTCCCGCTCGGCGTGCCGGCGGAATACGACTACGAGACTTATCTGCACCAGGTGCCCGGCGGCATGATCTCTAATCTTGGCCATCAACTCCGGCAGGTCGGCAAGGAGGCGCAACTCGGTGAGGCACTCGAGGAGACGAGCCGCGTGCGCGTCGAGTTCGGCTATCCGATCATGGTGACGCCACTCTCGCAGTTCGTCGGCAGCCAGGCCGCGATCAACGTGATCGTGGGCGAGCGTTACAAGGAGGTGACCGACCAGGTCATCCGCTACGCGCTCGGCCATTTCGGCGAGGAGGCGGTCACCGCCATGGATCAGGAGGTGAGGGCGCGCATTCTGGATCGGCCGCGCGCCAAGGAGATCAAGGCGCAGACGCGCGAGCATCCAACCATTGCTGATATGCGGCGCGATCTCGATGCTGCGACCGTGTCGGAGGAAGAGCTGCTGTTACGCTGGCTCCTCACCAAGGAGGACATTGCGGCGATGCGCGCCGCGGGCCCAGCCAAGCCCTACGTCACGACGCGCCACCCGCTGGTGAAGCTGATGGCCGAGCTGACGCAGCGCTCCGAATGCAATCTCATTCATGTCAGCAAGCCGGGCTTCTCGCTCAAGCTGGAACGTGCCGGCGCCGGCCGATAGATTGGCGTAGCAAGGTCAAGGCGCCGTGCCACGGACGGCCCACGCCGTGGCGGCGAGCGACCGCCGTCCATCGGGCGCGCCGGAGCAGTACGCATCGCGCACGGCTTCTCTGATCCGTACGCTCTGATCGGGCGTCAGGTTCGAAAAATAAACTCCCACAGGTCCTTGCCCGGTTTGGAACGATCCCCAGTAGTCGTCGAAATTCTCATAGTCCATGCGGATGGTGATGGAGTCCGTCTCGACGTTCTCAATGCCGGCATCCCGGAAAAAGCCCGCAAGTCCGTCTGGAATCGCGACCGGGTTCGCAAACAGGCTGTCGCGCGCGACGCGGGCCTTCGGATCGATCGCGACCGCGGTGTCCCACATCATGCGCTGAAACACCAGGCCGCCACGCGAGTCCCATACCGCCGCCGCCACGGTCCCGCCGGGCCGCGCGACGCGTGCCATCTCGCGTAGTGCCACTACCGGCTTTGGAATGAACAGAAAAAGGAGCTGCGCTGCCACACCGGCGAACCGCCCGTTCTGATAGGTGAGCGCGCAGGCGTCGCCGGTCTCGAAGGTCGGCTGATCGGCGGTTCGGTGCGACCGTGCATAGGATATATATTCGGAGGAAAAATCGACACCGGTCACCGGCCGTCCAGGCCAACGCCTGGCGATTGCCATAGTGAGCGAGCCGGTACCGCAGCCGACGTCGAGCAACTCGCCGTCGTCGGGGAATTTCACGAAGTCGAGGAACGCATTCGCAAGTCGGCTCGACCAACGGCCGAGCCAGTGTTCATAAGCGGCTCCGTCGCTCGCGTGAAACACCGATGTGGATTCCTTCGGCATTGTCGAGTCCGTGTTCGGGCCAATATTTGGATCAGGTCAAAGATGATGAAGCCAGCCGCACTTTGCACGGCTGGCTTCCTGCATCACTCGGCTGGTGTTCGCGCAAGCGCACCGTGTTGTTAGTTTCGACGGTTCTTCTGCTGCGTTTGCTGCTGCAGCCGCTTCTGTCGCCACTCCAGGAATTCTTCGAACAGCGGCGATTTCTCCGATGCCGACGCATCGGCGCGTGCGGGGCCAGGTGGTTCGTTTGAATTCGCCTGCCGACCGGTTCCACCCTCCTTTGACGCCGCCAGTGCCTCTTCTGCCGCCACATAGCGGTTCCATCCCGGAACGCGTGCTGCCAAGTTGACCTCCTTCCACTTTGGATGGAAGGAAGGCTCTTTGAGCTTGTCGAAGCGCTCGAAATAGTACTGGATGAAGCGCTCCACGCGCCGATAGCGATCGCTGTTCTTCGGCCAGTTGTAGACCGCCAGCACCACTGGGACCGCGAGCGTATCGATGGTGGCGCCCGGTGGAATCAAATTTGGATAGTCATCGTGTGAGAGCGCCGCCGGCAGATAATAATCCGAAAATTTCGGCCCCCAGTTGATCGCAAGAAAATGCATCCCGGCCTCCGGCTTGAGCTTGGCCAAGAGGTCGTTGGGCTTGGCGCCGAGCTGGAAGATCGCGGAAATCTCACCGGTGCGCATCTTTTCGATCGCGAACGTGTGGTTGATGAAGACCGGCTCGACCTTGATGCCAAGCCGTTCGAAGATCATCGGGCCAGTGACGCTGGGACCCGATCCCTTGACGTGAAATCCCACTTTCTTGCCAGCGAGATCCTCGATGCGCGCGATATCGCCGCGCGCCATTACGTAGAACTCCGTGTTGTGCATTTGCGAGATATAGTTGACGCGTTGCTCGATGTTTCTTACCTCGCCGGCTTTCTTGTAAAAGTCGAACACGTCGGCATGCGTGATCGCGATGTCCACTCCTCGCAGATAGAGCAGATCGGAGATGTTCTCGGAGGCGCCGTAGGTGACGATGGGCAGGATGCGCAGATTTTCGCCGTCATCAAGCGCCTTGCCGAGTTCGGCCGCAAAGCGAATGAAGCTGCCCTCCAGCAGGCCGGCCGCAATTGCGACGGTCCAATTGTTAATCCGCGAAACCTTAACGCCTTCGCCACTTGCGGCGGCGCTCTGTGCACCACGCCCGCCAGGATTTGTCTGTGCCTGGGAAGGACCGGCGATCAGTGCCACCAGCAATGGGGCAAGGAAAGCGATGAACCGGGATCCGACCATTACACTACTCCTTACTCCTAACTCGTCTTACTCTTCTGATTTCAGCCATTGCGCTGGATGCCGGCGGGACGATCGCGCCTGCTATTCGGGCATGCGAGCAAGCCGCTCCAGCCGTTCCCGTGCGAGAGGTGAGCCGAGAGCACGTGCCTTCTCGTACCAAGTGTTGGCCAATGTGACGTCCGGCGTAATTCCGCCCTTGATACCCAGCTTCTTGAGCACCGACGGGTCGTAGGTTTCGGCGAGAGCGAAAGCAGCGACAGCATCACCGGCCTCGGCTGCCGGCTGGAATATCATCCGGGCCGCGGCGATGTTGCCGTTTCCCATGAATTCAAGCCCGCTCTTGACCATCAGCTCAATCTCGGCCGCTTCGATCTGGCGTGGCGGGAAAACTGCCGTACCCAGTGCACTGTTTTGCGACCACTCGAGCACCAGGCCCTTGCGATCGATTGTGCTGTCATTGGCGAGACGCAACTCCAGAATCAGGTCCATGACGCCGACGAAACCGCGCGGCGGGAGGATCATGACGCTGTTGAGATCTTTGGCCGACAGGCGCCATCGGGTCGGACCCTCCGGCTTGCCAAGCGACAGTACTGAACCGGTCGCCAAGCCGATGACCACCACGTCGACGTCTGCGGGAGCATCCGTGGCCGAGACGATCAAGCGTGCGGGCGCATCGACCTGCCACAGGCGTGCGGCCTTGATCGTCAATTGTCGAGCGCCCTCCCGTAAGCGCGCTTCATCCGACGGCGAGAAGACCGGTGGCTTTGCCGTGCTTGGTGGTACCGAAGGCGACGGTGCTACGGCGAGCGCTCCCGGCTGTCGAGCTGAGTCGGGCGGCCCGCTCGGATTGGGCGCTGCCACCACCAAATCTGGACTGCCGGGAGGATTGTTTCCTTGGCGCGAACTCCAAAGGTACGAGACGGTGCCCGCCGCTGCCGCCGTGGCAATCACGATCAATGCTGTGGCAAAGCGCGATTGCGGTTGCTTCGCGTGATCGGCCGGCGGGACCCATTCGTCAGTTGGCTGGGCGCCGGGGTGCACACCGGCCGTTCTGGTGTCGCCAGCAAACGTGCGCGGCGGCTGCTGCCAGGGCGGCCAGGACAGTTGTGGTGCTTCTACGGGAGTGCTTGCTGGCGCGACATTGGGACTGGTGAGAGCCGGATTGGGCCTGGCCTGAGGTCCCGTTTTTGGAGGATAGTCTGGCGGACTCTCGCCCACGGTGGCGTCTTCAGCGGGAATATCGGGATCTGCAACATCCTGAGCGCGGACGTCTTGTTTCGGATCATCGCTGGTTGAACCAGGATCGACTGGGCTTTGTGCAGATGCGCTCATGTTCCCCCTCACGCCACCTGCATCTCGTCTTGCGACCCGATCTCCTTGTCGCCGCAGTCATAATCGATTTTTGAAAGGGGGTTGAAGCAAATGCGTGTTACAATTAACGCATACATCGTGTGATTGTTTGTCGGAATTATGGTCTTCGGTCACGCTAGGCGCGCAACGCGCGTTCCGATTTCGGAGTTGGATCATTTTGCAACACTCTCGTTTGCGTGCTTCGAGATCGAAGGACAATTGCAACTCGTTGATCTCGTATGGCTTTGGTTCAGACCAGCAGGAGGAAAAATGCGGGCCAAGAGACGCTGCTGCAGCGCACGTCTGTTGAGCACAAGCCGCAATACTCGCCACGGTCATTCACGCGCGTTATGTCTTGTTACGTCTTGCGTGGATCGAGCCTGGGTACGAGAGTGCTGATCGTCAGGGAGAAACGTATGATCAGTCGCGTGCTCATTGCGATCTGCGCTGCCATTGTTCTCAATCTGCCGACTGCGCGGGCGCAGGACGTCGCAGCTTTTTATCGCGGCAAGCAGTTGCGTCTTGTTGTCGGATCATCCGTGGGCGGGGCGTATGACCTCTATGCGCGCGCGCTGGCGCGTCAGATCGTTCATTACATCCCGGGCAATCCCACCATTATCGTGCAGAACCAGCCGGCGGCGGGCGGTCTGGTTATGACCAATCAAATCTATAATCAGGGTCCCAAGGACGGCACCGTAATTGGTGTGCCTCTCAACGGCATTCCGACTGCGCCGATGCTGCAGGCCGGCGCGCAGTTCGACGCTGCCAAGCTCAATTGGATCGGCAGCGCCAACCGCGAAGCCTATGTGGGCTTCATCTGGCACACAGTGCCGGTCACCCGCATCGAGGATGTCGCCAACCGCGAACTGCTGGTCGGCTCGACGACGGTGGGCACGACCATGAACGACTTCCCGCTCCTGCTTAACGATCTCTTCGGTTTCAAATTCAAAATCGTGCGTGGCTATCAGGGCACGCCGCAGATCAATCTCGCGATCGAGCGCGGCGAGATCGAAGGCAACGCCGGTGTCGGTTGGGCCTCGGTCAAGGCGCTGGCGCAAAACTGGATCGACGAGAAGAAGATCAGAATCCTGGTGCAGTACAATGCTGAGCCATATCCGGAGCTGCCTGGGGTGCCGTTGGTGATGAGTCTGGCCAAAACTGATAGCGAGCGCCAGGCGATGCGGCTGTTGTTTGCGCGCACCGAATATGCGCGACCGTTCTTCCTGCCGCCCGATGTCCCGGCCGAGCGGGTCGAGGCACTGCGGCGCGCATTCGACGCCACCATGAAGGACAAGGCCTTCCTGGAGGAGGCCGCCAAACTTCAGCTTGAAGTATCGCCGATGAGCGGGGAGGCTGTGCAGGCGCTGGTCGGAGAGCTCGCCCGCACGCCGGCGGCGGTTGCGGCGCGTGTGCGGACCGCCCTCGAGGCGGCGAAGTAGCCGCTAGTCGGCCAACTTGAGATGGCTGTTCTCCTTGAACACCTTGGCCCAGCGCTCGCTCTCATTGCGGATGAATGCGTCGAATTCCGCGGGCGAGCTGGCAACCGGCGTGATGCCTGCCTTCTCGAGCCGGTCCGCCATCACCGGGTCGGCATAGATGCTTGCCACTTTGCGGGTGAGCTTCTCGACAATCGGAGCCGGCATGCCGGCGGGGCCGGTGAGCCCGATCCAGGTCGAGCTTTCGGCGATGTCGGGAAGGCCGGCTGCGTCATTGACGCTTGGCAGGTCCGGCAATTGCGGTAGCGGACGCGTCGAATATTTAGCGAGAACGCGATACTGACCGCCCCGGATCAACGGAAGCGCGGTGCCGGTCGAGTCGAGCGCGAAATCGACGGTGCCGGCGAGCACTGCCTGGCTGATCTCGGCGGAGCCCTTGAACGGCACGAGCTGAGCATCGAAGCCGGCCTCTTTGGCAAACAGCAAGGCGCCGAGCCGCGACGTGATAGTGCCGGCACCCATGTTGAGCTTGCCGGGATTGGCCTTCGCCTTGGCAATCAGCTCCTTGATGCTCTTTGGCCCGTCGCTCCCGCGCACCACGATCAGCGACATGTTTTTCGTCAGCAGCGAGATCAGCGAGAAATCCTTGAGCGGGTCATAGGGCAGGCTGCTCATCACCAGCGGGTTCATCACCATGGTGGTGTCCATCGGCGTGAACAGCGTGTAGCCGTCAGGCGCTGCGCGCGCGACGGCTTGCGCAGCGGGCGCGGTGTTGCCGCCGGCGCGGTTCTCGATCACGACCGGTTGGCCGAAGTCCTCGCTCATCTTCTGCCCGACAAAGCGCGCAATCAGGTCGGCTGGGCCGCCAGGCGGGAACGGCACGACGATGCGGATCGTGCGGTTTGGATAGTCGCCGACCGTCTGCGCAACGGCAGGGGCCATTGTCGCAAACGTGAGGAGGGCGAGAGCGATGCTGCGCAGCATGAGCAATTGAGGGCTCGTCAGCCCGCCCCTGCATTCGTGCGTAGCCGCTGCAGCAGCTCCGGTGTCGGCCAGGAATCGGCCGGCATGCCGAGTTTGATCTGGATCTCGCGGACTGCCGAGCGGCTCTTGAGCCCGAGCACGCCGTCGATGCGGCCGACATCATAGCCGCGCCGCTGCAGGATTTGCTGCAGCTCGCGGTTCTCGTCGATGGTGAGCTTGGGAATGTTGGGACTGCCGGGGTTCATCGCCGGCGCGCCATCGAGGCGCGTCGCGTAGTAGGCGGCGGTCAGCGAATACATCAGCGAGGCATTCCATTTCAGATAGGCCTGGAAGTTGTCGTAGGCCAGGAAGGCCGGGCCGAACCGACCCATCGGCAGCACGAGCGACGCTTTCAGATTGTCGGATTGCAGCGGGCTGCCGTTGGCTCGGGTGACGCCCCAGCGCGCCCATTGCGAGCGCGGATGCTGGATCGTCAAGTCGGCTTCTTCCCATTTCAGGTTCTGCGGGACGCGCACCTCCTGCAGCCAGGGCTCGCCGCGGCGCCAGCCGAGATGGACGAGATACTTGCCGGTCGAGCCGATGACGTCCGGCACGCTCTTGATCAGGTTGCGGTGGCCGTCGCCGTCGTAGTCGACCGCATGCGCCATGTATTCGGATGGCATGAACTGCGTCTGGCCGAGTTCGCCGGCCCAGGAGCCGATCATCTCCTCGGGCCTGAGGTCGCCGCGCTCGACGATCCGCAGGGAATCGAACAGGTGAGCCCTGAACATGTCGGAGCGGCGGCAGTCATAGGCGAGCGTGGCAATCGACTTGATCGAGTGGTCCTTGCCCTGGCCGGCGCCGAAGTCGCTCTCAAGCCCCCAGAAGGCGGTGATCACCGGTGCCGGTACCCCGAATTCCTTCTCCTCGCGATCGAACAAGGCCCGGTGCTGCTTGATCTTGGCCACTCCGCCTGTGAGCCGACCGCCCGGCAACATCTTGCCCGACATCTCCAGGAAGGTCTGCGCGAAGAAGCGCTGCCCCCGGTCGATATTGATGATGCGCTGGTCGAGCACCAGGTAGGGCGCGGCGGCCTCCAAGGCACGTGGAGAGATGCCTTGTGCCAGCGCCTCGCGCTTGAAGTCGGCGAGCCAGCGGCCGAAGTCGGCCGTATTTCGGCAGTTGGGTTGGGCCAAGGCCGGTGCGCTCGAAATCAGCGCCGCCACAATCGCCAGTCCTAGTCGTCGCATGGTCAGGGTCCATTGTTGTCGAGACATTGTCGGTCGAGGACCGGTACGGCTGCAAGCGGCCCGACAGGTTGTCCCAAGGGGAGCGGTGGCGCTCCTTGCCGCACTTGTGGCATCTCGCCTATCCTGCCACGGGTTCGCTCGTGCCCGCTTCTGAAGCTCGTGATACCTCCCAACAACACGATCACACGAACTTCGGAAGCGGCACTGGCAAGTCCATGCTTCCAGGTTGCTTTCGATTTGGCGTTCCTAACCGAGCTTGCGGCAAGTGACGTAGGAATTTCAAATCGGCGGCACTGGGGAGCGGGAATCCCGCGGTAAGCGGTGCATCCCGCAGCGGATTTTCGACAACATGATGACGCCCGGCCACTGCGCCGATCATGAGGAGCCTTGACGATGCGGACACGCGCTTGGATCATTTCGGCCCTTGCGGCTGCTTCTATGCTTGGCGCGAGCGCGCACGCCCAGCCCCCTTTGCAGTCGCCTGACTATGGAGCGCCGATCAACATCGAGCAGGCCAAGGAGGTTGCGGCTGCGGCTCAAGCAGAGGCCAGGCGGAACGGCTGGCGCATGGCTGTCGCTGTGGTCGATCCGGGCGGCTATCTGATTTATTTCGAGCGGGCCGACGGCACCCAGAATGCCTCCGCCCAGCTGGCGCTGGCGAAAGCCCGCACGTCCGCGCTGTTTCGCCGCCCCAGCAAGGTGTTTGCCGACCAGTTCGCAGCCGGCAATACCGGATTCATGAGCTTCCCGGATGACGCCCGGCCCATCGCCTCGGAGGGCGGCATGCCGATCATCGTCAATGGCAAGCTGATTGGCGCGATCGGCACCAGCGGTGGAACCGGTCAGCAGGATGGCGTTGCCTCGGCAGCCGGCGCCAATGCGATGAGGTAGCGGGCTCTTGGGCTCGGTAGCCTGCTGACCCTGCTCTCAAAGTATTAGATCGGTAAGGAAGGGGGCCCGTAGGGCTCCCGCGCGGCTATTCAAGGCCTTATGCGTGTCGAAGCGCGCACAAAAATGTGCACGGCCAAAAGAAACCTCGGTCCGTTCGGCTGCGTATAATGGGGAACCGGACACGACTTCGCACCGTTCTTCGTTCTCACCTGAAACGCGATCCCAGCAAAGCTTGGAATTGGGCATGGCGCCTGCACCATCATCTTACCCCGTTGTTCGTCATCTGCATGATGGCAGTGTCACGCCAATCCGAGCCGTTGAGCCGCTACCTAGTTCCACGCGTTCGGCCTGGGCGGCGATGTTCCGCGGCGTGCGCGGCGAGACCGAGCTGCGCGCGTCGCCGCTTGGGCCTGAGGATCAGGTCGTCCAGTCGATGCCGGACGCGAGCCCAACCAAGTGGCATCGCGCGCATACGACATGGTTCTTCGAGCAGTTTCTGCTG
>Ga0066903_100005122_pt1 | contig 11291 bp, 11 predicted proteins | sample PanSoiMetaGPlot1_FD_67491 | JGI IMG/M metagenome (GOLD analysis project Ga0066903, IMG submission 67491) | Tropical forest soil microbial communities from Panama analyzed to predict greenhouse gas emissions - Panama Soil - Plot 1 (version 2) | ecosystem: Environmental > Terrestrial > Soil >...
GGAGAAGCTACGCGAGCGCGCCGCGGTGGTCAGGGCCGAGGGCGCCACCGCTTACAACCCTGGCTGGCACCTGGCGCTTGATCTGCGCAACATCGTGCTGATTGCTGAGTGCGTCGCGCAGGCCGCGCTGGAGCGGCAGGAGAGCCGAGGCGGCCACACCCGCGACGATTACCCCGTCATGTCGCCAGAGTGGCGCAAGGTCAATCTCGTCTGCTCGCTCGCGAGCGACGGGACCAGCGAGCGCGTCGTCCTCACCAAGCAGCCGATGCCGGCGATGCGCGAGGACTTGCTGGCGCTTTTCGACCGCGCCGAACTGAAGAAGTACATGACTGATGAGGAATTGCCGGCGGCGCCCGCCCAGGTGCCCGAATCGGCCCCGATCGCGCACAAGGAGGTGCCGTGATGGGCGCCAAGGTCAAGCTGCAGGTCTGGCGTGGCGACGCCGGCCAGGGCGAGCTTGTCGACTACGAGGTCGAGGCCAACGAGGGCGAGGTCGTTCTCGACGTCCTGCACCGACTGCAGGCAACGCAGGCCGGCGACCTTGCGGTCCGCTGGAACTGCAAGGCGGGCAAGTGCGGCTCATGCTCGATGGAGATCAACGGCCAGCCGCGACTGGCCTGCATGACGCGCATGTCCCTCTTCCAGCCTGACGAGACCATCACGGTCACGCCGATGCGGACCTTCCCGGTGATCAGGGACCTGGTCACGGACGTTTCGTTCAACTTCGAGAAGGCACGGCAGATCCCCTCGTTCACCCCTGACCCGGCGGTCGGACTCGGCGAGTTCCGGATGCAACAGGTCGACGTGCAGCGGTCGCAGGAGTTCCGCAAGTGCATCGAGTGCTTCCTGTGCCAGAACGTCTGTCACGTCATCAGGGACCACGAGGAGAACATGCCGGTCTACGCCGGACCGCGGTTCCTGATGCGGATCACCGAGCTTGAGATGCACCCGGCCGACACCGCTGATCGCCGCGAGATCGCACAGGAAGACTTCGGCCTCGGCATGTGCAACATCACCAAGTGCTGCACCGAGGTGTGCCCGGAGAACATCCACATCACCGACAACGCGCTGATCCCGCTCAAGGAGCGGGTCGTCAGCCGGAAGTACGACCCGCTGGTCTGGCTCGGCAACAAGATCGGCCGGCGCGGACGCGACGACACCGCGAAGGTTCCCGGCACGCAGGGCTGAGCGGCGCTGATGTGAGAGCCCGGTTATGCCGGGGAAGCCGCACCGATTCCGCGGCCGGGCTGTTAGCCGTCGGTACCGGTACGCCGCTCTTGGGTTTGTGGCTGAGCAGGCACCGGGCGGTCCTTGACATCGTCTGGTGAGCCGGACCCGGCGGACTTCTTCTTCTGCCTGACGAGCTCGATGGCGATCGGGATAAACGATGCCACGACAATGACCGCGATGATGGGCAGGAGATACTTGTCGACGTTGCCGATGGTCGAACCCAGGCCGTAGCCGAGCAAGGTCACGCCGACCGACCAGATCAGCCCGCCGACGACCTGCCAGATCGTGAAGACTCGAGTAGGGACGTCGAGCGCGCCCACCATCGGGTTCAGCACGGTCCTGACGATCGGGATGAACCGCGCCAGCACGATTGCCTTGCCGAATCCGTAACGGGACATCAGATGGCGTGAGCGCTCCGCGCCTCTGCTCAGGTACCTGTTCCTGTTGTGCTCCAGCAGCGGCTTGCCGCCCTTGCGCCCGATGATGAAACCGGTCTGCGCACCGAGGAGCGCGCCGCCGACCGCGGCGAGCAGCACGAGCGGCAGCGACAGATGGGTCTTGCTGGTCGAGGATCCCGCGCAGAGCAGACCTGCCGTGAACAGCAGCGAGTCACCTGGGAGGAAGAACCCGATCAGCAGGCCGGTCTCTGCGAACAGCACGAGAAAGACACCCAGCGCGCCCAGGCTCGCCAGCAGCGACGTGGAACTAAGCGGGTTGAGTGCGACCTCCGCGTGCGCTCCTGCCAGGTGCAACATCACTCGCCTTTCTGCGTCGTCTGTGATTCGGCATCGACTACCCACGGTTGGGCGAAAGGAACGACTGCTCTTCCTAATGTCTGGTTAAGGCGCCCGACGCCCGGTTCCCCTGCTGCCAGGCTTGGAATCCGCCAGCACGTCATCCGCATGCGGCGACTCACCTCGGCAGCGCGCCGCCTAGTGGAACGTCCGGGCTATGCCGCACGTTCCACGTGCATGTCGCTGCGGCGAGTTAGCGGCATGCTCGGTTTCGCGTGAATATCCTTGCTGGCGCGGGCGCTGTTGGCCCGTCGAGCGAGAGGTTGTCATGACGCACCTGACCTTTGCCGAGGCGATCATCGTCGGCCTGATTCAAGGCACGACTGAGCTGTTCCCGGTGTCCAGCCTCGGCCACAACGTGCTCATCCCCGCCATCGTCGGCGGCAGCTGGGCCCAGGATCTCAACGTGTCCAAGGCGGAGTCTCCGTACCTCGCGTTCGTGGTCGGCTTGCACGTGGCCACCGCGATCGGCATCACGGTGTACTTCTGGCGGGACTGGATCAGGATCATCGGCGGCTTCTTCACCTCGATCGCGCGCAGGGAGATCAAGTCCCCTGACCAGAAGCTTGCCTGGATGATCGTGCTGGCGACCATTCCGGTCGGCCTGGTGGGTCTGGCATTCGAGCACGAGTTCCGGGTGATCTTCGGAGTGCCCAGCCGTGCGGCGATCTTCCTGGTGGTCAACGGTGTCATTCTCTTCGCAGGCGAGCGGTTCAGGACCCGGAAGTCACGGGAGGCTGACCAGCAGGTGATGAGGGAGCGCGAGGAAGAGCCCGCGCTGGTAGGCGCGAGGATGGGCGGCGCGCACTCCTCCGGTCAGCGGGCCCTGCGGCAGCAGGAGATCATGACGGCCGTTCAGGCTGACCGCAGGATCACCTCAGGCAGCTACTGGCAGGCCATTCTGATCGGCTCAGCCCAGATACTTGCGCTCCTGGCAGGCATCAGCCGGGACGGCGTCACCATGGTGGCCGGTATGTTCCGCGGGCTGTCCAGAGAGGACGCGGCGCGGTTCGCGTTCTTGCTGGCAACACCTGTCATCCTGGCCGCGGGCGTACTGAAGATCCCCGACCTGCTCGGGCACCTCGGCAATGGGATCAGGCCGCAGATTCTGGCCGGCAGCATCGTCTCGGGAGTTGCCGCGTACCTGTCCGTGCGCTTCTTGATGAAGTACTTCCAGACCAGGACGCTGACCCCGTTCGCGATCTACTGCGTCGTCGCCGGGCTGGGCAGCTTCATCTACCTGACCGTGCGTTAAGGACTAGCCGCGGCGCCCCCAGATTCCGCCGAGCACGTCGACGCTTGAGCCAACCGGCAAGAGCCCGCCTGCTGCCCACTCTGAGCTCGTGCCTGGCACCCAGACCAGCCTGGTGACCTCCTGGACGGTTGTCGTAGCCGTGCTCGGCGCGAGCTTCCGGGTCCACTGTCCGCCGCTGAAGTGGTCGAAGAACCAGCTGAACGCCGGGCCTGGGCCGTTCGCGACGAGCCACACACCGCCATGCCCGTCCCTGGCCATCTCGTCGACCCCGCTGGTTGGCTCGCCGAGCGGAACCCGATGCCAGGACTTGCCGTCCCAGTGCAACAGGTAGAGCGTCCTGGCGCCCTGCGATCCAGTTTCGATATCGCGCTGAAGCCAGACGTCCCGCGGGCCTGCGGCGACCAGGTCGCGCACGTACTCGACAGAATTCGGAGGGATCGTGGAGGGCTTCGGTATCGACAAGGTGCTCCAGCCATGCCCGTTCCAGTGCATCAGAAACTGACGCGGGTGAGGCGGCAGGCTGGAGGGCGTACCTAGCACCCAGAGGTCGGCCGGCGATACAGCTGCGACTTGCCCGGGGAGGCCTGGCAGCCTGATCTTGTTCCAGCGGCCTTGATGGAAGAAGCCGCCGAAGTACGTCATCGACTGGAAACTTTGCTGACCCTCGCTGATCACCCACATGCCGTCTCGGCCGAAATCGGCGACCCCCAGGGACGTGGTACCCGACAGGTTCCCCTTCACCACCCAGGTCGGTATGGCCTGCACGGCCCAGCGCGTGCCGTTCCAGTGCAGCGCCTTGTCAGCGATCTTGCCGGCGTTGAACAACCAGGCATCCTTGCCGGAGCTCGCGCCGAAGCCGGCCGAATTGATGGCGTACCTGGCCAGCCGTGCAGGGACCGGAACGACCTTCCAGGCGCTGCCGTTCCACCGTTGTACCCGGAATGTTCTCTTCTCGGTCGACCCGCACGGCGAGCAGACGCCCCACGTGGACCAGGCGTTGGTGCGACTGGTAGCGACCAGGTTCACAACGCTCGTCACGCCGTGCAGCGGGCCTACGGTCGTGGGGACACGCCAGCCTGATCCGGTCCCGGCTGGCACCGTCGCGGCTGAGGCCACACCAGCCTGGAACGCTGCTCCGGTCGCTGTGCATGCGGTTGCCGCCGCAGCGGCCAGCACCCTGATGATTCTGCGCCTCGACATGGGGACACCTACCTAACTTCAAGCCGTTTTCAGGCGGCCAAAGCGGCATCAATTGAAGACGTGCCCCCAGGATCACAGCGATCTCTTTCGATCACAGGATCCACTGTTTTATTACCATTAACAGCCCGCGCACCGCTAGAGGATCACGCGCGCTAAATCACGGGCCTGAAGATTAGCCTTCGCGGCTGCTCCGCGCGCGAATCCTGCCGCGCTCCTTGGCGTCGAGTACCGTTTTGCGCAGCCGGATCGCGGTGGGCGTCACCTCGGCGCATTCGTCGTCGGCGCAGAATTCCAGCGCCTGTTCCAGGCTCAGCGCCCTCGGCGGAATAAGCCGCTCGAGCTCCTCGCCGGTTGATTGCCGCATGTTCGTCAGCTTCTTCTCCCTGGCGATGTTGACGTCCATGTCGTCAGAGCGGGAGTTTTCGCCGACGATCATGCCCTCGTACACCTCGGTGCCGGGCTCGACGAACAGGGTTCCGCGCTCCTGCAGGGAGAACATCGCGTAGGCGGTGGCGACGCCGGTACGGTCGGCGACCAGTGATCCGGACGCGCGCATCCGCATCGGCCCCGCCCACGGCTCGTAGCGCTCGAACACGTGGTGCGCGATGCCCGTTCCCCTCGTGTCGGTCAGGAACTGGGTACGGAAGCCGATCAGACCGCGTGCAGGCACCATGAAGTCGAGCCTGATCCACCCGGTCCCGTGGTTGGTCATCTCCTCAAGGCGGCCTTTGCGGACCGCGAGCAGGCCCGTCACCGCGCCGAGGTACTCCTCCGGCACGTCGATCGTCATCCGCTCGACCGGCTCGTGCAGCTTGCCGTCGATCTCGCGGGTGACCACCGTTGGCCGTCCGACCGTCAGCTCGTAACCTTCCCTGCGCATCGTTTCCACCAGGACGGCGAGCGCCAGCTCACCCCGGCCCTGAACCTCCCAGGTGTCGGGGCGCTCCGTGGGCAGCACCCGGATGGAGACGTTGCCGACAAGTTCGGCGTCCAGCCTGTCGCGCACCATCCGCGCCGTGACCTTGGTTTGCCCGCGGCCGGGCACCTTCGCGGCCCCGGCGCCGTTGGCCGTGCCCCGGCCGACGAGCGGGGAGGTGTTCACGGCGAGCGTCATCGCGATCGCTGGCTCGTCCACCGTGATCAACGGCAGCGGCCGCGGATCGTCAGGGTCGGCTAGGGTCTCGCCGATCATGATGTCGCTGATGCCGGCGACCGCGATGATGTCCCCGGCCGAGGCGGTTGCCGCCGGCACTCGCTCCAGCGCCTGGGTGCGGAACAGCTCCGAGATCTTGACACGTTCGATCGAGCCGTCGCGGCGGCACCACGCCGCCTGCTGGCCTTTGCTAATCTCTCCCGAAACCACCCGGCACAGTGCGATCCTGCCCAGGTAGGCGGACGCGTCCAGGTTCGTTACGTGCGCCCGCAGCGGCGCGCGAGGATCATACGAGGGCGCGGGCACGTGCTGCCTGACCACGTCGAACAACGGCTCTAGGTCGGCCGAGTCGGGAAGCGTGCCGTCGTCAGGGCGCGTCAGTGAGGCCCGGCCGGCGCGCGCGGAGGCATAGACGATCGGGAACTCGATCTGGTCCTCGGTCGCGTCCAGGTCGATGAAGAGCTCGTAGCAGGCGTCGACGACCTCTGCAATCCTCGCGTCCGGACGATCCACCTTGTTGATCACCAAGATCACCGGCAGCTTCGCCTCTAGCGCCTTGCGCAGCACGAACCTGGTTTGTGGCAGCGGGCCCTCACTCGCGTCCACCAGCAGCAGCACCCCGTCGACCATCGACAGGCCGCGCTCGACCTCGCCGCCGAAGTCTGCGTGGCCCGGAGTGTCGACGATGTTGATCGTGAGGCCACCGTGGGTCACGGCCGTGTTCTTGGCGAGGATCGTGATGCCCTTCTCGCGCTCCAGGTCACCTGAATCGAGCACCCGCTCGGCGACCTGCGCGTTGGCGCGGAAGGCGCCCGACTGCCAGAGCATCGCGTCGACCAGCGTCGTCTTGCCATGGTCGACGTGCGCGACGATCGCCACGTTGCGGAGATCATCGCGGGTCGCGACGTCCGCGGCGGCGGCGTCTGCGAACTCAGCAGGGCGGGCGGGCATGCGAAAAAGCTCCATAGTTTCCTGGGGAAGCGCCGGATTACGGCTAACTCAGTCTACCTGCAGCGCGGCGGTCCAGTGGCCGCTGGCCTGGCCGGGAGAACACCGACGAATCAAGTGTCCCTTGAACCGCTCTTGGTGGTCTCTTAACGCAAATCCAGATTTCGTTAAGACCCATGCGACACAGAGACCGGCTTGCCTTTCGACGCGACCGCGGCCTGCGTAAGCTGTCCACGCTGACCTGGCGCGCGACGCTGCTCAGCGCCGTCGGCACGGTCGGATTCATGAATTTGTTCAGCCATTCCGCTCCCGCAGTCACGACGACCTCGCAGGCGAGCACGCCATCGGCAAGCCCGTCAGGTTCTCCGAGCCCCAGCTCATCAGCCAAGGCCACCGCTCAGCCGTCACCCAGCCACAGCGCGCGGGCGCAGGCCAAGCAGAAGACGGCCGCCGCGCCGAGGCGGGCAACCTCGAGCGCGAGGCGCCCGACGCCGGCGCCGACCAGCCGCAAGGCAACCCCTAAGCCGACGGTGAAGCCGCCGCCAACCCCGCCCGCCCCGAGCCCGACTCCTTCCCAGACGACCACAAGCGGCACCACGTCGGGCGGTTAAGGTGCGTCGCCCGCCGCGCTCCCTCTAACCACGCCACCCCGCAACCTCCCCTGATGCGATGAACCTCTTCACTCCGCCAGCATCACGTCGTCCCTCAGCCAGCACAAAGGCCAGGCCGGTCAGGACCTCCGCCTCCGCCATCACACTGGCCCGCCCGGCCGTTCCGTCGGTGGCGGGAAGCACCGTCAGCGCGCTCGGCACGTTCTGCTCGGTCCTGGTCACCGAGCCGGCCTTGCTCGGCGAGGCCAGGCAGCTCCTGGCTCGGCAGCTCGCGGCCATCGACCTCGCGTGCTCGAGGTTCCGGCCGGACTCCGAGCTGACGGCGCTGAACAGGGCATGCGGGTCTCGCCAAGCGGTCACCCGGCTGTTCGCGAACGCACTTGCCGCCGCATTGCGCGCCGCGCAGATCACCGACGGCGATGTCGATCCGACGTGCGGGAGCTCACTGGTGCGGCTGGGCTACGACAAGGACTTCGCCGAGCTGGCTGCCGACACCTCAGCTCTGCCCGGGCCTCCGATTCCCGCTCCAGGCTGGCGCTTGGTCGAACTGGACTCCGGGCAGCTCAGTGTACGGCTACCGCGCGGGGTCATGCTTGATCTCGGCGCGACAGCGAAGGCGTTCGCTGCTGACCTGGCCGCCGAGACGATCCACGAGCAGATCGGCTGCGGCGTCCTGGTTAACCTCGGCGGCGACATCGCGGTCGCGGGAGCTGCGCCGGAGGGTGGCTGGCGGATCGGCGTGGATGACCAGCCCGGCGACGGACGCGCGACCCGTGAGCAGCCGTGCGTTGCCGTCGAGGCGGGCGGCATAGCCACCTCCTGTCCCGCGGTCCGAGGCTGGCGCCGCGGCGGCCGGGACCTGCACCACATCGTCGTTCCCGCCACCGGGCGTCCCGCCGACATCTACTGGACCAGCGTGTCAGTGGCCGCAGCCACCTGCGTCGACGCGAATACGGCGAGCACGGCGTCGATCATCCGCGGTCGGCAGGCGCTGCGCTGGCTGCACGATCTGAACCTGCCGGCGCGGCTTACCAGGCCGGGCGGCGCGGTCGTCACCACGGGAGGCTGGCCCGAGTGAGCGGCATCCTGTCCGGGTCCTTCCTGCACGGGCCCTTCCTCTGGTACGCGACGCGAGCGGCCGGCCTGATCACCTTGACCGCGCTCACCGCGAGCGTCGTCCTCGGGATCTTGAACGCGGGCCGCTTCGAGACCGCCCGCTGGGCGCGGTTCCTGGTCCAGGGGATGCACAGGAACCTCTCGCTGATCGCGCTGACCTTCCTCATCCTGCACGTGGGCACGACCGTGATCGACACCTATACTTCGATCGGCTGGCCGACCGCCTTCGTCCCGTTCGTGTCGCCCTACAAGCGGTTCTGGCTCGGACTTGGGGCCGTCGCCTGCGACATGATGCTGGCTCTGCTGGTCACGAGCTTGCTGAGGCAGCGGATCGGACACCGGTTGTGGCGGGGCGTGCACTGGGCTGGCTACCTGTGCTGGCCGGTGGCGGTCGCGCACGGCCTCGGTGCCGGAACCGACCACGGCACCATGTGGGTTCTCGCCCTCACCGTCGCCTGCGTGGCGATCGTGCTCGCGGCCATTGGCTACCGGACGGTCCGGCTGATCCCGTCTAGGCGAGTCGCCAGGTGACCGCGCTGGCAGAAATGCCCAGGCGGGCGTATTCGCATCCGCGGCACCGCAGGGAACCGCTGCCGCGCCTCCTGGCGGGCATCGCAACCGGGCAGCCTGCCGATCTGCGGCACCACGAGCGAACTTACGGGCCACTGGACTTGCCGGCCGCAGCATGGAACCGTGACCGCGCGGCCGCGCGCCGCACGGCGGCGAGGCTGACCGACGTCGTCGATCGGTCCGGGCTGACCGGCCGCGGCGGGGCCGGCTTTCCGACCGGACGCAAGCTGCGATCGGTCGCGGCGAGCGGCCGGCCAGCCGTCGTCGTCGCCAATGGCGCGGAAGGCGAGCCGGCGAGCAGCAAGGACAAGCTGCTTCTCAGCCGCGTCCCGCACCTGGTTCTGGACGGCATCACGCTGGCGGCCTTCGCGGTCGGAGCGACCGATGCCTATCTCGCGGTACACGGCGGGAACGGCCGGCTGATGGCGAAGCTAACTGGCGCGATCCGCGCCAGGCAGGTAGCGGGCATCGATCCCGTGCCGATCGAGCTCGTCGGTATCAACGACGAGTACGTGTCCAGCGAGCAGACCGCCGTCGTGCAGCACCTCAACGGCGGACCCGGCGTGCCGACCTTCACGCCACCGCGCACCCACGAGCGCGGCGTGAACGGCCGCCCGACATTGGTCAACAACGCCGAGACGCTCGCCCACCTGGCGATGATCGGCAGGTACGGCGACCAGTGGTTCAGGGAGGCCGGGCTGCGCGATGACCCGGGTACGACTCTCGTCACGATCAGCGGTGCGATCAGGTGGCCCGGCGTGTACGAGGTCGAGCTGGGCACGCCGATCGGCGAGGCGCTCATGCGAGCCGGCGGGCCCGCCGAACGCCCCCAGGCGGTCCTGATCGGCGGGTACTTCGGTACCTGGCTGCCAGTCGGGGCTGCCTGGCAGGTTCCGCTAGCTAGGACCAGGCTGCGGGCCGTCGGTGCCGCGATGGGCGCCGGAATACTCGTGGTGCTGCCAGAGTCTTGCTGCGGGATCGCAGAGACGGCACGGGTTGTCAGGTACCTCGCCGATTCCGGCGCAGGCCAGTGCGGGCCATGCATCTTCGGCCTGCCGGCGCTCGCCGATGTCCTCGAGGACCTCGCGTTCCGAGGTGGCCGCCGTGACGCAGCTGAACGGGTCGCGACATTGATTCCGCTGATCGAGGGACGCGGCGCCTGCCGCCATCCGGACGGCGCAACGCAGCTAGCTGCCAGTGCCTTCCGTGCGTTCAAGCACGATGTGTACGCCCACGACATCGACGGGCCGTGCTTCGGGGTCAGCGACAAGCCGCTGCTGCCGATCCCTGGGAGCGCAGGCTCATGGTGAGCCACCGGCTCCGCGTCAATCCGATCAAGTGTGATGCTCACGGCATGTGCGCGGAACTGCTGCCTGAGTTCATCGCGCTAGACCCGTGGGGCTACCCGATCATTCCCGATGAGCCAGTGCCCGAAGACTTGAAGAGCCTTGCGAGGAAGGCCGTCGCGGCTTGCCCGACCCTCGCCCTGCTTGCTGACAAGGACCGCAGCTAGCGGTCGCGTCGAGCAAGCGGGCGCCGGCCTCGTCAAGTGTCGTGATGAGACCCGCCGTCCCAGCTCAGCTGCGACACGTGCGCGACGGGAACCCCGGCCGAGGTGCAGGTGACCCGCATCAGGACCCCGCCAGAGGAATCGGTGAAGCTGATGCTCGCAGCCCTGGCCGGCCCCTTGCTGACATCGTCGGCCTCGAAGCCTTGCGCCGGGCTCCAATACAACAGTCGGGCGAGACCGTTGCCGCAGCTCGCCGCCGTAGTGCCGCCCCTGGATGTCAGCAACTTGCTGGCGAGGGCGGGGGTATGGCCGGCCCGCCCACCATCGTGAGGACCCGCTGGTCGCTGCGGACTTCGTGATTCCGCCGGTGACGGGGATACCGACGCAGACGACTCCGGGCTCACGGCAGCGCTCGTCCGGTCCGCCTTCTCCAGCGCGAGCTCGGAATTGACCTTGGCGACCGACATCTGCTTGGCGTGCTGCGCCAGCAGGCTCTGACCCAGCTCATCGACCGCATACATGCTCCCCGCGGTGGCCGCAGCCGCGCCGAGGACCCAGGCACCGACGCCGAGCAGAATTCTGGAGCGCACGAAGTCACATTTCAGCAGAAGTGGCTAAGAGTTCGTAAAGACTTTCTCAACACCAGGGATCATCTCTGCCACGAAGCCCAGACAAGACAGCGGAAGCAGCCGAGCGAGGCGCCCCGACCAGGCACGTCACTAGGCGTGATGTTGCCCGGGCAGGTGGTCACAGCCACTACGTTCATAGTTATGGCACAACTGTTGCTCGTTGAGGATGATGCGGCGATTCGCGCCGGTCTGATCCGCGCGCTTAACGACCGCGGGCACGCGGTGTCGAGCACGCCAACGGCGATGGAAGCCCTCCAGCTGGTCGCCGACACGCC
>Ga0066903_100005124_pt1 | contig 11290 bp, 9 predicted proteins | sample PanSoiMetaGPlot1_FD_67491 | JGI IMG/M metagenome (GOLD analysis project Ga0066903, IMG submission 67491) | Tropical forest soil microbial communities from Panama analyzed to predict greenhouse gas emissions - Panama Soil - Plot 1 (version 2) | ecosystem: Environmental > Terrestrial > Soil >...
TCGCTCATGCCGTCGAAAGGCATGAAGACCTGAATCACCGCGCGTCCGTTCGGACGCACGCCCCATCGAAGCAGCCGGGCGATTTGCTCGTCGCTGTAGCGGCCGATGCCGGTTTCGGGATCCGGCGTCAGGTTCTTCGAATAGATGACCCCGAGCGGCGGGGCCGCGAACCTGGCTCCGCCGATGAGCGGTACCGCCCGGCCCTCGGCGACAAGACGTTCGGCGGTATCGATTGAATCCGAGTGGCAGAGCACACAGTGCGCCGGGCCGTTGACGAGATATGCACCGCGCCGAATCACCTCGGGATCCGTACTTCGATGAATGGCGGGAAGCGGGGCGCCCCATTGACGATCCCATGTCCGTGCGACATAGACCGCGAGCACGGCGATCGACAGTGTCACGACGCCGGCCCCTGCAGCGAGTGCGAACCAGATCTTCTTCCTCATGACCGCTCCTCGGATAGCGACCAGCGACGTGAATCCTGCGCTGGTCAGCGCGCTTTCGATGTCACCCCTAAGTGGGCGAGCAGGCGGGCGGACCGTATCACCGCCCTCTGAATCTTTCGGGGGCCGGGGGTAAACTGCTTCCGAAGTGGCGGCCTCAGCCTCTGTTCAGCCCGAGACGGTCGCCCGGCTGATGGCGAGCTTCCGCAGCGGCGACCATGAAGCCGCCGGTCGGTTGGTGGAGATTTTCTACCCGGAGCTTCGGCGGATCGCCGCAGCGCGGATGCGGGTCGAGCGCGCCGATCACACGCTGCAGCCCACCGCCGTCGTCCACCAGCTCTACCTCGAACTGGTCAAAATCAAAGCCTTGCGTCCGCCCAGTTCGGGCGGGCTGGATGAGAAGGCCGCATTCCTGGGTCTGGCGGCTTACTTGATGAAGCAACTGCTGATTCATCACGCTCGTCCGCTCTCGAAGCGAGCGCAGAAAACCGAGCTTCCCGACCTGTCTGGCCCGGATGCAGCGACCGCACAGTCGCTCGTCGAGATCGATGATGTGTTGAACCGGCTTGCGGCCATCAATCCCGCCCTCCGGCGCGTGGTAGAGCTCCGGGTCTTCGAAGGCCTCACTCGCGAGGAGATCGCCCGCGAAATGGGCTGTGGCACCGCAACCGTCTCTCGCCACTGGAGCTTCGCCCGAAACTGGCTGGAGCAGGCCCTCGCCGGGACGACCAGAATGTGAAAGACGAGCGCTGGCAACTGGCGTACGCAATCTATGAGGCCGCTGCGCCTCTTCCTGAACCGGCGCGGCAGGAGTACGTCCAGGCAGCCGCCCAGGATGCGGAAATCGCCACCATAGTGCTGGCGATGCTGGCCGAAGCGGAGACTGCCGCCGATTCGGAAGACTTTCCCGAACCTTCGTATTCGCAGGCCCCCGCCGCTGCTTCGTTCGTGACCCTGCCAAATGGCTTTACGCTCGGTCGTTTTGTCATCACGGATTTTGTCGGCCGTGGCGGAATGGGCGTGGTCTATTCCGCGCACGACCCCGACTTGAATCGTGAAGTTGCTCTGAAAGTGATCGCCGGCGCGGCCGATGCTTTCAGCGCCCAGCGCTTCATCCACGAGGCGCAGGCTGCGTCTGCCCTCAACCACCCGAACATCGTCACCGTTCACGAGGTGATTCATACTGGTCCGACGCTGGCCATCGTGATGGAACTGGTGGCTGGAACTTCCCTGCGCCATCTGTGCGGTGTGCCGCAACCGGTCGGCAAGGTCGCCGTCTGGGGAGCGCAGATCGCCCACGCATTGGACGCGGCGCACGCCCGCGGCATCGTCCACCGCGATATCAAGCCGGAGAATCTGCTGCTCCGTCCCGACGGATACGTGAAGGTTCTTGACTTCGGACTCGCCCGACCAACCGGCTCCGACCGGGCATACGAACAATTCGCGGGTACCCTCGGCTATATGTCGCCCGAAGAGGTTTTGCAGCGGCCCATCGCGGCCGCGAGCGACATCTTCTCCCTTGGCATCGTCCTGTACGAGCTGACATCGGGAACGAATCCCTTCCGCGGCGCGTCCGCTGGCGCCACTACACGGCTGATCCAGGGAACGGAAGCGCCTCCTTTGACAGCCCACACTCGAGGCGTTCCCCACGCTCTCGAAAGCCTGTTGCGGGACATGCTCCGCAAATCGCCCGACGATCGCCCCGCTGCGGCGGAAGTCGCGTCCCGGCTCGAGGCGATCGCTCAGCCGCGCGCGTTTCGACGACGCGCCGTTTGGGCAGCGACTGCGCTGGTCGCCGGCACGATCGGCGGCATTGCTGCGTGGGGCCTGCCGCCGTTCCAGCGGGCGGATCAAAAGCCTGTTCTCCTGCATAGTGTGCCCCTCGATAGCGAGCCGGCCTCGGAAACGGACCCGGCTTTCTCACCGGATGGCGGCAGTGTCGTCTACGCCTCCGACTTGGGATCGCCGGGGATTCATCACATCGTCACGCGCGCAGTGGCGGGACTGGCTTCCGGCGGAGCGGGATTGACCCTGACATCGGCGCCTCAGGACGATACGAATCCGGTGTGGTCGAACGATGGTTCGCGCATCGCATTTCTGCGGAGGATTAGCGGTGACACTCTTCAGGCGATTGTGATCCCGTCGGGTGGTGGAACCGAACAGGTGATCGCGAGCCTTTCTGGTTCCCGGCGGCCGAGTGCTCGGAAGTACCTGGCATGGGCGCCGAGCGGCGACGCACTTATCGCCACGCACCGGGTCACAACGGACTTCGCGCTTCGCTTGTACCGGTTCCCGGTTTCCGGCGGTGCCGAGCAGGCTGTCACCCAAGGCCCGGATGGAACGCAGGATGTCTCCCCAGCTTTTTCTCCAGATGGCCGTTGGCTCGCGTTTCTTCGTTGGGAAAATGGCGGCACCTACGCGCTCTGGGCACTTCGGCAGCCGGGTGAAAAACCGCAGCTGCTCATCATGAATCCGGTTCCCATCACCACGTTTGCGTGGAAGCCCGACAGCCGGACCATCGTATATAGCGGCGGCGCCATGAGCACGGGCGAACTGAGGCAGGTCACCGTTGATGGTCATCGTTCGCTTGCACCGTTCGTTTTAGAAGGCGCGTCCGACCAGATCACGGTTGCGCCGAACGGCGGCCGGCTGTCCTACGTTCTGCAGAATCTCGATGCCAACATCTGGCGCTTGCGCTTGGACCACAGTGGAGAGAAGGACTCGCCTCCTCCCGAGAAATTGTTCGCCTCGGTTCGCGAGGAACTGGATCCGGCGTTCTCACCGGACGGCAAGTCGATCGCCTTTGTCTCGAACCGTTCGGGGCAGTGGAACCTGTGGACGGGAAACGTGGATGGTTCCGGTTTGCGTGAGTTGGCGGCTCAATCTCTGCTGCCTTTCCATCCCGCGTGGTCCGCGGACGGACACAAAATCGCCTTCGACGCCTCGGCGTTCGGCAAAGGCGATATCTGGGTCATCAATGCGGCGGGAGGACAACCGTCGCGGCTGGCTGCCATGCCTGGCGGAGCCCAGGTTCCGGCTTGGTCGCGGGACGGAAAGAGGGTCCTCTTCTATACCAATGCCGAAGGCACGCGGCAGATTTGGGAGGTCCCGGCCGCGGGTGGAACTCCCGTTCAGGTGACGCGGGGAGGAATGTATGACCCGTCGGAATCTGAGGATGGGCGCTATCTGTACTACGGAAGCGTTTTGTCTCCCGGAATCTGGCGAGTGCCAGCCGTGCCACGGTTGGCGGATGGAAGCCTGGCAAACCAGGCCGGAGAGCTGATCCGCGAAACACTGCCTGTAACCGGGCATCGTTTCTGGACGCTGGGCCAGGGCGGAATTTACTTTGCCGACGCGCTCAATGACCCTGCGGTACTGAAGTTCGTCGATCTGCAGTCGCGCAAGGTCACGGTTATGGCCACGCTCGCAAAACCGCCGGCCAAGTTTACAAGGGGTCTATCCGTCTCGCCCGATGGACGTTACGCACTGTATTGTCAGGACGACGTCGATCGATACGAAATCCGCGTGGTGGAGAATTTCCGCTAGCGAAGGTAGATGCCGGACAGGCGGCTGGCCTTCATCCTAACGTCACATTCGAACGCCTTTCGGCTTTCGCACGCATGCCGATCGCCGGAGGCAAAGGCAATGGCGGTTGATTTGGAACGATCGGGCCCGTATCGTCCCCGCCAAACGTCGCTCGGCGCCAACGCGACACTAGATCCTGCAAAGGCTGTTCGCCTTGCGAAGCGACCGCGATCCCTGCATCCTCAGAGATTGCCCGTTCCACTTTACTCGCCAGCTGCATCAGCTGGTCCTCGACCGGCTTCGAACCGCAGTTCAGTCGCCATTCGAATGCTGTGGTGAGATCGTTCGAAGCTTGATCGAACGCGGGCAATTTCAGAACAGGTAACAACGTCCTGTCCTCGATAACGCTGACAACTCCTTCCATGAATGAAAACAGCTCGAGTGCATCTACGTCGGAAACGTCTACTGACACTTCGGGCCAGAACATGACGTTTTCGATGAGCGACATGAAGCTGCTGTTATCGACAATAGGCTGGATCGCCTGAGATATGAGCGACTGAAGCAATTCGAGATCTGGTTCGCCGACTTTGATCCGTGGACTCCATATGCCGCCTATTTTCCTGATGGCTTGAAGCCTTCTCCGACCACGGCGGGGCAGGGTCTGCGATTGCGACATCAAGTTTTCGAATTCGTCGAGGAGTGCGTCAAGTGCCTCACCGCGACCGACAGCATCGGTGACAACGTCTTCGTCGAAGTAGCCAGCTGCGACTCCGACATCGAGCCACAGGACCATCTCAAGCACTTTGGCGTAACACGCACGCGCGCGATCGCCCCGCGTGTTCTCGCGGTACTCGTCAAGAGTAGGCTTCCACACGCACTCGACGAACGAAGACGCGTTGATCAACTGGCAGAATTTACTTAAGGCCATCGATAACCCATTTGACCGGATCGTCAAAGCTCGACGACGGCTTGCAGATGTCGACATGGCGACGATCCGGCTTATCTTTCTGCTTGTCGCACTTGTACTTGCCCGGCGTGACGATTTCCTCGTCAACACCAAAATAGATCCGCGCCGCCAAGCCGGGGAGCGCGTTCGATGCGAACGCCTCTTCCGTGAATTTTTCGAGGTCAACGAGCGTCGACGAGCCCTCGAGCAGCTGTGTGTACACCTTGCCTCGTCTAAGGACCCAAATCACAAAACCTACGGAAATCACCGTCGCCAAGGACACGATTTGCGCGACCGTCTGACCGTGAATAAACCCCTTGATGGCGGGCGCAAACAACACCGGCGATCGGTTCTCTAGCAATGGATGGATTGGATCTGCGTCGCGCTCCTTGTCGACGCATTTCAAAACAAGCTTTCGGATGACGACGCCGCCGAGTGAGTGGCCGACGAGCAGCACTTTCGAATATGTTCTGCTCATCTTCTCATCGAGAACTTGTTTCGCCACTTTTGACCAGTCTCGCCCCTGTGGCAGCCACAAGCGTAGTGTGTCCTTAGACATCTTGCCGACGACATGTTCGATGAAATTGCCAAGGCGGTTCGCAGATTGCCAAACAAAATTGGCTGTGCTGTCGTATGAATAGAAGAACACATCGGTCTTCTTGAACGCTGGGCCGTACTGTCGGCCGTCGATCTGTGCGTGAAAATCGACCCAGGTTGTAACGGCGTTTCCGGCGAATCCGTGCACGAACACGATCGCCGTGTCTGGCACGTCGTCTGTCAGTAAAACATAAGAGCCTTGGTAGTAGCCGATGTCGGCGCGGCAATGCATGGTTGATGCAAATCGTCGGGCGCAGAACGGTTGCTGTCAAGACGAAAGCAGCGGTCGATCGTAACCCGCAATGATCACGCAGGCTGACATTCGCACAACTCTACGACGACGCGATTAATGAACACGACACCGGCCAGGACGGCTAAGAAGGGTCCTATTGCGGCGAGGCCAACCGCGAATGCGGCAGCAATTCCCGCTGCAGCCAACGTGCCCTCACCTAGCTTGGTGTGGAGAAACTCATTGAGCTGGCGCATCAAGAGGCCTGGAGGCGTGTGCAAAAATTTATTGCAGAAGTCAAATCCGTCTGGGGCGGGGGAACAGATCAATGCCTTCAAGTCGACGTTCGCGTCGCGTGCTTTCAGAATAATTCTGTCGACGACCCGTTTGATTGCCGCGCGCGAAAGTGCCTGCCTCTGGACTTGGGTCCCATCTGGCTCGGTCACGATTGCGGTGTCTAAATCAGCTTGAGTAATGACGCTCCGAAAAATGGGGTCAGTCGCGGCATCAATCAGCGCGCGATTCGGATCCTGAAGGTAATCGTCGATGGGTGCCATCGCAATTTTTCCTGTCGCCGAAGAACCAATCAATAGGACCCGCGGGCGGGTGCTGTGCGAAGCGGCGTGACTCTAGCACAAGAGTTGGTCGGTAATACGAGGACCCAAATGTCCTATGCCGATCCCGATGAGTGACCGGTAGCGCGCCGTGAATTGGTGCGAGTAAGAATTCTTCGCCGGCTGAGCTTGTTGCGAATCGCTGCCTTCTTAAGCGGACAGCACGTCAGGACGCGTTGCGGAATGCTTCCAGCGCGAACGGGACCGACTCGAACAAGTGGTCGGGGCCGACATGCTTGAGAGCACCGATGCGACCGAGGTCGTCTCGCAGCTCTTCGCCATCCGCGAGTGCGACGACGACTCCTCGCTGCTGCAGCTGGTGGATCGCGGCGACGAGCGCGAGCCCGCCGGTGAAGTCGACATCGTCAGTGCTGACCAGATCGAAGACAAACCAACGCACGGGATGCGGCGCGCGCGCCACGAGATCCTGCACGCGGGCGGCGAAGTAATCCGCGTTGGCGAAGAAGAGCGGTGCTTCGAAGCGGTAGACAATCAGCCCGGGCGCGCTCTCGATGCCTGGATCGGCGCGGACGAGGCGGATCCGCTTTTCCGCCGTGACGAGGACGACGTCCTTGGGGTGGTACTCCTGCCGCAGGTGATCAAGCACTGAGAGCGCAATCGCGACGAACATCCCGCGCTCGACACCCAGCATCACTACCGCCGCGAGCGTGCCGACGGCCACCGCAAAGGTGACTGTCCGGAACTGGTAGATCTGCCGGAGCGATTCGACGTCGACGAGCTTGACGCCGATCACGAACACCAGCGCGGCAAGTCCGGCGACCGGGAGCCACGCGATCAGGGACGTCGCGACGAGCAGCACAACCAACGTCACCGCGGCCGTCGTCACCTGCGCGACCTGGCTGCGGGCTCCGGCTGCGTCGACGATCGCGGTCTTGGTCGGGCTGCCGTTGACGACGAACGTGCCCGACACGCTGGCCACGGCGTTCGCGGCGGCGAGCGCGAAGAGATCGCGATTCTCGTTCAGGGCCTCACCGTACTTCTGCGCGAAGCTCCGCGCCGTGGCGGCGCTTTGCGCGACGATCACGAGAAACATCGATCCGACGGTCGGTAGCAGCGCGATCACCTCGCGACTGGACGCGGTCGGTAGCCCGAACGCCGGCGGACCAGCCGGCACGCTGCCGACAATGCCGACCCCGAGGCGATCGAGGCGGAACAACCACGTGGAGAGAATGGACAGGACCACGGCCAGGAGCGGACCCGGCACCGATCGGAATCGCTCGGCGATCACGATCACGGCCAGCACGCCGCTGGCGACGAGCACCGTCGGCAGATGCGCATGCCGTGCCTGTGTCAGCGTCGCGACGAAGCGCGGCACAAAGCCACTGCCGCGTACCTCGATACCCAGCATCTCCGGCAGCTGGCCGATGACGAGCGACATGCCGACGCCGCTTAGAAAGCCGACGAGAACGGTGCGCGACAGGAAATCGGCGAGAAAGCCCAGGCGCAGGAGCGCGGCCGCCACCAACACCACCGCCGTGAGGAGCGCCGCGACACTCGTCAGCGTCAGCCAGTGCGGCGAAAACGGCGCTGCGAGGCTCGAGAGCCCGGCGAACAGCATCGCCGCCGTCGCCGAGTCGGCGCCGACGACGAGGTGCCGTGACGATCCGAGCCACGCGAAGACGGTGATGGGCAGGAGGATCGTGTAAAGACCAGTCACGACCGGCGTCCCGACGATCTTCGTGTAGCCCATGCACTCGGGAATGGCGACAGCGGCGAGAGTGATGCCGGCCAGGATGTCGGCGGTCGGCGGTGTGAACTTCGTACTCGTGATCGCAAGAATATCATCGGCAGCCAACAGGGTGGCTTCGTGAAAACACTCAACGTTGGCGGAGGAGAGGGGATTGGTCCCCCGCCCGCGTTGTCCCGTACCCCCGTTATCGATCGGCGTCAGAATTCACCGGGCGAAGGTCATGTTTGTAGACGTATGCTCCGACGGCCCGTCCCAGATCGGCGCCGGCTTCCTGGTCGAACCGAAAATGAATACCTCCGTAGACACGAGCGTCGCTGATGTCGTCGGTAATCCGATTGAACCTGGTGTAGTGAAAGATCAGCCCCTTGAGCAAATGCGTGGGACGGGCGCGGCTGGCCCTGGGGCGGACGGCTGATGCGATTCAGGCGATGGCGTCGCCAACCATCATTGATTGGGGCTACTTGGCGTACGCGTACGCAAAAGCCGGGCAGCCAGAAAAAGCCGAGGCGCTCGCTGCCGCACCGTCGATGCGCCGCGGCCCATTCCAGCATGCGCTGCTGTTTGCAGGATTTGAAGACAAAGACCGCACGATCGAACAGTTGCAGAAGATGTCGGGTGTCGGGCCCGTGCGGATGGGATTTATATTGAACAGCCCCGAGTTTGCGTTCCTCCAAGTCGACCCACGCGTGAAAGCGCTGCGGAAACAGGTCGGATTGCCGGAATAGATACCGCCTCAAACCCTGCTTCGCAGCCGGCCGACGCGAAGTCGATCTGCGTCAGCCGGCCCCGGGAAGCCGTGTCAAACCGTGGCGCGCACCGGCTCGTGTACTGAGAACTGCGGCAGCGAATCCTTGAACAGGAGACACAGGGCGGCGCCGTAGATGATGGGCATCACGGCGAAGAAATATTCGCCATGCGTGAGGTGGGTCACGAGGCCGCCGATCATGAGCAGAAACAGCGCGAACGCGGCCGCCGCCCTCGTGCGCGGCATCAGTAGACCGATCGCGCCGGCAAGCTCTGACGCGCCGATGAAATGCATCATCCAGTGCGGAATCCCCCATTTCGTGAAGAACTGCACCGCGAGGAAGAAGTCGGTCAGCTTGAACAGTGCAGTTGGAAGAAACATCACGCTCATGATCACGGCGACTCTCTGCAATTGGCGGTTCGTCATGGTCGTTCTCCTCATTTCGAAAGTGAAAGCAACGTGGTGATCAGGCGCGGGGCTGCGGCACCCACCGCAGGTACGGCCGTGGCGCACGCCAGCCGCCCGGATACTGCTTCTTCGCGTCGTCGTCGGAGACGGAGCCCGAAATGATCACGTCTTCGCCCGGTTCCCAGTTCACCGGTGTCGAAACCTTGTGCGCCGCGGTCAGCTGCAGCGAGTCGAGCACGCGCAGGACTTCGTCGAAATTGCGGCCCGTCGTCATCGGGTAGACGATGATGAGTTTGATTTTCTTGTCCGGGCCAATCACGAACACGTTGCGAACGGTTTGGTTGTCCGCGGCAGACCGCCCGTCGGATTTGCCGTCAAGTTCAGCAGGCAGCATGCCCCAGGCCTTGGAGATCGCCAGCGTCGTGTCGCCAATCATCGGGTAGTTCGGCGCCTGCCCTTGCGTCTCCGCGATGTCGGCGGACCAGCGGGCGTGGCTCGAGACCGGATCGACGCTGAGGCCCATGATTTTGGTCTGACGCTTGTCGAATTCCGGCTTCAGCCGCGCCATGTAGCCCAGCTCGGTTGTGCAGACCGGAGTGAAGTCCTTCGGGTGCGAAAAGCACGCCCCACGAGCTGCCGAGCCATTCGTGGAAGTTGATGCGTCCGTCGGTCGTGTCGGCGTCGAAGTTCGGAGCCACGTCGCCAATTCGCAGTCCCATGTCAGCCCTCCTTGACGGCGAGCGGCGTTCAGCCGCTGCTGTTGGTTACCGTCGATGGAGACGGTTATAGTGGGCCGCACGCAACGCATCCATGGTTGCGGGCTGAGATCGACATGAGTTTTGGATGAGTGACGGGACGCTTCTCCGTTTCGGGGCCTTCGAACTGCGAACGGTGCCGGGCGAACTGCGGCTGAACGGGGACCCCGTGAAGCTGCCGCCGCAGCCCCTGAAGGTCCTCGAGCTGCTGGCGCGGCGCAGCGGCGAAGTATTGACACGCAATGAGATCCGCGAACACGTCTGGTGCGGAGACACGTTCGTGGACTTCGAGCAGGGTTTGAACTTCTGCATCCGGCAGATCCGCGAGGCGCTCGGGGATCAAGCGGACGCGCCCCGTTTCGTCGAGACCCTGCCGAGGCGTGGTTATCGTTTCCTGATGCCCGTGACGGAAGTCAGTGCCAAGCACCCTGCCAAGGTCACGCGGCTGATCGTGCTGCCGTTCCGCATGCTCAGGGAGGATCCGGACACCGATTTCCTGGCCTTCAGCCTTCCGGATGCGCTGACGCTTTCGCTGTCCGGGCTCACGTCGCTCGTGGTGCGGTCCAGCATGGCCGCGGCGCGATTCGGAGGGCCGGCCGACGTCGACTTGAAAACGATCGCGGCCCAAGCCGAAGTCGATGTGATTGTCACCGGCGCGCTGCTTCGTTCCGGCGATCAGGTCCGCGTCACGAGTCAATTGACCGAGGCGTCGACGGGGACGCTGCTCTGGTCAGCGACCGCGCAGGCCGCCGTCGGCGATTTGTTTCAGGTGCAGGATGAACTCGCGCGGCGAATCGTGGAATCGTTGAAGCTGCCGCTCACCAGTCAGGATCAGCGGTTGATGCAGGGCGACGTCCCGGCGAGCGCGAAGGCGTACGACTACTACCTTCGTGGCAATCGACTGAGCCACGACTCCAAGCAGTGGGTAGTCGCGCGCGATCTCTATCTGCGCTCAGTCGAGGAAGATCCTCGATACGCGCCGGCGTGGGCGCGGCTCGGTCGCATCCATCACGTGATGGCGAAGTATCTCCCCACTGGTGCGACGACCGGACTCGATCTCGCCGAGCAGGCGTTTCGAAAAGCGCTCGAGCTCAATCCGGATCTGGCGCTCACACACAAGTTGTACGCGCAGCTCGAAGTGGAACGCGGCATGGCGCGGGACGCGATGACGCGCCTGATCCAGCGGGCGCAAACGGCGGATCCAGAGCTCCTCGCCGGCCTCGTCACGACGTGCCGCTACTGTGGTCTGCTCGACGCTTCGGTGGCCGCGCACGAACGTGCGATCAGCCTCGAGCCGAAGCTCAAAACCAGCATCAT
>Ga0066903_100005125_pt1 | contig 11289 bp, 10 predicted proteins | sample PanSoiMetaGPlot1_FD_67491 | JGI IMG/M metagenome (GOLD analysis project Ga0066903, IMG submission 67491) | Tropical forest soil microbial communities from Panama analyzed to predict greenhouse gas emissions - Panama Soil - Plot 1 (version 2) | ecosystem: Environmental > Terrestrial > Soil >...
GCCATTAACTCACTCCCCCAAGAGTGGGTCTCGGGTGATGGTAACCGTCCCCGTCGGCCCCCGGTTCGTCCGGAGCATGTCGGCGGACATCAGGGTCCCGAGCACCCCTCCCGCACCCCCGGCACCCCTTCGAGGTGGCGCCCCCCACCCAATTCCCCACCATTTCAATTGAAATTACGGCGCGTCGTGTAGGCTGTCTTTGCGCTACCCGGCAGCCTCCAGGCGCTGCCCGCGCGAACCGGCCACCGTAGGAAGGAGCCCCCGAATGAGCGTCCACGATCACGACGACAACGGGCACAGCGGTCCTGGGTATGCGTCGCCGCAGGTCGCCCGGGAGCAGCCGCCGGAGCAGTATGCGTACGTCGCGTGCCTGTACGTCGGAACGGGGATCGAGCGTCCGGACTTCATCGCGGTCGTCGATGTGGACCCGAGTTCGGAGAGCTATGGGCAGATCGTGCACCGGACCGAGATGCCGAACGTCGGCGACGAGCTGCACCACTTCGGCTGGAACGCCTGCAGCTCGGCGCTCTGCCCCTCCGCCCCGCGCCCACATGTCGAGCGCCGCTACCTGGTGATGCCGGGAGTGCGCTCCTCGCGCATCCACATCGTCGACACCCAGCCCGACCCGCACGACCCGAAGATCGTGCGCACGATCGAGCCCGACGAGCTGGCCCGCACTACCGGCTACTCGCGCCCGCACACCACGCACTGCGGGCCCGACGCGATCTACATGTCGGCGATGGGCGGCTCGAACGGCGGCGACGAGGGCGGTGGCCTGCTGCGCCTCGATTGCGAGTCGTTCGACCCGCTGGGCGCCTGGGAGGACGGCCACGGCCCGCAGAAGTACGCCTACGACTTCTGGTGGCATCTCGGCTTCGACACGGTGCTGACCAGCGAGTGGGGCACCCCCTCCATGTTCGAGAACGGCGTCGTGCCCGAGAAGCTGCTCGGCCGCGAGTACGGCCACTCGATGCATGTCTGGGACCTGCGCTCACGCAAACACGTCAAGCAGCTCGACCTGGGCGACGCCAACCAGATGGTGCTCGAGCTGCGCCCGGCGCACGACCCGCGCAAGGCGTACGGCTTCGTGGGCGTGGTCGTCTCGGTCGAGGACCTGTCGGCCTCCGTCTGGCTCTGGCACCGCGACGGCGACGAGTGGAAGATCACGAAGGTGATCACGGTGCCGCCCGAGCCGGCCGACGCCGACCTGCTGCCGCCGCTGCTGAAGGGCTTCGGCGCAGTGCCGCCGCTGATCACCGACATCAACCTCTCGCTGGACGACCGCTTCCTGTACGTCTCCTGCTGGGGCACCGGTGACTTCCAGCAGTACGACGTCAGCGACCCGTTCAACCCCGTGCTGGTCACGAGCCAGCGGCTGGGCGGGATCGTCTCGAAGGGCGAGCACCCGGGCGTGGGAGCACTCAGCGGCGGGCCGCAGATGGTCGAGCTGTCGCGTGACGGCCGCCGCGTCTACGTCAGCAACGGGCTCTACACGAGCTGGGATCCCCAGTTCTATCCCGAGGGCCTGGACGGCTGGGTGGCCAAGCTCGACGTCGGCTCAGACGGCGGCATGGAGCTCGACAACGAGTTCGTCGTGACCGGCTTCGACGGCCGCATTCCGCACCAGATCCACCTCGAGGGCGGCGACGCCTCGTCGGACAGCTACTGCTTCTCGTGAGCGTCGAGCAGCTTGTCGCCATCGCCGGGTTGGGCGCCTTCCACGGCCTCAACCCGGCGATGGGCTGGCTGTTCGCGGTTGCGCTGGGGTTGCAGCAGGGCTCGCGGCGCGCGGTCTACGGGGCGATCGGGCCGATTGCCGCGGGCCATGCGGCCGCGATCGCCCTGGCAGTGGCCGTGCTCGTCGGGTTGCGCGAGGTGGTCTCGATCGAGACGCTGCGCATCGCAGGCTCGGTCGCGCTGGCCGCGTTCGCGATCTGGAAGCTGTTGGTCAACCGCCACCTGCGCTGGGTCGGCTTCCGGCTGGGCTGGGGCGAGCTGACGCTGTGGTCGTTCCTGATGGCAAGCGCCCACGGCGCCGGGCTGATGCTGCTGCCACTGGTGCTGGGGATGCAGGCCGACACCTCACAGCTGGGGATGCAGACTGTCGACGCCGGGCTGCTGGCGGTGGCCGTCCACACCCTGGCGATGCTGGCCGTGGCCGGCGCCCTGGCGGTGGCTGTCTACGAGTACGCCGGCGTGGGCATCCTGCGCTCGGGCTGGCTCAACGTGGACAGGCTGTGGGCAGGCGCGCTGCTGGTCGGCGCCACCGCCACCCTGTTCGGATGACTCAGCCCAGGCGGCGGCGGGCGCGGATCATGCGCCGCGCCCAGATGTCGGCGCCCGCGGTCGTGATCCAGATGATCAGCGTCGCGACCAGGTAGCTGGAGGCGCCCTTGATGTGCATGCCGCTCACGAGCGCGCTGACGATGGCCAGCGAGATCACCGTGGACAGCAGCGCGAGCAGGCCGGCCACGGCCACGGAGGGGTTGCGGATCAGCACCCGCAGTGCGAGGAAGTCCACGATCAGGTGCACGATCCAGAACAGGATGGTGGCCTCGATCAGGCCGGTCAGGTTGATCGAGATGTGGCCGAGCAGCTTGGCCGAGATGGCCAGGCCGACGGCGATCCCCGCCAGCGACATGCCCCACCTGATCCCCAGCCGCGCGAACATGCCCGGAACAGTACAGCGGCGCGCGGCGGGGATTGCCGTATTCTGAGGTTGTGCCCCTGATTCGCGTCACCGACGACCTGCCCGAGCTGCGCGACCCCGTGATGGTGGCGTCGCTCGACGGCTGGGTCGACGCGGCCGAGGCCGGCTCGCGGGCCGTCGCCCACCTGGCCGAGCACAGCGTGCTGATCGCCGACTTCGAGCCCGATGCAGTGTTCGATTTCCGCTCGCGGCGGCCGGTGCTGGACGTGATGGACGGGCGCCTCACCGAGCTGCGCTGGCCCGAGCTGACGATCCGCCACGCCCGCGCCGGCGAGCGCGACCTGCTCGTCTTCTCCGGGGCCGAGCCCGACTTCCGCTGGCAGGAGCTGTGTGCCGACGTGGTCGAGCTGGCCGGGCGCATGAACGTCAGCCAGTGGGTCAGCCTGGGCGCGGTACCGGCCGCGGTGCCGCACACCCGCAGCGTGCCGGTGATGACGACGGCCTCACAGGAAGGCCTGCTCGCCCCGGGCGAGATCAGCGCGCCGGAGGGATTGCTGCGGGTGCCGGCTGCCGCACTCTCGGCCTTCGAGATGGCGGTGGTGGAGACGGGTATCCCCGCCGTCGGCTTCTACGCCCAGGTGCCGCCGTACGCCAGCATCGGTTACACGGCCGCCAGCATCGCCCTGCTCGACCGGCTGGCCGGCCACCTCGACATCCCACTCGACCTGGCCGAGCTCGTCGAGGAGGAGCGCGACCAGCGCGCCCGCTACGACGCGGCCGCCGACGGCGACCCGATCCTGCGCGACACCGTCGCCCAGCTGGAGTCGGTCACGACCGACGAGGAGTCGGAGCAGCTGCCCACCGGCGACGAGCTGGCCCGCGAGATCGAGCGCTTCCTGCGCGGCCAGTCCGAGCAGAACGACTAGCCCAGAGCAGGCGCGCCCATCTCCCGCAGCCACACGCCGTGCGAGCGGATGGCGGCCCGCAGGCTGGGCTGGCTGACGTAGCGGATGCCGTGGCGGCGGGCCGCCGCCTCCACGATCGGCGCGATCCGCGGGTAGAGCGTGTGCGGCAGCCGCGGGTAGAGGTGATGCTCGATCTGGTGGTTGAGGCCGCCCAGGTAGGCGGTCAGCAGCCGGTTGTCGCGGGCGAAGTCGACCGTCGTCTCGACCTGGTGCACCTGCCAGGCCCGCGCCGGATCCTCGCCCGCCGGGTCGACGAAGGCGGTCTCCTCCACGCAGTGCGAGAGCTGGAACACGACCGTCAGCACGATCGAGGCCACGTAGGACACCAGCAGCGCGCACCCCAGCACGGGCAGCACTGGGTGGCGCAGCAGCGGCACGGCGAAGGCCCAGGCCAGGAACACGAGCTTGCCGGCCACCATCACCGCCAGGGCGCGGCCCGCCGGCCGGCGCAGGGGGCGCGGGCCGATCGTGCCGCGGTGCAGGAAGCGGAAGTCCGAGTAGAACTGCCAGCGGATCGTGATCAGCCCATATGCCGGCCAGGCGTAGAGGTGCTGGAAGCGGTGCCAGCGGCGCCAGCGCTGGGCGGGATCGAGCCGGGCCAGCGGCAGCGCATCGATGTCCGGGTCGTGGTCGGTGATGTTCGGATAGGTGTGATGGGCCAGGTGCTTGACCGCCCAGATGTAGGAGGAGCCGCCGATCAGGTCGAGCGACAGCGACATCAGCCGGTTCACCGAACGGCGCCGCGCGAAGGCGCCATGGTTGGCGTCGTGCATGATCGTGAAGCCGATCCCGGCCAGGGCCAGACCCAGGCTCACGCACCAGGCGGCCGCGGCGAGCGCGGTGCCGGTGAAGAAGACGAGGGCGATGTACGACGACGCCGCCCAGGCCATCACGCCGGCCGCCTTCGCCCACAGCAGCAGGTAGCCGCGGCGCACCAGGCGCCCGTCGGCCAGCAGCGCCTGCACCTCGCGGTCGACGTCGCGGTGGAACGCGCCCCCGCTGGTGAACTTGATCGGCACCGCGCGACTCTACTCACCCCGACGGCCGGTGGTTGTCGGGCATACTGCCGCCCATGCCCACCCTTCGCGTCCTCCGCCACGCCAAGTCGAGCTGGGAGCATGAAGGGCTGGCGGACCACGAGCGGCCGCTCAACGAGCGCGGCGAGCGCGAGGCCACCCGCATGGGCACGTACCTGCGAGACGTGGACGAGCCCCCAGAGCTCGTGCTCTGCTCCTCGGCGCTGCGCACGCGCCAGACGCTCGAGCGGCTGCACCTCGGAGGGGCCCGCGTCGAGGTCGAGGACGAGCTGTACGGCGCGCCCGCCTCGGCCCTGATCGAGCGGCTGCGCGAGCTCCACGGCGAGGACTCGGTGCTACTGATCGGCCACAACCCCGGCGTGCACGGGCTGGTGATGGTGCTGGCCGGCGACGGCGAGCACCTGCACGACGTCGCCACCGGCTTTCCCACCTGCGCGCTGGCCACGCTCGAGTTCGACGGCACCTGGGCCGGGCTCGGCCAGGGCACGGCCACGCTGACGGGCTACGTCACCGGAAAGCGCCTAGGCGCGTAGCAGCGCGAGCAGCGACTCGGCGTGGCGCTCGAGGAAGGCGGGGCCGATGCCGGAGATGGCCGCCAGCTCGTCCGCGCTCTGCGGCCGCGTTTCGATCACCGCGGCCAGCACGGCGTTGCTGCAGACGGTGTAGGCGGGCTTGCCGTCGGCCCGCTCCAGCCGCCAGGCCTTGAGCCGCTCGGCCATGTCGCCCGAGAGCGCGGCCGCCGGTGCCGATGCCCGCACCTTTGCCGACTGGGCGGCCCCCATCTCCGGCCACTCGATCGGATCGCAGACCGAGCAGCAGCGGCCCAGCGGCGCGACCGGCCGGGGATCGCCGAAGTGGTCGAGGATCTGGCGGCGCAGGCAGCGGTCGCCGTTGCTGAACCGCTCCACCGCGCGATACGCCTCCCAGGCCCGGCGCTGGGCCGTGCGCAGCATGTGCGCGGCCTGGCCGGAGTCAAGCTCGGCGGCGACGCTGACGGCCAGCCGCCCGCCTCCGCCCGGTTCCAGCTGGATCGCGCCGCAGCGCTCGAGGATGGCCAGCTCCAGCCGCTCGCGGTCGTCGCCCCCCGCCTCGACGAGCAGCGGCGCCTCCCCCCTGCTGCGTCGCAGCAGCGCCTGGTGGCGGGCCGTGATCGCACCCAGGTCGAGGGCGCGGGCGGTGTTGAAGGTGATCAGGCGGCCCAGGTCGGCGCGCAGCGAGAGCAGCACGGCCCGGGCGGGAGCGCCGTCGCGGCCGGCCCGTCCCGCCTCCTGGTAGTAGGCCTCCACGCTGGTCGGGATCGACCAGTGCCAGACGCTGCGCACGTCGGCCTTGTCGATGCCCATGCCGAAGGCGTTGGTCGCGGCGATCACGTCGGCGTCGCCGGCCATGAACGCATCCTGGGCGCGCGTGCGCCGCGCCGCCTCGAGGCCGGCGTGGTAGGGGAGCGCGGCGATCCCCTCCGAGACGAGCAGCTCCGCGACCGCCTCGGTCTCGCGGCGGGTGCCGCAGTACACGATGGCAGGGCGGTTGGCGGGATCGGCCAGGCCGCCCACGAGCAGCCGCCGCTTGCGCTCCACCGAGCCCTTGCCGGCCAGCTGCACGACGTCGAAGCTGATGTTGGGGCGGTCGAAGCCGCCGCGGTAGGCGAACGGATCGGACAGGCCCAGGCGCTGCACGATCTCGCGCTCGACCTGCGGCGTGGCCGTGGCCGTCAGCGCCATCACCGGCGGCCGCCCGGTCTGGGCGATGGCCTTGTTGAGGCGCAGGTAGTCGGGCCGGAAGTCGTGCCCCCACTCCGAGATGCAGTGCGCCTCGTCGACCACGAACAGGCCCACCCGGCGCTGCCCCACCGCGGCCGCGAAGGCGCGCGACGCGAATCGCTCGGGCGCGGCGAACACAATCCGGGCGGTGCCGTCCGCCACCGCCCCCAGCGAGGCCGCCACCTCGGCCTCGGTCTGGCGGCCGCTGAGCATGAAGGCGGGATGGCCGTCGCGGCGCAGCCGCTGCTGCTGGTCGGCGATCAGCGCGATCAGCGGCGAGACCACGATCGTGAGCGTCTCGCGCGCCAGGCCTCCCAGCTGGTAGCAGAGGCTCTTGCCGCCACCTGTGGGCATCACCACCAGCGTGTCGCGGCCGGCCAGGGCGGCCTCGACGATCTCGCGCTGGCCCTCGCGGAAGCCGTCGTAGCCGCACCAGTCGAGCAGCCGCTCGGGTGTTGGCTCATCGGAGAACAGCCGCAACGGTGGGTTGGCGCCCGCCTCCAGCGAGGCCGCCAGCCGCCGGGCGGCGGGCAGCAGCCGGGCCTGCTCGTCCTCGTCCAGCTCGCGCCACACGCCGCGCAGGGCGGCCAGGCGGCCCTCCGCCTCGGCCCGGGCGGCGGCGTCGCGCGGGTCGGCCTCGACGCGGTCGATCAGGTCGGTCAGTTCGGTGAGCGGCTCGGCAGTCTGCATCGCGAACCACCCAGGTTAGCCGCCGTGGCCGACGGCCCCGGCCGTGACAGCGAGCTCCTACATCCCCCGAAGAGGGGAGTTTCACGACGCCCGCGCTCCCCCACACTGAGTGCACTCCGGTACTTGCCGGAGTCCATGCCGACCACCTCCCGAGGAGCGCAGCCTGTTGGCGCACCGCCTCACCATCCGCCGAGCCACGCCAATCGCGGCCGCAGCCGCGTTGCGGGGCTCGGTGCGGGCGCTGCCACAACGGCCAGTTCGCACGCCGCCCTCGGCGTCGCCTGCCCAGACCCCACGTTCCGGCCCCTCAAGCCGTGGCGCGACGGCTCCAGCTCCGCTCCGCGTCCAACGGTGGGTTCGAGGACGGGGCATCCGGGTAGACGCTGAGCGGCGACGCTCGGGTGGTGGCCGGCAACGAGATCCGCTGATGCCCGGCTAGCCCAGGCCCGATCGTGGGTAGGGTGCGGTTCGTGGAGGAACCGGCCTACACGATCAGGGCGCTGGACGAGTTGACCTGGGACGCGTTCGCCGCACTGGTCGAGCACAACAACGGCGTCTTCGGCGGCTGCTGGTGCATCGGCTTCCACCCCGAGGGCGTCGACCGCAAAGCGCAGGGCGCCGTCAACCGCCGGCGGAAGCACGAGCGTGTCTGCGCGGGTACGGCGCATGCGGCGCTGGTGTTCGACGGCGAGGAGTGCCTCGGCTGGTGCCAGTTCGGGTCGCCGGAGGAAGTGCCGCGGATCAAGAACCGGGCAGCGTACGAGAAGACCCAGACCACGCCGCCCGACTGGCGGATCGCCTGCTGCTTCGTGGGCAAAGGGCACCGCCGGCAGGGCGTGGCGGGCGCCGCGCTGGCCGGCGCGCTGGAGCTGATCGCCGAGCTCGGTGGCGGAACCGTCGAGGGCTACCCCGAGGACGCCGCCGCCGTGCCCGCGGGCTTCCTCTTCCACGGGGCGCTGACCACCTACGAGAAGCTCGGGTTCGCGCGCGACCGCAAGATCGGCAAGCACCGCTGGGTCGTGACTCGAGAGGTCGAGCCCGCCGCCTAGGCGGTGATCGGTACGTGGCCCGGCTGGGCCGCGACCCGCTCGAGCCAGGCGTTGATCGCCGGGTAGCCCGACAGATCGAAGCCCCCCTCCTCCGCCACGTGCGTATAGGCATACAGCGCGATGTCGGCGATCGAGTAGCGCTCCCCGACGAGGAATGTGCGCGAGGCCAGGTGCCCCTCCATCGCGTCGAGCGCCCGGTAGCCGCCGGCGTGCCGCTCGGGGAGCTGGTCGGCGTAGCGGTCGGGGTCATCGGCATAGGCGAGCCAGAAGCGGGCGACCGCGATCTGCGGCTCGTGGCTGTACTGCTCGAAGAACATCCACTGCAGCACCTGCGCCCGCTCGTACGGATCGGTGGGGACATACTCGGTGCCGTCGCCCAGGTACCAGAGGATCGCGCACGACTCCCCGAGCGGCCGGCCGTCATCGAGCACCAGCGTGGGCACGCGCAGGCCGGGGTTGAGCTCGCCGAGCACCTCAGGCCGGTTCGAGCGGTCGGTCACGCTCATCTCCTGCCGCTCGAGCGGCAACCCGAGGTGCGCGCACAGCAGCCGCACCTTGTAGCAGTTGCCGGACACCGTTGAGTCGTAGAGCAGCATGGTCGCGGATCGTATCGCGGCAGGAGCTGCCAACCTCTTGACACGCCTTGTTCTCGGTGTACCCCTATCTCAGGAAAGATTTTGCAACTTCTGGCAAAAGCTATGACCCAGTAGGTGGATCTTGAACGTGGCTCACTCATTTCACCGGCCGTCTCCAACCCGCACCGACTCCCCCCGGTCGCAGCGTGGCCAGACGCTCCCCTTCGTCGTCTGCTTCATGCTCGTGCTCCTGGTTTCGGCCGGTCTGGTGATCGACGTCGGGCACTGGTACCAGCAGCGTCAGCAACTCCAGGCCTCGGCCGATGCCGCCGCACTGGCCGGCGCGGGGTCCATCCCGCAGGGCTGGAACCAGGCGACCAGCACGGCCGCGGCTATCTACGCGAAGAACGGCCAGGCGGGTGACAGCGTCAGCTACCAGGTCACGAGCGACATGGTCAGCGGCGACTCCGTGACCGTCACGGCCAGCCGCCAGGTGCCGTCGTTCTTCGTCCAGCTGCTCGGCTTCAAGACGGTCAAGATCACCGTCAACTCGCGGGCCACGATCCAGTCCTTCACGACGGTCGACGGCCACGGCGTCATGCCCTGGGGCGTGATGAAGAACAGCTTCCAGGCGGGCCAGGGGTACCAGATCTACACCGATAACAGCTCGTCGAACAACGGTGCCCTCTCACTGCCCTACGGCAGCGGCGGGAACTGTGCGACGCCCAGTGGCTCGAGCGCCTACCGCGACGAGATCGACGGCGCGCTGACCCCGTGCCCCGTATCGGTCGGAGAATCGCTCAAGGTCGACCCGGGCCAGAACTCCGGCCCGACCCGCCAGGGCGTTACCTCGCTGATCACCAGCTGGAAGTCGCTCAGCTCCATCGTCTCGATCGACGGGCAGGGCAACGCAACGATCCTCGATCCGACGTCGCCCCAGCTCGTGATCATCCCCATCGTCGAGGACATGAACGGCGGCACCAACTGGCAGAACGGTTCGGGCACGGTGCGCGTCACCGGCTTCGCGTACTTCGTGATCACCAACGAGAAGGTCACCGGGACGCCCGCGCCCGGCTACACGAACAACGGCAAGACCGTGAACGGCGTCTTCGTGAAGACGATCACCGCCCTCGACACTGGCGATGACAGCGGCGCCTGGAACCCCCAGACGACCTGGGGCTCGACGGTCAGCCTGACGGCGTAAGGCGGTCCGCCTTACCGGAACTGCCCTCGGCCGTTGTGGGCCGGCCGGGGGCCTTCCCGGTTGCCGGGCTCAGGGCGTCGCGAGCCGCTCCAGCGTCCCGGCGATGTCGTCCTCGCTGGTGCGCGGGTTGATCGTGCAGAGGCGCAGCACCGAGCGTTCGTGCAGGCGGGTGGTGGTGGCGGCGGCATAGCCGCTGCGGCCGAGCCGGTCGGCGCGGGCGGTGTGCTCCTCGTGCGTGGCGCCGCGCAGGGCGAAGGTGACGATGCCCAGCTGGGCCGGCGTCACGACCTCCCAGCGCTCGTCCGCCCGCAGCAGCGTCTCCGCGTGCTCGGCCAGCGCGATGCCGCGCCCGATCGCCTCGCGGATCCGGCCCAGACCGTAGGTGTGGAACGTCAGCCACAGCTTGAGCGCGCGCGAGCGGCGTGACAGCTCGAGGCTGCGGTTGCGGAAGTCGACCTCGTCGGTCACGCCGCGCACGTCCAGCAGGTACTCGGGCGTCATGTGGAAGGCGCGGTCGAGCGCGCCCGGCCGGCTGACCAGCAGGCAGCCCACGTCGTAGGGCTGGAACAGCCACTTGTGCGGGTCGAGCACCAGCGAGTCGGCCCGCTCCATCCCCGCCAGCGCGCGGCGGCCGGCATCGGTCAGGGCGGCCGGCGCGCCGTAGGCGCCGTCCACGTGGAACCAGAGCCCCTCGGCGACGCACAGGTCGGCCAGTGCGGGCAGCTCGTCCACGCCGCCGGTGTTGGTGCTGCCCCCCGTGGCCACCACGAAGCCGGGCCGGCGGCCGGCTGCTCGGTCCTCGGCCAGCGCCGCGGCGACGGCGGCCGCGGTCAGGCGCAGGTCGTCGTCGGTCGCGATCACGCGCACCTGCTCGGCCGGCCAGCCCATCGCCAGCAGGCCGCGCCCGATCGAGGAGTGGGTCTGGTCGGAGAGGTAGGCCACGCCCTGGCCCTCGACGGCGCGGGCTGCGGCCAGGCCGGTCACGTTTGCCAGGGAGCCGCCGCTGGCGAGCACGCCCTCGGTGCCCTCGGGCAGGCCCAGCAGCCGGCGCAGCCACTCCAGCACCACCAGCTCGACGGTGGCCGGGCCGGAGCCGCCCTTCCAGGAGGCCGCGATCGCGTTGAAGCCGGTGCCCAGCCACTCGCCCAGCACGCCGGCGTACGACGAGGGCCCGGGCACGCGCGAGAAGTAGCGGGGATGGTCGCCGTGCTGCATGTGGGCCAGGACGACGTCGACCAGCGTCTGCATCGCGGCCTGGGCGTCGCCGGGCTGCTCCGGCGGCGGGCCTGCCAGTTCCTGCCACAGCTCGGCCGGGGTGCCGGTGTGGATGGCCGGGCCGTCTGCGCCGTCGCGGAAGTG
>Ga0066903_100005126_pt1 | contig 11289 bp, 14 predicted proteins | sample PanSoiMetaGPlot1_FD_67491 | JGI IMG/M metagenome (GOLD analysis project Ga0066903, IMG submission 67491) | Tropical forest soil microbial communities from Panama analyzed to predict greenhouse gas emissions - Panama Soil - Plot 1 (version 2) | ecosystem: Environmental > Terrestrial > Soil >...
GCCCAGCCCTCAGCGCCGCGGCCGGTTCTTCTTGCGCTGCGCCTTGGCGTCGCGCCCCTTCGCCCGCCGCTGGGCCTTCATCTGACGGTGGCGGTGCAGCGACGCCGTCTCGCCGCCGAGCTCCTCGTTCTCGGGCACCGGCGCCTTGCGACGGGCGTCGGTGAGGATGATGACCGCGATCACGACGATCAGCGCGATCCCGAACGCGAGGATGCCGAGCGTCTCCGTCGAGCCCAGACCGCCACCCGAACCCGGGACCTGCGACTGGTTGGTGGTCTGCGGCACCGCCACCGTCGGGGTGGCCGCTGGCGTCGTGCCGATCTGCGGCGCCCCGAGCAACCCCTGGGCGCCGGCGGCAGCCGGCATCGCGGCGGACACCAGGACCAGCGACAGACAGGCGAGTCTCCTCATCGGCTCGCGACCCTACAATGCCAGCCATGGCCAAGCAGCGCCAGATCAGGATCGAACAACGCAGCGCCCTGGCGGCGATGCAACAGCTCGAGACGCGCAGCGACGAGGAGCTCGAGGCGGAGACCAAGCTGCGCGCCGGCGCACAGGCGATCCTCGGCGCCCGCGCGGCCGAGCGCTATGACGCCGACGCGGCGCGCGAGCACTTCCGCAAGGCGATCGCCGCCGCGCGCCCGCAGGAGCGGATGCAGCTGCGGCGCATGGCCGACGCGTCACTGGCGCTCGCCGAGCGCCGCCCCGACGACCTCAAGGCCGCGGTCGAGCGCCTCGGCCAGGAGGCCCCGTCCGGCCGCCAGCTGTTCGCGCTGCGGATCATGGGCCTCGTCGCGCCGCCCAAGAGCGCGGGCTGGCTCAAGCGGATCCGCGGTTGGGGGTTGCTCGTCCTGATCGTCGTCGGCCTGCTCGCCCTCGGCTGGGCCATCGTCGAGCTCATCGCGTTGCCGTTCGGCGGCACCGGGACCGGCGAGGCGATCTTCCTCGGCTTCCTGCTCGTACTCGCCGTGCTCGGCGTGCTGGCGTTGATCGGCCGAAGAAGGCAGCGCAAGGCACGCGAGCAGCGGGGTCTCCCGCCCGCCTGATGTGCGGGCGCTACACGCTCGCGACGACGACGCCGGCTCAGCTGCGCGACCGCTTCCCGATCGGCGAGTCGGTCCAGATCGCGACGCGCTACAACGTCGCCCCCGGCGACGATGTCGTCTGCGTCACGACCGACAAGGAGGGCGCGCCGCGCGGCGAACTGCTGCGCTGGGGACTCGTCCCGCACTGGGCCAAGGACACCAAGGACGCGTTCAAGCGGATCAACGCCCGCGTCGAGACGCTGGCCGAGCGCCCGGCCTACCGCGACGCGCTCAAGACGCATCGCTGCCTCGTGATCGCCGACGGCTTCTACGAGTGGCAGCCACTCGGCGGCAAGGTCAAGCAACCGTGGTGGATCACCCGCTCCGACCACGCACCGTTCGCGTTCGCCGGTCTGTGGTCGACGTGGCGCGCTCCCGACGGATCGCAGCTGCGGAGCATGACGATCGTCACCACCGAGGCGGTCGGCGCGCTGCGCGACCTGCACCACCGGGCGCCCGTGATCCTCGAGCCGGGCGCCGAGCCCGCGTGGCTCGACCACGCCACGCAACCGTCCGAGCTGCCGGCGCTGTTGGCCGGGATCGACCAGCGCCAGACCGCCACCCGCGCCGTCGGGACCGCGGTCAACGACGCCCGCTACGACGGGCCGGCGTGCCTCGATGCGCCAGATGAACCAAGATCCGCGCAGCTCTTCTAACAATTTCTCCTTATCATTGCGTGGCGCCCTGTGAAGTCGTATCGTGGGCTGGGATGCCGCCGTCGCGCCTGACGACCTCGATCCCGCACCTCGAGCCCGACTCGGCCGACGGTTGTCCCGACGATCTCGACCGCCTGGCGGCGTTCGCGACCGTCGATAGCGGCTGCCCGATCGACCGGCACGACCTCGAGTTCGTGCGCACCGCGCGGATCGGCGCGTTGCAGGCTTGGGCGTGGCGCTTCGACGCCGACGGCGACCCGGCGTGGGCGATGGTCGCGGTGACCGACAGCGGCCACGTCGTGCGGTCGTGCCTGTTCGAGGGGATCGACCTGCCGGCCCCGGTCGACGTCGAGCACGCGCTGCTCGCCGACTTCGGCACGCTCGCTCAGGCGAACGCTTCGCGCATCGTCCCGTAGGCCTCGCGCGTTCCGGCGGCGTAGCCGTACGTCCCCTCGTCGCGCAGCTCAATCGCGGCGTCGATCAGCGACTTGTAGGCGACGAGCGCGAACGCGCTGCCGATCGACACGCGCGCCACGCCCGCCTCGGCAAGCTCGGAGATCGGCGGCACACCGGGCAGGATCAGCACGTTCGTCGGCCGATCGACGGAGCTCACGGTCGCGCGGATCTGCTCGATCGTCCGCACGCCGGGCGCGAACAGGACGTCGGCCCCGGCCTCCTGGTAGGCCTGGAGGCGGCGGATCGTCTCGTCGAGGTCGTCGTCGCCGCGCAGCAGGTTCTGCGCGCGGGCCGTCAGCGCGAACTTGACCGGCCCGCTGTGCGCCGCTTCGGCAGCCGCGGCGACCCGCTCGGTCGCCAGCCCGATGTCAAACAGCTCGTCGCTCGTCGAGTCCTCGATCGAACCGGCGACGACACCGGCCTCGATCGCCAGCCGGACCGTCTCCGCGACGCCGCCCGGATCATCGGGCCAGCACTGCTCGAAGTCGCCGTTGATCGGCAGCCCGGTCGCCTCACCGAGCGCCGCGGCGTGGGCGATCGCCTCGTCGCGCGTGACGTCGCCGTCAACGCGGCCGAGCGACGCGGCAAACCCGCCGCTCGTCGTCGCGAGCGCGGTGAAGCCGAGCTCGGCCAGGATCTTGGCCGAGCCGATGTCCCACGGGTTGGGGAGCAGCAGCGGCGGGTCGGAGCGGTGCAGGGCGAGGAAGTCAGCGGCGGTTGAGGGCATGCCGCCAGTCTTGCAGCCGCCGCTCGCGGGCTTCGGACTTGAACGCCGCTCAGCGCTCGCTGAGCCTCGCCGCCCGGATCACGATCGGCGAGGTCGGCTGCTCGTTGCCCAGTGTCGGCTGGGCGGCGATCCGCTGCACCGCTCCCATCCCGGCCGACACATGGCCGAGCAGGGCGTACTGTGCGGGTAGCTCGGCGTCGGGTGCCGTGACGATGAAGAACTGGCTGCCCGACGTGCCGGCCGGCTCAGCCGACGTCTTGGCCATGGCGACGACGCCGCGGCGGTAGTCGACGTTGGTCGGTGGCGGCTCGACGACCGTGTAGCCGGGTCCGCCGGCGCCGGTCCCGACTGGGTCACCGCCCTGGATCACGAACGGCGTACCGTCGGCGCCGGCGGCGATCCGGTGGAACGTCAGGTTGTTGAAGAATCCGCGCCGGACGAGCGCGGCAAACGACGCCGCCGTCTTCGGCGAGTCGGTCGTATCGAGGTCGATCGTGATGAGGCCGCAGTTCGTGTCGAGGACGACCTCCCAGTTGTGGCCGGGTGCGAGCTCGCCGACCGGCGGAGACAGGCTCGTCTCCTCGGTGCGCGGCTGCGGCTGGCGCGCCGGCGCGCAGGCGGCCTTCGCGGCGGTCGTCGGCGGGGCCGTGGCGGGTGCGGCGGCCGTCGTCGCCGCACTCGCGGTGGTCGGCGCGGGGGTCGTCCGTGTCGAGGCCTGGAGCACGAGCTTCTTGCCGCCGCAGCCAGCGATGGCCGCGGCGACGGCGAGCAGCGCGAATGGCGGCAGCAGGCGGCGCATCGGCGCGTGATCGTAGCCGCCGCGGCACCCGGCAGACCCCGATTCGGGAAGATGGGACCGGTGCCGGCACGCGACGTCGTTCTCATCGTCAACCCCTCGGCCGGCGGCGGGCGCGGCGCCCGGGCCCTGCCCGCGGTCGTCGAGCGCCTGACCGAGCTCGGCATCACCACGACCGCCCAGAGCACCCGCGACCTCAACCACGCGCGCGAGCTCGCCGACGAGGCGGCGCGCGCCGGCCACGTGACGGTGACGCTGGGCGGCGACGGACTGGCCGGCTGCGTCGCCGGCGTGCTGCGCGAGCACCCGGGGTCGGTGATGGGGATCCTGCCCGGCGGGCGCGGCAACGACTTCGCCCGCGCCAACGGCATCCCGCTGGACCCCGAGGCCGCGTGCGACGTGATCGCCAGCGGCGTTGAGACGCCGATGGACGTCGGCGACGTGGACGGCCGCACGTTCCTCGGCATCGCGAGCCTCGGCTTCGACTCGCTCGCCAACCACCACGCCAACCAGGCGCCGGCGCGCCTCGGTCGCGGCGTGTATCTGTACGCGACCCTGCGCACCCTGACCACGTTCCACCAGGCGACGTTCACGCTGACCGTCGACGGCGAGCCACAGAGCTACAAGGGCTGGAGCGTCGCCGCCGCCAACTCGACGACGTATGCCGGCGGGATGATCATCGCCCCCGGCGCCGAGCTGCACGACGGCCGCCTCGACCTCGTGACGATCCGCGGCTCGTCGAAGCTGCGCTTCCTGCGCACGCTCCCGAAGGTGTTCAAGGGCCGCCACGTCGAGAGCCCGATGGTCGACGTTGTGCGCGCGACCGAGGTCCACGTCGCGACCGACCACCCGTTCACCGTCTACGCCGATGGCGACCCGATCGCGGTGACCCCGTGCACGATGCGCGCGATCCCGGACGCGATCCGCGTCCTGCTGCCGGCATGAGGTCGGCCGCCGCCACCGCCGTGGCCCGTGCCGCGGCGCTCGCCTCGCGCGCCGCCGGCCGTGGCGGCACGAGCCTGCCGGGCAAGGTCCTGCTGAGGCTCGACCCCGATGCGCTCGCGCGGCTCGCCGCGCCGCTGCGCACCCGGATCGTCATCTCGGCGACCAACGGCAAGACGACGACCGCGGCGATGACGGCGTCGGTCCTGCGCCGCACCGGCGCCCGGCTGATCCATAACCGCGCCGGCGCGAACATGGCCGGTGGCGTCGCGACGGCGCTGCTCGACGCCGACGGCGACACGGCGCTGCTCGAGGTCGACGAGTTCTGGCTGCCGGCGGTCGCCGGCCAGGTCGTGCCCGACGCGCTGCTGCTCGGCAACCTGTTTCGCGACCAGCTCGACCGCTACGGCGAACTCGAGGCGATCGCCGACCGCTGGGCCGGGGTCGCCGCCGCGCTGCCCGCCGACAGCGCGCTCGTCCTCAACGCCGACGACCCGATGGTCGCCGACATCGGCCGCGACCGCGACCGCGCCGTCTACTTCGGCGTCGAGGACCCCGCGATTGCACTGGCCGAGATCCAGCACGCGTCCGACGCCAAGCATTGCCGTGTCTGCGGCGCGCCGTACGTCTACGACGCGCACTACCTCGGCCACCTCGGCGTCTACCACTGCGACGCGTGCGGCGCGCGGCGGCCGGCGCCGAGCGTCGTCGCGACCGACGTCGTGCTCGACGGGGTGCGCGGCGCGGCGTTCGCGCTGCACGCCGGCGGCGAGCGGCGCCCGGTCGCCCTCCCCCTCCCCGGCCTCTACAACGTCTACAACGCGCTCGCCGCCGCCGCGCTGAGCACCGCGCTCGGAATCGGGATCGACGATGTCGTCGCCGGCCTGCAGGACACCGCGCCCGCGTTCGGGCGCGCCGAGTCGCTGACCGTCGGCGGTCGCGAGCTTCAGATCCTGCTGATCAAGAACCCGGCCGGTGCCAACGAGGTGCTGCGCACGCTGCGCCTCCAGGACGGCCGCCACGACCTGCTCGCGGTGCTCAACGACCGCACCGCCGACGGCCACGACGTGAGCTGGATCTGGGACGCCGATTTCGAGACGCTCGCCGACCGCGTCGCGCGTGTCACGTGCGCGGGGACCCGCGCCGCCGAGATGGCGTTGCGGTTCAAGTACGCGGGCGTCGACGAGGACCGGATCGTCGTCGCCGCCGAGTCGCTGCGCGGCGCGCTCGACACCGCGCTCGCGACCGGCGACGGGCCGCTGTATGCCCTGCCGACGTACACCGCGATGCTCGAGCTGCGCGAGTTGCTGGTCGCGCGCGGCGCGGCCAAGGGGTCATTCGCGTGAGCGAAGTGATCTGGCACGACCTCGAATGCGGCGCGTACGTCGCTGACCTGCCGCTGTGGCGCACGCTCGCGGGCGAGGCCCGCGGTCCCGTGCTCGACGTCGGCGCGGGCAGCGGCCGCGTGACGCTCGACCTCGTCCGCCACGGCCACGACGTCACGGCGCTCGACGTCGACGGCGAGCTGCTCGACGCGCTCGTCCAGCGCGCCGCAGCGGCCGGCCTCGGCACCGTCGGCACCGTCTGCGCCGACGCGCGCACGTTCGAGATCCCCGGCGCGCGGTTCGCCCTGATCCTCGTCCCGATGCAGACCGTCCAGTTGCTCGACGGCGCCCGCGGCCGCGTGCAGTTCCTGCGCCGCGCACGCGAGCACCTCGCCCCCGGCGGGCTGATCGCGCTGGCGATCGCCGACGCGATGGAGGCGATCGACCCCGACCACGTCTATCCGCCGGAGGCCGATGCGTGCGTGCTCGACGGCGTCCGCTACGCCAGCACGCCACTCGACGTCCGCGAGGTCGACGGCGGCGCCGTGGTGATAGAGCGCGAACGGTCGATCCGCCGCGCCGACGGCACCGCGACGCGCGAGATGAACCTCATCAGCCTCGACCAGCTCGACGTCGCGCAGCTCGAGCTCGAGGGCGAAGCGGTCGGGCTGTCCCCCGAGCCGTCGCGCCTCGTGCCGCCGACCGACCTCTACATCGGCTCCTCGGTGGTGATGCTGCGTGGCTGATCGGGTCCTGCGGGTCTGTGCGCTGTACCCCGACCTGATGAACATCTACGCCGACCGCGGCAACCTGCTGCTGCTCGAGCGCCGCTGCGCGTGGCGCGGGATCGGCTACGAGGTCACCGCGGCGGGGCTCGGCGACGTGATCGACCCGGGCGCCCACGAGCTGTTCTACCTCGGCGGCGGCCAGGACCGCGACCAGGTGCTGTGCGCCCAGGACCTCGTGCGGACCAAGCGGGACGCGCTGCACGCCGCGGCGGCGCGCGAGGCGGTCGTGCTCGGTGTGTGCGGCGGCTACCAGTTGCTCGGGTCCGAGTACGAGCTCGGCGAGCAGACCGTCCCGGGGGTCGAGCTGGTCGACCTGCGCACCGTCCGCGAGAACGGTCCGCGGCTGATCGGCAACGTGGCGATCGAGGTCGACCTGCCCCGTGCGGACGGCCCGCAGGTGCTGGCCGGCTTCGAGAACCACGGCGGCCGCACGCATCTCGGGGCAGGCGAACAGCCGCTCGGGCGGGTGCTGCGCGGGCACGGCAACACCGGCTCCAGCGGCTTTGAGGGCGTGCTCAGCGGGACCGTGATCGGGACCTATCTGCATGGGCCGCTGCTGCCCAAGAACGCGTGGTTCGCCGACTGGCTGATCGCCACCGCGCTCGGTGTCGAGCCCGGGGCGCTCGAGCCGCTCGACGACGAGCTCGAGCAGGCCGCGCACGCAAGCGCGCGGCACGCGGCCGGTCTGTAGGCCCTGTCCGATTCCACCCCTCCCCCGCGGACCGACCACGCGGGGTCTATAGGCTGGTTGATTCCTCGTGCGCCCGTACACCGCCCAACCGGAGGGGCCGTCGCCGTTCCCGAGCGCCGGGGGGCCCCAAGCGGCCGCGGAGCTCGAGTTGCGCAACGTGTCCAAGCGCTATCCGGGGGCGGCGAGCGCGGCGATCGAGGACCTGTCGCTGACCGTTCCCGCCGGCGAGATCTGCGTCCTCGTCGGCCCGTCGGGCTGCGGCAAGACGACCGCGATGCGGCTCATCAACCGGATGATCGATCCCAGCGGCGGCGACATCCTGCTCGAGGGGCGCTCGGTCCTCAACCGCGATCCATCCGAGCTGCGGCGCGAGATCGGCTACGTCATCCAGCAGGTGGGCCTGTTCCCGCACCTCACGGTCGCCGACAACATCGCGACGGTTCCGAAGCTGCTGGGCTGGAAGCGCGCCCGCACCGCGTCGCGCGTCGACGAGCTGCTCGAGCTCGTCGGTCTGCGCGAGGTGCAGGGCATCGCGGGCCGCTACCCGGCGCAGCTGTCGGGCGGCCAGCGCCAGCGCGTCGGCGTCGCGCGCGCCCTTGCCGCCGACCCGCCGCTGATGCTGATGGACGAGCCGTTCGGCGCGATCGACCCGATCAACCGCGAGCGCCTGCAGGACGAGTTCCTTCGCCTCCAGGAGCAGGTCCGCAAGACGGTCGTGTTCGTCACGCACGACATCGACGAGGCGATCAAGATGGGCGACCGGATCGCGATCCTGCGCGAGGGCGGCCACCTCGCGCAGTACGACACGCCGCAGGACCTGCTCACGCACCCCGCCGACGAGTTCGTCGCCCAGTTCGTCGGCGCCGATCGCGGGCTCAAACGGCTCGGGCTCACGCGCCTCGACGAGATGCAGCTCGAGCAGGTCAACGGCGGTCCCGTGCCGAAGGACCGGATCGCCGCGAGCACGACCGCCCGCGACGCGCTGTCACGGATGCTGACCGCCGGCGGCGGCGCGCTGGCCGTCGTCGACGACGACGACCGGGTCCAGGGGATCGTCACCGTCGATCTCGTCACCGAACTGCTGCGAGATCCGAGCGCATGATGCTCGCGGCGGCCCCCCAGGTCGTGATTCCCAACTTCGGGGGCAACCCGCACTCGTGCGTGCGCGAGAACCACACGATCTGTTGGGGCTGGCTGCGCGACAACTGGAGCGGGACGCTGTGGCCGGCGCTGCGCGACCACGTCGAGCTGACGCTGATCGCGATCGGGATCGGCTTTGCGATCGCGCTCGCGCTCGCCCTCCTGGCCCACCGCCACGACCGCGTCGAGCACCCGGTGTCGATCGTCACCGGAATCATCTACACGATCCCGTCGCTGGCCCTGTTCCAGGTGCTGGTCGGGATCCGGGCGTTCGGGCTGTCGCGGACGTCGGTCGAGATCGCGCTCGTCGGGTACACGCTGCTGATCCTCTTCCGCAACACGCTGCTCGGGCTGCGCGGGGTCCCGAGCGAGGTCGTCGAAGCGGCGCGTGGCATGGGGCTCACGCGGCGCCAGATCCTGTGGAAGGTCGAGATGCCGCTCGCGCTGCCCGCGATCGTCGCCGGCCTGCGGATCGCCACGGTGACGATCATCAGCCTCGCCACGATCGCCGCGTTCATCATCGATCAGGGGCTCGGCGCGCCGATCCGCGACGCCCTCAACAACGGCCTGTTCAAGACCGAGCTCTACGCGGCCGCGGCGCTCGCCGTCGCGCTGGCGATCCTCGCCGACCTCGTGCTGCTCGCGCTCCAGCACGCGCTGACCCCGTGGGACCGGAGAGATCGATGACGGCGACGGTGTTCGAGTTCATCGGCCACAACACCGGTCTGCTGTTCCAGCTGGCCCTGTTCCAGCTCGGCGTGTCTGCCGAGGCACTGGCGATTTCCGCCGCGATCGCGCTGCCGCTTGGTGTCTGGCTCGGCCACCGCCACCGCGGCGGCGTGCTCGCGGTGAACGTCTCGAACGTCGGCCGCGCGATCCCGTCGCTGGCCCTGATCGCGGTCCTGATCCCGACGCTCGGGGTCGGCCGCACGAGCCTGCTCGTCGGGCTCGTCGTCCTCGCCGTGCCGGTGATCCTCACCAACGCCTACGTCGCCGTCGAGGGCGTCGACCGCGACGTCGTCGACGCGGCGAACGGGATGGGCATGCGCCCGCGCGAGGTGCTGCTCAAGGCCGAGATCCCGCTCGCGCTGCCGCTGATCTTCGCCGGCCTGCGCACCGCCGCCGTGTACGTCGTCGCGACGGCGACGATCGGAGTACTCGTCGGCACGGCGGGAACACTGGGCGACGTCATCTACAACCAGGCCAGCTATCGGCTCGAGGGCGTCGTGGCGGCGGCGATCTACGTCGCGGGGCTGGCGCTGGTGGTCGACGTCGCGTTCGCGGGGCTGCAGCGGCTGGCGACGCCGCGCGGGCTTCGGAGCACCACGGACTACTCACGACTGGAAAACGTGGCGCTCGGCGCCACCCAGCAATGAAGAGGAGTTGCACAACATGAAGACACGCACATGGCTGTTCTGCCTCGGCGCGTTGCTCGCGGCCGCCCTTGCGGCGTCCGGTGCCATCGCGCTGGGTGCCAACCATGCCCAGCCGGGAGCGGGGAAGCCGGCGGTCACGATCGGGTCCAAGAACTTCCCCGAAGAGGTCATCCTCGGGCAGCTCTACGCCCAGGCGCTCAAGGCGAAAGGGTTCAAGGTCAACCTCAAGAGCAACATCGGCTCGTCGGAGATCGTCGACAAGGCGCTGACGTCCGGCCAGCTCGACATGTACCCGGAGTACACGGGGACGATCCTGTCGGAGCTCGCCCACCAGACGAAGACTCCGCACAACGCCATCGACGCCTACAACAAGGCCAAGAAGTTCGAGGAGTCGCGTGGGTTCACGCTGCTCAACAAGACGCCGTTCTTCGATTCCGACGCGATCGGGGTGCTGAAGAGCTACGCACGCAAGAACAACCTGAAGTCGATCCCCGACCTCAAGAAGCTCGGCAAGAAGTTCAAGCTCACCGCCTTGCCGGAGTTCAAGACGCGGTTCACGGGGATGGTCGGCCTCAAGCAGGTGTACGGCGTCGTACCGACGTTCATCCCGCTCGGCACGACCGAGCTCGTCTACACGGCGATCGACAGCGGCAAGGTCAACGGCGGTGACGTCTTCACGACCGATGCCCAGCTCGCGTCGGGCAAGTACACGGTGCTCAAGGATCCGAAGTTCATCTTCGGCTTCCAGAACGTCGCGCCTGTGGTGTCCAAGAAGGTGCTGAAGGCCGAGGGTGCGGGGTTCGCGCGGACGCTGAATGCGGTCTCAGCGAAGCTGACCCTGCCCGCGATCCAGGCGATGAACAAGGCCGTGGTGCTCGACAAGCAGAACCCGGCGAAGGTCGCCGCGACGTTCCTGAAGGCCAACAACCTCGGGTGAGCCGCTGCTAGTGATGTGAGTGGTGCTTCTTGGGCGGGCTCTTGATCGTGATCGACTTGTTGATCGTGATCTTGGGCCCGCCCGAGCCCGTCGTCGCGCTTCCGGTGAGCGTGATCGTCAGCTTGTGAAGCTTGGTCAGCAGCGACTTGGCCTTGCTCGACAGGTGGAACGTGATCGCGACCGTCTTCCCGGCCGGGATGGTCACGTGAGCGCTGCCGACGGTCAGGGACTTGGGCTTCTTGACCTTCCCGCTGAGCGTGAGATGGCACGACGGTCCGGCGGCCGGGCACGAAACACTGAGGCCGGTCGCCACGACAATGATCGAGCCGTTGAGTGCCGCCGACGCGGCGTGGGATTTGAGCGTCGGCTT
>Ga0066903_100005127_pt1 | contig 11288 bp, 8 predicted proteins | sample PanSoiMetaGPlot1_FD_67491 | JGI IMG/M metagenome (GOLD analysis project Ga0066903, IMG submission 67491) | Tropical forest soil microbial communities from Panama analyzed to predict greenhouse gas emissions - Panama Soil - Plot 1 (version 2) | ecosystem: Environmental > Terrestrial > Soil >...
TCTATGTTTCCACACAGAACGGCCATTGGGCTGACGTCTCGTATTGGATGATTGCAGCGGGCATTATTGGCGGACTGATCGCGGCGGTGTTTGGATTTATCGATTGGCTTAGCATTCCAGAAGGTACACGCGCAAAATACATCGGGCTGATCCACGGTCTCTCAAACTTCGTTGTGGTGCTATTATTCATCGTCAGCTGGTTTATGCGCCGGCCAAACGCGACGGTACCGAGTATGACGGCAATGACGCTCGGGTGGATCGGCATTGTCATAGCGCTGTTTTCTGGCTGGCTCGGTGGCGAACTGGTTTACCGGCTGAACGTTGGCGTTGATCACGGCGCGAATCTCGATGCGCCCAACTCCCTTTCTGGCCGGTCGGCGGCAGAAAGACTCAGCCGGAACGCCCGCATCTAGACCGTCGCGAGACTTAGATTGTAACTAAGTCAGTTCAAACCGGAGCGAATCGAATATAAGCCACCTACGCGGCTACCCGGTCGAGAACAGTTCGTAGCTCCTGGAAGTTGACGGGTTTGACCAGGTGAAAATCGAATCCGGCTTCCTTGGAGCGCCGCACGTCCTCCTCGGTACCAAAGCCGGTGAGAGCGATTGCCTTGACACGGCCTGCCCTCGCTTGCGAGGCCACCTCGTAACCGCTTCCATCGGGCAAGCCGATGTCGCATAACAACACATCGATCTGATTCGAGCCGATGATTTGCCTTGCGCTGCACACGTTATCTACGCTTAGAACGTCGTGACCGAAATGAGTGAGCAGACGCGACAAGGTGCGCCGCGAGTCCTTATGATCTTCTACGAGCAGGATACGCAGTGGTTTGGATGTTTTGCGCGCGACGCCATTGTTCCGACCTCTTTCTGCGCTTCCTGCTGGCAAGGTGTGGAATGTCACTTTGAAAGTGGCGCCGAAACTTCGGCCACGGCTTTCCGCTTCAATTCTGCCACGGTGGAGATCGACAAGACGCTTGCAAATCGCGAGTCCGAGACCTAGCCCGCCGAACTGTCGGGTTACAGCAGCATCAGCCTGCTCAAATGGCTGAAACAACGAAGTCAATCGCTGCGGCTCAATTCCGATTCCTGTGTCGGTAATTTCGAAATGAAAACGTCCACTTTTGTCATTAAACGTGCGGATAGTGATCTGTCCGAACTGCGGGGTGAATTTCACCGCGTTATTAATCAGGTTCCAAAACACTTGCTGAAGCCGGATGCAATCGGCCAGGATGTGAGACTCTTCCGCTTCGAGCTCGGTGGTGACCTTCAATTGCTTCGCCGCGATCGCCGAATGTGCGGTTTCAAGCGCGTCTTCAATGATTGTGTGCGCGTTGCATTTTTCTAATTCCAGATGAAGCTTGCCACTGGCAATTCGGGTAAGATCCAGCAGGTCGTCAATCAACCGGGCCTGCAGTTGCACGTTGCGCTTTATAATCTCAACGTCCTCCGCGAACTCTGGCGGAAGTTTCTCTGCATTGTCTTCCAGATATGTGGCCGCCGCCAACGCAGGGGTGAGGGGTGTGCGCAGTTCATGGCTGAGGACTGCGAGGAAATCATCCTTCGCCTTACTCGCTTTTTGGGCTGCGATTTTCTCTGTTTCAAATTCACGGCTCCGAATTTGATCGGTGATATCGCGTGTTACTTTGGAGAAGCCGCGAATTTTCCCGGCGTCATCACGAAGCGCAGTAATGACAACTTCGGCTTCGAACGTTGATCCATCCTTGCGGACGCGCAGACCCTGATCACGAATGTATCCTCGACGAGCAGCTTCGCGCAGGTTCCGTTGCGGTTTGCCCGCGGCAACATCGTCCGCTGTGTAGAAGGAGGCGAAGTTCTTCCCGATAATTTCCTGTGCCGAGTACCCTTTGATTTTCTTCGCGCCTGTGTTCCACGTGATCACGTTGCCGTTGGGATCCAGCATGTAGATGGCGTACTCTTCCACGCTATCCACCAGAATGTGAAATTGTTCGGCAGTCTCGTGCACTGCGGTGTTATTAGACCGATTCTTAGGCATTGGCTGCGACAGGAACATTCGCATACGATTCGAAACGCCCCTCTGATCTGGTTCCCTCGGCGGTACGAGATTTTATCGCAATAGTCAGTGGCAAACGCAACCTCCGGGCACGTCGCCGAATGAGTGCGCGCCGTTTGTGAATGGCACGCGGTGGGCAGAGGACTGCCCGCCCCACCAAGTTGGTCTGCTACAGTTTTGTGACTATAGCCAGCTAGCGAGTCTTCTGTTTTGCGCGGGCGCGGCCTGAACGCGGACGTCTTCCAGAGACCTTCGTAGCTGGCGTATCTGAAACGGCTAGGGCGCGAGCAAGATCCGCCTCATCGGTGAGATCGAGGCGCAGGGGAGTAATCGAGACCCAGTGGTGCTCGATTGCCCAACGCTGGCTTGAAGCGATCGTCCGTTATCTCGTTCCGCCGCGCGAAGCAAGGCGTGGCAAAACTCGGCTGATTAAAAAACTTCTCGCCGCACTTAACGCCGCTCCCGACAAGGTCATGTTTCCCGCTGGGGCGAATCGCTAACGCACTCCGAATGTCTGAGCGCGAACGACCATCCAAAGACGCGCGAGACAATCTGCAAATCCGATTCACTCTTTGAGGAGGTGAAACATGTTAGGTTGGGCTGTAGTTTTTTTAATCATTGCACTTGTGGCAGCGGTCTTTGGATTTGGCGGTATCGCCGCAGCATCGGCGGGCATCGCGAAACTCCTTTTCGTTATATTCCTTGTGCTGTTCATAATCTCTTTGATTTTCGGATGGCGGGGCAGAGGCGTGCCTTGAGCTGCGAGTGAGGTTGAGGTAGCGCGGATTTCACTTAGAGAAGCGGCAGAGAGCAAAGTGCTAGGCGCGGGAAATTGGGGATTGAGCGACTCGCGCACTTTGCTCTTTGTGCGCTTTTTTACTTTGCGCGATGCGGCGACTGTCAATCCCTCACCTCAGTCCTCTCCCTTTGCGAAATAGAGAGGCGGAGTTTTTCGCCCCGTCTTCTTTGCGCGTATTATGTGGTGCGATTGGCCTCGCTCCCTTTGGGGGAGAGGATTACTTGCCGCGCCGTAGCGGTGCGAAGACGGGAGGGTGAAGGCGACATTCTTTTGCCTTAGCCAAATGACGATTCGATGCGTAATTGGTTCCGATGGACCGGATCGTAGGAGTAGAAACCGAGTACGGCTGTCTTTTAAGTGAAGACGAGCCGCACGTGAACTCCGAGCTTTGGCCGGCGAAGGTCAAAAATTATCTCTTCCGCAAGGCCGATGCCGGCACGATCGATTTGCATTACCGCGATTACGAGGAACCGCCTGGCAACGGCGGGTTTCTCCTTAACGGCGGTCGGCTGTATCTCGACATGGGACATATCGAGTACGCGTCGCCGGAGTGTTTGCACCTGCACGATCTCGTGACATACGAGCTGGCCGGAGACGACCTGTTGCAAGCGGCGCTGATTGCTCTGGGCGCGGAGGACCGCGTCTCCTTCATCAAGAATAACGTGGACCATCACACCGGGGCCACGTTCGGTTGCCACGAGAACTATCTCATGAGACGCGAGGCGCAGTTCACGCCGCCGATTCTTGGGACGCTGCTGACTTTTTTAGCGACGCGCCAGATTTTCACCGGCGCCGGGCGTGTCGGCCAGTCGAACCCGCTGGCGTTCGATTTTGAGCCGCCACAACCCGAGGGCCAGGTCAATTTCCAGCTGAGCCAGCGCGCCGATCACATCGTCAACGACATTTATCAGTGGGTGCAGTTCAATCGCGCGATCATCAATGCGCGCGACGAACCGCTGGCCGATTACCGAAAATATCGGCGACTGCATTTGCTTATCGGCGACTCGAACATGAGCCCGTTCGCAACGGCGCTAAAGATCGGGACGACCGCCTGCGTGTTGTCATTGCTAGAGGAAGGCCGTTTGCCGCGCAACCTTGTCCTCGCCGACGCTGTGCAAAGCACACGCGACATTTCTCGCGATCCCACTGAGCGATGGATCGTTCGGCTCGAGAACGGCAAGACCGCCAGCGCGATTGACGTGCAATGGGAATTTCATCATCTCGCACAGAAGCATCTGCGACATAGTAGCGCCGAAACCAGCTGGTTATTGGAGAACTGGGGATTCGTTCTCGAAGCAATCCCGCACAACCGGCACCGGCTGATCGGCGGCGTTGACTGGATCACCAAAAAATGGTTGCTCGAAACGTTCGTGGAATCTGAAGCACTTAGTTGGGACGATCCGTGGCTGCAAAGCATCGACCTGGAATATCACAACATCGATCCCCGTCGCGGATTGTTTTTCAGTGTCACCCCCGGCAAGCGAATCGCAGACTGGAACAACGGTGTCCGCCGTCCCAGCGCGACGCACGTTCCTCCCGCCAACACCCGTGCATCCGGCCGCGCACGCGCCGTTACCTTTTTCCAAAACTGCAATTTCCCTTACGTGATCAACTGGGATTCTATCGCCTGCGACAGCCGCGACTTTCTCGTCATGGGCAACCCGTTCGAGACGTACAACGACGAAGTAGACCGTTTCCTGTCAAAGCCGCGCACAATCACCAGCGCCACAGAACAACAATCATGATGGCCGAATTAGACGAAGGAATGTTTGTTAAGCCGTTCGGCACAAAATTATGCCTAGATACGTTGCTTTACTTCGTGGAGTAAGCCCAGAGAACCTCAAAATGCCGGATCTCAAGCGGTGCTTGGAAACTGCCGGCTACACTAATGTGAAGACTATTCTCTCAAGTGGGAACGTGGCATTCGATAGTGCCAGCCGGTCGGTGGCAGCAATCGAGCGCCGGATTGAAGCTGGTTTGACGAAACAGCTGGGCCGTTCTTTCTATACCATTGTTCGATCGGTGGAGCATCTTAACGACTTGATCGAGACCGACCCGTATGCGCATTTCGATTTACCCACCGATGCGAAGAGGGTCGTCACATTTGCGCGTAAGCTACCGAGTCCGAAGTCGTCACTCCCGGTCGGAAGAGATGGCGCACAAATATTGGCGGCCGGGAGTCGCGAGGCGTTTAGCGCGTATCTGCCAAGCCCGCGAGGCGTAGTATTCATGGAGCTGATCCAAGCAACTTTCGGATCAGAAGTGACCACTCGCACATGGGACACAGTAAAGAGGTGTGCCAAGGCCTAAGCCATACGTCGGCTAACCAGGCGATGCAGCGAACCGCGAGCAAGGCTGCGATCTCCGGTGTGCGTGTTCGTCATCCATCCTTTGGTTGCGTCGGGCGTTGCCCAGCGCTCGCTGTCGCCGACCTTGTGTCTCGTTAGGCCGACGGCGGAAATGCGATGAAACGCACATGGACGATCATCGGCGTAAGTGACGTTCCGGGCAGCTTTAAATGGTACCAGTCGCTCTTCGGCCAGCCGGAGACGCTTCCCGCCCATGATAACTTTGGGCAAATCCTCGATTCAGATGGCACGGTCTTGCTCTGCCTCCACCAGTGGGGCGCCCACGAGCATCCCTCATTGATGAGTCGCGATCTCGGCACACCCGGCAACGGCCTTCTCTTGTTCTTTCGTGTCGATGATTTCGACTTGGCCCTCGAAAGGGCGCGCGCTCTCGTCGCCCGGCTCGAAGAGGAGCCTCACGTCAATCCGAACACTCGAACGAAGGAGTTCTCGCTCCGAGATCCGGACGGATACTATGTCACGATCAGCGCGCTATCTGCGACCTAACATGGCATTGGAGCTGGCCAGCCGCTGCTCTCGAGACGCGAGGGGGCGGTCGCCGTTCCTGTAATTGTACTTTCGGGATTTTGGATGTGGAAAGGTCATCTCCTTCGACGACTTATTTCAAAAAGATCGGCCCAACAAAATGCTGCAGATAACCGAACACAAGAAACCGTAAACGAATTAGAATAACACACGATGACGTGTCGATTGGGAAATCGATAGAGAATTAGTGAAGGATTTGGTCCGGCCAGACTAGCCGAGCTGGATTAGTCTCCCTCCAGTTTTTAGATCAAGCTTCTGCTGCCACCTTGCCGCCGCCATGCAGCCAGAGCGCCAGCTCCGCCGGTACGCTGATCTTTATCTCATTAGACGCAATCATCGCGCAGTACACTCAAAGCGTGTTGTTCGTCCAACTACGACACCCTCCGGCCGCGTACGGCAGCCACTTTTACAAAGTGCCCGGATGCAAGCATCTCTTTCTGGTTAGATGTGCTGGGCGGCGACCTCACTGCAATCTTTGCAGTGAGGAGATGCCGTAGTTTTCCTGAAGCGCAGGGGCTTCGGCGGCGACTTGGGAAGCGTCGAGCTCGATTTGTTTTGGATCTTCTTCCGTCTCTATTTTGATGAAACCTTCGACTGGTTGTTTCACCGCTTCGGCGAGGTCGTCCAACGATTTGATTTCCTTGCCGTTCACCTTCTTGACCGTCAGATACGCGAGGTCGTCGTAGCCGATTGTGCTGTTCGCCGGGAGCACCTGGCTGAGAATTACGACCCGACGATTGCTCTCCGGGAAAAGCTCAGATTGGAAATGGTCCATGTAAACGAAACGCTGCGGCGCTTCTCGTTGCCAGTTCGGTCCCCATTCCTTGAGATACTGACGAGACAACTCCTGAAAAATCAGGCCGCCAAGGACATAATACCGCGGGGGCTGATCGAGATAATACGGCGGGCTCACGTAATCCTTCGCGTCGCGATGTTCCAGGGTCACGTTCAGCTGCTTCGCTTTGCCGTCGCGCTGAATATGGAAAGGTACAACGTCGCCAGCGTAAGCGTGTGCCGTCAGTAGATTGGTGAACTCGATCTTGCCGTAAAGCGGATCCACATAATTGCCGTTCTCATCAATGTCGTGATTTCCTACCGCGGTCACGATGTCGCCGACCTGAAGTCCAGCTTTCATCGCAGGCGTGCCCGCCTCAACATTCGTTATGTAAACGCCGCGCTTGCCTCTTTCGCCCGCGAACTCACGCAACGCAGGATCACGCGTCGGGAAAAATGAAAACCCGGCTGACGGGAAGCCATGATAATTCTGACCTTCGGCTTCCCTCAAAAAATGGTTAATCACCGGGGCTGGGATAGCATCGAGCAGTTGCGACCGAGAATCATAACGCAACAGCAACCCCGCGAGCTTGTTGTTCTTGACCAGGGGAACGGTGTAGCTGTTCTCGCGATACTGCATCGGAATACTGATTCGGTAGGTGAGGAACTGCCCCACATCGACTGGGTACGGCATCATTTGCACCGTTGTCACCAAGCCTTCCGTCGCCAGCAACGCGCCGGTCGGTTCCAATTGCCAAGCCGCAAGCCGGTCGCCGACTACCGTGTCAGATGTGATTTCGAGCGGCGTGATGCCGTCGAGGAAACTTTTCTCCGCCGGTTCGAGCAACGCCAGGTTCGCTTCGTAATCGATCACACGGACGTTGGCTGCCGTCTTTTCGCCGGACTCTGCGCGCTCGAGCTCGACGTAATTTTGGTTTGTAACCAAGTCGGCGGTGACGAGGACGCGGCCCTTCGGTAACACTGCACCGAGCGCGCGTTTCGAAAAAGGCGCCTTCTTTTGCCACGGCCGAAAATAATCATATCCCTGTCCGGTTACATTCACGCGAACGAGCGCGACCTGTTTTGGCTGAGCAGCCGTGGTCGGAATGGCCGGTTCTTTCTTGGCCAGCGCTCCGGTGGCGGCGACAAGAACAATGCTGAGAGCTATGAAAAACTGTCTTTGCATTTTAGTTTTTATCGTCTGCGGCGGCGATGCGTGATGCAGGCTTGTCCTCGAGATTTTGCTCTTTCAAAACGTTGTAACGAGTCTTGATACGCTCGCGCGCGGCGTCCACTTTGTTGCGGTCGAGCACCAGCGGAGGGCCGTCCCCGATCATTCGAATCACCAGCCGCTCGGGCGCCTGGGCGAAAGCTTCCGACAATTCATCGAGAGTCCGAATTTTTTTGCCGTTTACTTCATCCACAATCCCGCCGCGGTACGGCGCGAGATAACTATTGATGGGGTCCGGCAAAATGTTGCTCAACACAATGACATCAGGATGATCAAGATAAATTTGCTCCAGGATGAAGTATTCGAAGAAGTGACGGAGGCGCAGGTCCGATGTGCGATACGCTTCAAGCATGTCCAGGTTTAGCGGTTGGAACAACAGTCCGCCGTAAAGCACATAGCGCGGTCGCACATCGTAGCTGTGCCCTTGAATCGAGTACGGCCACGGCTTGAACAATTTGATCGTCACCGTCATCGGCCCTTTGTCCCGCAAGATGTCGAGCTTGACCGAATCGCCTTTGAACTTGCGCTCCACGACTTCCTCGAATTGCGAGCGTTCGCCATCTAACTCGACGTTCGCGTCGCTTGCGATTGGATGACCGTCGATAGAAAGAAGCACGTCGCCCGCTTTCAGAATACCGTCGGAGGGACCAGCCGTCACCACGGTACTCACCAGAACGCCACGGTCGTCATCATTTAGTCCAAGATATTTTCGTTGCGCCGGATTTTGCAATTTCGCATAGGTGATCGCCAGATCTGGATATTCGTCATAACGCCCGTTGCCGATGTCCTTCAAAAAACGATTGATCACCGGTGTGGGAATCATGTAGGCCACGCCTTGCGCGACGTCACCGCTATAGCCTTGAAACGCCACGCCGACGACTTTGCCGTCCTGCATCACCGGGCCGCCGCTATTGCCCGGATTGATCTGAGCGCTGATCTGGATCGCCAAGTGCTGGTCAACCGATGAATGTGTGTAGAGCTGAAAATCAATTCGCGAGACGATGCCGGTCGTGACGGACATCCGTTCTCCTCCAATTGGATAACCATAGGCCGATACCGTCGACTCCAGGACTGGGATGCCGCCGAATTTTAGCGGGAGCATGTTCTTGAAAAAATCCTTCGCGGGCACGGTGATCAACGCCAGATCGCAATCGTTGGCGATGAATTGCACCTGCGCGGGATATTTGTTGGGATCGCCATCGCGCTCGACAGTGATGTAGCGGCTGTTGGCAACCACGTGCGCGTTTGTCATGATGCGATTGCCACCGATCACAAATCCAGCGCCAACACCGCGCTGGAGCGCGCCTGCATTCCACGGCGCCTTGTAATCGGGCTCCACCGACGTGGCTGTGATTCGGACGAGACTTTTCTGCACCGGCCCGTTCGGCTTTGGCGGGGCGATAGGCACCGGCACCGGAATCACCGCTTGGCTAGGAGGACTCGATCGCGACATGCCCGGGCGTTCGACGGGGGCCTCCTGTTCAACCGGAGGCGGCGCCGGTGTCCCTTCCTGGGCGTACACAACAGACGCGAACAGCAAAGTGGCGTAACCGATGATCAAAATGCGTTTCATGGACACAAAGGCCGGAAAATTAAACAGCCTTATCAACAATCAAGAGGGTGAATTTCAAATTGCAACCGGCCTTTTGGCGAGATACAGACACGGCACAAGCTTCGCGCGTTCAAATCATGCAGGAGCTGAAGCGAACTATGTCTGCCAAAACAGTTCGTTCAAATCCGCGGAAGGAGCATTGTTGGCCAGAAGGTTGAACGTGCCGTCTGTTTTGATCTCTCTCGTGGCGCGGAGGAACGCGCCCCACGCAGCCAGAGCGAGGCCCGAGCCGACAGAGATGCGGCGCACACCTAGATCAGCTAATTGCGAGAGCGTAAGCTGAAGATTGAATCCCGACACGAGTACATTAACCGGCTTCGGCGCGACCGTCCTCACGATCTGCGCGATGTCGTCCGGATTGCTGACACCCGGCGCGTAGAGGCAATCAGCGCCGACTTCTGCATAGGCGGTGAGTCGGTCCAGTGCGGTGTGCAACGAATCGGGATCGCCGACCAGCCAAGCTTCACAGCGGCCGGTTAACACCACGCCGGTTTTCGAAGTGTCAATCGCGGCGCGCGCCGCGCGAATACGTTCGACTGCGAGTTCCTTCTCATAGAGCGGGCGATCGCTACTTCTAGTACTGTCTTCGATCGACAGGCCGGCAACACCAGTTTCGATGCAGAGTCGCACATTGGCGGCGACATCTTCAGGTTGATCTGCGTAGCCGGCTTGGAAGTCTGCGTTCACCGGTAGTACCGTTGCGGCGACAATCTCCCGGATGTGCGCGAGCATCTCGTCGCATGCGACGCCGCCATCGGGTTTGCCGCGCGAAAAAGCGAAGCCTGCGGAAGTGGTGGCGAGCGCTTTGAACCCAAGCCGCTCCAGATAAATCGCCGTGCCGATGTCCCACGGATTTGGAAGCACGAAGCAGCCGGACTCGTGCAGCCAGCGAAAAGTTGCGACGAGCCTTGTCTGTGTTGATTTCATCTTCGAACATTGCACGGCTGCGCCGAGAGCGCGATCTGTCGGGTTTGTGCTTTTTGAGCGCCAAAGGGCTGGTCAAAGAGAATCGCGCTTTCAGCGCTGGGTTTTTTGGTTGAATCTTGGGAAGCTTTCCCAGGCTGAGTTTCATACCGCGCGTTTGACGCTAGAGCTGCAAGCCGGAAGCCTGTAGGACGTAACAGCCATGATGGCTGTGTTACAAACGCGCTGGTTTCCAGATCTGCCGCAACGGGCCGTCGGCACCGTAGATCGGGTCGTTATCGGGAATTGGGAGAGCCGCGATGTTGCGATCGGCTTTGGGCCGTTCGCCTGGCTGGCCGCGAAGCAGATCCCACTCGCGTCCGTCGGGGTAGGCTCCGACGACAGCAAAATCAGCGCTCGCGCCGATGTTCTGATGAGCCACTCCGGCTGGAATCACGATGAGATCGCCAGCGCGCACCTCGACATTTTTGCCTTGCTCGCCGCCAAGTCGCAGCGTTGCATGGCCTCCGAAGACAGCTAGTACCTCATGCGACGTGCTGTGGTAATGAGCGAACGGATAGACGCCGTTTCGCCATGAGTTAGACCAGTCATTTTCAGCCAATCGACGCTCAACAATGGAGCCGCCATCCAAGGATTCCGTTGTGAGAGCCCGCTGATACAGCAGCAAGGGCAGCACACTATTTGGAAAGGCGCCGTCGTCCTTAAAAATGAACTGATCGGGCTCGACGAATTGTCGCTGTGGGGCGATGGGATGGGCTTGCATATGTAATGCAATATCGCGTGGGAAACGGGAAGCGGTCGTCAAATATTTTTGTCGAACAATCGCGCATTGCGTTTCCCGATATCGCGCGTATGCCAAACAGGAAGGGTTGAAGCTGCCATGCCAGAACTAGCAGGCGTGTCTCAATTGGTCGAACACCTGTTTCGCCATGAGTCGGCGAAAATGGTCGCAACGTTGACCCGCATTTTCGGAATTGAGCATTTGAATCTGGCCGAGGATGTCGTGCAGGAAGCGCTGGC
>Ga0066903_100005128_pt1 | contig 11286 bp, 11 predicted proteins | sample PanSoiMetaGPlot1_FD_67491 | JGI IMG/M metagenome (GOLD analysis project Ga0066903, IMG submission 67491) | Tropical forest soil microbial communities from Panama analyzed to predict greenhouse gas emissions - Panama Soil - Plot 1 (version 2) | ecosystem: Environmental > Terrestrial > Soil >...
GGCGGTGTCGAAAGAAAAACAGAAACTGCTGATCGTCCATTCGACGGGAACCGCGGATTTTGTTGGCAAGTTCTGCACCCCCTACAGCATGCAATGGGTGTTCAACACGGTCGCGCTGGCGGCCGGAACCGCGCGGGAGGTGGTCAAGCGCGGCGGCGACACGTGGTTCTTTCTGACCGCCGACTACGCTTTCGGACACTCGCTCGAACGAGACGCCTCAAAGGTCATCCTTGAATCAGGTGGCAAGGTCATTGGATCCGTACGGCATCCGTTTGCGACGCCGGATTTGTCGTCGTTCGTCGTGCAGGCGCAGGCTTCGAAGGCGAAAATCATCGGCCTTGCCGCTGGGCCGCCCGACAACATCAACGCCATCAAGCTTGGCGGCGAGTTCGGCGTGTTTCAAGGCGGCCAACAAATGGCGGGGTTGCTCGTCCTTATCACCGATGTGCATGCCCTCGGCTTGAAGGCGGCGCAGGGCTTGGTGCTGACGACATCGTTCTATTGGGACATGGACGACCAGACGCGGGAATGGTCGAAGCGGTATTTTGCCAAGATGAATAAAATGCCGACGATGTGGCAGGCGGGCGTCTATTCGTCGATCAAGCACTATCTTGAGGCGATCAAGGCGACGGGGACCGACGAACCGCTCAAGGTTGCGGCCGAAATGCGCGCAAAGCCGATCGAAGATTTCTTCGCCCGCCACGGAACGTTGCGCCCGGACGGTCTCATGGTGCACGACCTTCTGCTGGTGCAGGTCAAGACGCCGGAGGAATCGAAATATCCCTGGGACTACTACAAGGTGCTCACGACCATCCCGGGCGCGCAAGCGTTTGCGCCCCCCGATCCCGCTTGCTCGCTCGTGAAGTGACGGCACAACGCGATTGCGCTACCAATGGGCGCATCGAGGAGGCCGACATGAAGCACGTCGTGTTCTTGTTGTCGCTCGCGCTGGCCGCGGCGACAGCCACAATCGCCGACGCGAAGGTGCGGCACAAATCTGTGCCGACCTTCGTATCGCACGGTTACTATCAACCGGAGACGCAGGCGGTGTTCACGTCAGGGACTTACGCGGGCGCGGATCCAGATCCAAATATCAGGGCGGCGCTGATCCGAGAGTTCGGCAAACGACGCTAGCAAATTCCCTGGGCGACGTTCCGATAACAACACAACGAAAAGACTGACCTTCCCGTGAGCGCGAGCCCTCAATATGTCCGTGAGCCGGAGCGTCGTGTTCCGGTGATCGGTGAGTACGATGTGGTCGTCCTCGGCGGCGGCCCTGCCGGGGTGGCAGCGGCCGCGACTGCCGCCGGACACGGACGCTCGACGCTGCTGGTCGAGCGCTACGGCTTTCTCGGCGGCATGGGCACCGCCGCCGGCGTCACCAATTTCTGCGGCCTCTTCGCCAATGTGCACGGCGACATCCGTAGCGTCGTGCGCGGTGTCGCCGATGAGCTTCTGGCCCGCATCGATCGCTTGGGTGGCCTCAACGCGCCGCATGTGGTGTTCGGCAAGACCAAGGCGCAGGCCTACGACACCGCTGCCTACAAATGCGCCGCCGACGACCTGCTGCTCGAACGCGGCGCGGCAATCCTCTTCCACGCACTCGGGGCCGGCGTGCTGATGGCCAGTGACGACACCATCAGCGCGCTCCTGGTTGAGACCAAATCCGGCCGCGGCGCTGTGTTGGGCCGCATCTTCGTCGATTGCTCCGGCGATGGCGATCTCGCCGCCTGGGCCGGCGCCCCCTTCGAAGTCGGCGACCGTGACGGCAACATGCTCTATCCGACCATGATGTTCCGGGTGAATGGGGTCGATCCGGGCGCCGCCGGCGAGGCGTGGACCACCATTCCAAAGCTGATGGCGGAGGCCGAGCGCAAGGGCGCACGGTTTGCCCGCAAGGGCGCAATCGTGCGGCCGCAGCGCAATCCGCAGGAATGGCGGGTCAACGTCACGCAGCTCAAGGCGGCGAACGGCCGGGCGCTCGACGGCACCGACGCCGACGACCTGAGTCGGGGCGAGATCGAAGGCCGCCGGCAAGCGCGCTCGTATTTCGATTTTCTCAAGCGGGATGTACCGGGGTTTGCCGACGCCTACATCGTCGACATCCCGCCACAGATCGGCATCCGCGAGACCCGCCGCATCACCGGCCGCTACCAGTTGACCGGTGACGACGTGATCTCGTGCGCGGACTTTTCTGATACCATCGGCGTTAACGGCTGGCCTATCGAGAACCACGTCGCGGGCGATGTGCAATGGCTCTGGCCGGAGATTCCGGCATCGCGCGGCTTCAACCATCTACCCTACCGCATGCTCCTGCCGCTCGAAGTGCGTAATCTGCTGGTCGCCGGGCGTTGCGCCTCCATGACCCATGAGGGTCAGTCGGCGGCACGCGTGAGCGGCGCCTGCTTTGTCATGGGCCAGGCGGCGGGCTCGGCCGCGCACCTTGCTCTTTCGGCTGACCGCGCCGCGGCCGACATCGCGATCTCCGATCTGCAGCAATTGCTGGAGAAGGACGGCGCCTATCTTGGACGCCAGCCATGAAAATTGCCGAACGGACAGGGACTGCACTGCTCAAGCGCGTCTTGGTAACGTTGACACTGATGCTTGTCTCCACGCATTGGGTCGTGGCGCAAGACTGGCCGACCAAGAACGTCCGCATCGTGGTGCCGTTCGGTCCCGGCTCCACGCCTGATCTCGTCGCGCGGCTCATCGCAGAGCGACTGCAGCAGCGGCTCGGGCAATCATTCTCTGTCGAGAACAAGCCCGGTGCGAGCGGCAACATCGGCACCGACGCCGTCGCCAAGGCGGAGCCTGACGGATACACCCTCGGCGTCAGCATCGGCGGACCGCTCGCCATCAATCCTCTACTGTTCGCAACGATGCCGTACGATCCCGCGAAGGATCTCACGCTCATCACCATGTTGGCGACACAGCCCAGCGCGCTCGCCGTCAACGCGAGCATAGATGTGGACAATGTGCCGGGGCTGATCGACCTCCTGAAGAAGAACCCCGGCAAGTACACATTCGGCTCGATCGGGAATGGCTCGCTCTCGCACCTCGCGATGGAGGCCATCGCGCTCAAGAGTGGAACGCAGATGGTGCACGTCCCCTACGGCTCGTCGCCGCAGGCGGTGACCGCATTGCTGCGCGGCGATGTGCAGATGGTCTGCTTGCCCGCCATCTCGGTCACGCCGCAAATCGCAAGCGGAAAATTGAGAATTCTCGCGATCTCGACGGCTGAACGCTCGGCGCTTCTGCCCGGCATTCCGACGTTGAAGGAAGCGGGCATCGACGTCGAGGCCGATGCGTGGATGGGCCTGATCGCGCCGGCAAGAACGCCGGACATGATTGTTGCGAAACTCCAGCGAGAGATCGCCGAATTCATCGCCTCGCCGGAAATCCGCGCAAAGCTTGCGACGCAAATCATGGAACCGATCCCGACCACGTCAGCGCAATTCAGCGCGCGCATTACCTCCGACGTCGCGCGCTGGACGCCGGTAATCAAAGCCGCGCACATCAGAATCGATTGACGTCTCATTGCTGTCTACTTTAGTGACAAAGCTACTGTGTCGGTGGCTGCTTGTAATTTGTTACCGCGTCGTGCTGCTGCCAATCCCGTCAGTTCGATTAAAGGGTACGACGCATGAGCGACAAATGGCTGTTCTATCCGTGCCAAATGGGCGAATATCGCGGCTCGATATTTTTCGATCACGGCATTCGCAAAACGATTGATCAGATCGCTCCGCCGCAGCTGCTCAAAGTGCGGGCGGCGCTCAAGAGCCCGGGACCAGACGGTCTCTCATCCAAAGACGAGTTCCAGCCGCTCTGCGCGCTCGAAGATGGATTGCAGGCGTTGGCTGACACGCATGGCGGTATTTACGTCGGGCGAGTCACCGCCGCTGGCCATCGATACTTTCACCTCTTCACCTCCGACACCGGGGCGAGCTGGTCTGCGCGCCTGACCGACCTTGGTCAGCAACACGGTTATCCCCTGCGTTTCGTCGTAAAGCCGGACGAGCGACGCGATGGATATTGGCTGAACCTGTTTCCGTCGGGTGACGACTGGCAGGTCATCTCGGACATACGCATCCTCGAGGCCCTGAAGCAGGAGGGCGACAACGGCACCGCGTCCCGACGGGTCGGTCACTGGGCGTATTTTCCGTCTCCCGGCTCTGCTGAACAGTTCTCTCAATGGGCGCAGGGACGGGGATACAGTCTGGACGATGTGTGCGCGACTGACAGCGGCAAATTCCGCGTGCGCTTTTTTCACAGCGGTCGGTGTCTGCTGTCGGACATTACGTCGCATACCGTCGCGCTGCGCCGCAAGGCGAACCAGCTCGGCGGACAATACGACGGCTGGGAAACGCCGGTTTGCAAAGCGTGATCTGAGCACGCCTTCAGAGCGGCTCCATTGGATGCCGATCCCGGGTAAACCCGAGATCGGCGGCGTGCCCCGGAATGACAACCTGGCGAGTTCTCACATCCTGCTAGCTTTTCGACGAGAGCATCCGTTCCGCGGCGGGCGGAAGGAACTTGTCGGTATAGACCGCCGAGGGCGCCGGGGGCGAGGCAATGTCGTAGGCGCCGGAAATCGCGTCGATGGTGAATTGCAGTTTCTCAGGGATCACCGTGCTCAACCCGTATTGGACCACGTGCGGCGTCTTGGTGAGATCGAGCGCCAGGCCGAGCCGCACCTTCTCGATATCCAATTTCATCATCGGATCGCGCTCCTTGAGCAAGGCGAGCGCGGCGTCGGGATCCGCGATCGTGTCCTTGGTTCCTTGATTGAGCGCTTTGACCACACCGCGCACGGTATCCGGATTTTCGTCGGCAAACTTCTTCGTCGTCACGAGCGCAAGGCCGTACATGTTGGCGCCAAAATCGGAATACTTGATGATCGAAAGATCGTTCATGCTGAAGCCGAGCTCGAGCGCCGCCGGGATATTTGAATTGGTGAACCCCCCAGTGCCGGCAACCTCGCCGCGTTTGAGCATCGGACCGAACAGCTGCGGCTGAACCGCCACCCAGTCGATTTTTACGTTCTCGGCGTGCGCCGCCTTGAGCAGGATCGAAATGGTGTCATGCACGGCGGTTCCCGGGCCGCCCGCGATCTTCTTTCCATCGAGATCTGCGGGCTTGGTGATGCCCGCATCCTTGCGGGTGATGAGCGCAAGCGGGGAGTCATCGAAACTGATGTAGACCGCGATCAACGGCGAGGACGGATTCTTCGCATTGAAGTTAATCATCGAAGGCATGTCGACCCAGCCGAACTGATATGCGCCCCCCGCGACACTCACCGCGACGTTGGTCGCGCCCTTGCCGGCATCGATGGCGTCGACGGTCACGCCGGCGTCTTTGAAGTAGCCCTTCTGCTGGGCGATGAAGAACGGCGCATGCGTGCCTTGGATGATCCAATCCATCATGATCTTGACATTTGTCGTCTCCGCCAGCGCGCCGGGCGTGAGCGCCAATGCCGTGGCCAACGCCAGGGCGCGGACACCGACCCCAAACAAGGAGCGCCTGGTCACCGATCCCTGCGCGGTCGACTTCACCTCGCAGGCCAACATGCTCGTCACGATCGTTTTGCGCTGATTGCCCAACATCGCCCTGCTCCTCTTCGCCGCCCGGTCATGCCACAGTGAAGCAAATATTATGCCCTGGCACGATGGTTGCTTAAAGCTGGCGCGCCATCCAGCCACGCTTGCGTGAGAACGCCGATGCCGCATTGATGATCAACATGTTATCCCTATGCGCTCACGGTGGGCGCCAACCGATAACGCCCTACGAAATCGTCGAAACCTCGGGTGTCCAGGAGTTGGGAGAATGCTTAGGGTTCCCGGTCATACGCGCTATGACCATTCAAACATCACGCAGCGACCGACCTACGATTGGCCTGGCGGCAAGCGGCTCGCATTTTACATCGCTTTGAACATCGAGCATTTCGCATTCGGGACAGGCATTGGCATGGACCCCGCCCATCGCGGCGGAGCGCAGACGACGCGCAACTATGCCTGGCGGGATTACGGCAACCGCGTCGGCAATTGGCGTCTGTTCGAGATCTTGGACGAGCTGAAATTGCCAGCGACAATCCTGTTGAACAGCACCGTCTGTTATCACTATCCGGACATCGTCGAGAAAATCAAAACCCGCGGTGACGACGTGTGCGGTCACGGCCGCAGCAATGCGGAGGTGTTGAAGCCGTTCTGGGAGCACGACGAAGCGCGCGTGATCCGGGAATGCACGGAGATCATCGAGAAATATGTCGGAGTCCGGCCGACGGGTTGGATGGGTCCGGGCGCGCTCGAATCCAATGTCACTCCCGACCTGCTGAAGGAAGCTGGCTACACGCATCTGCTCGACTGGCCTTTCGACGATCAGCCGATCTGGATGCGCACGCGGTCGGGACCGCTGTTGTCGGTGCCCTACCCGATGGAGCTCAACGACGCCGGCACGCTCGTATGGCGGGACCATTCCGGACGCGAGTTCGCGGATATGATCGTCGATCAATTCGAAGAAATGGCGGAGGCGTCGGAAAAGCAGCCGCTGGTGTTCGCGCTGGCGCTGCACGGCTTTATCGTCGGGCAGCCGTTTCGCTTGCGGCCGCTGCGGCAGGCGATCAAGCATTGCGTCGAGCACAAATTGCGGGATCGCGTCTGGTTCACGCGCGCCGGCGACATCGCGACATACTGCTTGGCGATGAAGCCCGGCATCATTCCCGGCAGCTGACGGAACGGCGAGGAATCACACGCCATGAACAGGCCAACAAGCGCGAGCGCGACGACAAAGACGACGCACCTGTTGAAGTCGACGCCGGACACGGTGCACTGGGGTTATTTCGACGGCGGCTTGCCGCCGGTGCTCACGATCGATTCCGGCGACTGCGTCGTGATCGAGTGCGTGTCGGGCAATCCCGAATGGCTTCCACCGGCGACATCCGGCTTTGAGATTCTCCCGGAGCTCAGAGCCATTCACCAGCGATCCGAGCGCGGCAGCGGAAACCACATTCTCACCGGCCCGATTTCTGTCCGCGATGCACAGGTCGGTGACGTGCTGGAGGTCAAGATCCTCGACATCGCGCTGCGACAGAATTGGGGTTTCAACCTGTTCCGCGCGTACGGCGGCACCCTTCCGGAAGACTTCCCCTACAATCGCCTGATCCATGTCGCGCTCGACAAGGCGAGCAACATGGCGACCTTGCCGTCCGGCCTCAAGGTTCCGATGGCACCGTTCTTCGGTCAGCTCGCCGTCGCGCCGCCCAAGGCGTTCGGCCGGCAGAACAGCAAGGAGCCGCGGGACTTCGGCGGCAATCTCGACTGCAAGGACCTCGTCGCCGGCAGCACGATCTATCTGCCGGTCTTCAACGCCGGGGCGCTGTTCTCAACCGGCGACGGTCATGCCGCCCAGGGCCACGGCGAGGTCGACGGCACCGCGATCGAAACCAGCCTCACCGGCACATTTGAATTCCGTGTGCGCAAGGATCTCGGCTGGACCCTGCCGCGCGCGGAAACGCCGACGCATCTGATCGCATTCGGACTCGATGCCGACCTCGACGCCGCCGCCCGCCAGGCCTTGAAGCAGATGATCGACTGGGTTGTCGCCGTAAGCGGCGTTTCCAGGGACGAAGCCTACGCCCTGTGCAGCATTGCCGCCGATCTGCATGTGACGCAAACCGTCAACAACGTCAAAGGCGTGCACGCGATGATCGCGAAATCGATTTTGCGAATATCCGAATGAGCAGCGAAGCGACCGCGAGCGAACGGCCGGCGATGAGGGGGTTTGTCGATCTCGATCGCGTGTCGTTGCGTTACGGCGAAGACGGCGACGGCACGCTGGCGCTGCAGGATACGTCGATGCGCGTCGACAGCGGCGAGTTCGTCGCCGTCGTTGGGCCCTCCGGTTGCGGGAAATCGACGTTGATGAAGGTGGTGACGGGCCTTTGGCCAGCGACCGCAGGCGGAGTGATCGTCAACGGCAAGGAGGTCGATCGGCCGCTGAGCATCACCGGAATGGCCTTTCAGAATCCGACGCTGCTTCCGTGGCGGACCACGCTCGAAAACATCATGCTGCCACTCGAGATCGTGCAGCCGCACCGATCGCTGCTCAAACGCGAACGGGCGTCCTATCGCGCCAAGGCGTTGGATCTGCTGGCGCTTGTCGGGCTCAAGGGCTTCGAGGACAAGTTTCCCTGGCAATTGTCCGGCGGCATGCAGCAGCGTGCCTCGATCTGCCGCGCCCTGATCCACGATCCGTCGCTCCTGATGCTCGACGAGCCGTTCGGCGCGCTCGACATGTTCACGCGCGAGGAGCTGTGGCTCGCCCTCCAGGATCTCTGGCTGGCGCGGCGTCCGACCGTGATCTTGGTCACTCACGATCTGCGCGAGGCGGTGTTTCTGGCCGACCGCATTCTGGTCATGAGCGCGCGTCCGGGCCGCATCGTTGCCGATCGGCCGGTTGCTTTGCCGCGCCCGCGCGCCCTGTCGATGACCTACGAACCTTATGCGGTCGGGCTCGTCCAGGAGCTGCGCAACCACATCAGCGCGGCGCGGGAGGCGCAATGAGCGAGTCAACGCCTTCGCGTGGACGACGACGGCCGTTGTCGCGCAACAAGGCCTTTCGTCGGTTGTTGCCGTGGTTGGTCGTGGTGGCGCTCTTCCTGCTGTGGCAAATATCCGTTGACGCCTTTGGGATCGAGCCGTTCGTGCTTCCCGGGCCTCGCGCGATCTTTGCCGCCGCTTGGCAGTGGCATTGGTCCATATTGGACAACGCTTGGCAGACCTTCATGGAGACGGCGATCGGGTTCCTTTTTGCCATTGCGTTCGGCCTGTTCGCCGGCGTCGCGATCGGCTCGTCTTCGCTGGCCTATGACGGCCTCTATCCCGCGCTGATCGGCTTCAACACGATTCCCAAAGTCGCCGTGGTGCCGATTCTCGTGATCTGGTTCGGCATCGGAACCGTGCCGGCGATCATCACCGCATTCCTGTTGTCGTTCTTTCCCATCCTGGTGAACGTGGCCACCGGCATCGCCACGGTCGAGCCGGAACTGCAGGACGTGCTGCGCGCGCTCGGAGCGACGCGCTGGCAGGTCATCGCCAAGGTCGGACTGCCGCGTTCGATGCCCTACTTCTTCGCGTCGCTGAAAGTCGCCATCACGGTCGCGTTCGTCGGCTCGATCGTCGCGGAGACGGTGGCAGCCAACAAAGGGATTGGCAATTTCATGCTGGTGGCGTCATCACGCTTCGAGGTCCCGCTGGCCTTCGCCGGTCTCCTCGTCACCAGCGCCATGGGCATCGGCATGTACGTCATCGCGAGCGCCGTGGAGCGGCGAATGACCGGCTGGGCCACACGCGGGGCCAATGCAGGGATGTTTTCGCCCGCGGGGTGAAGCGGCGGTTACTTGATCACTTCCCAGAAGATTCCGACAACCGCCACGAAACCGAGTGTGAAGATCAGCGTCCTCACATAGGGAATGCCGAGCCAGTAGACGATCGCGTGCGCAACGCGCAGCCAGAAATAGCTCATCGCCCAGAACGCCGTCATTGAATTGGCCTTGCCGGCGAGGTGCGCGACGATCACCATCGCTGCAAAGGGCGCGAATGCCTCGACCGCGTTGAGATAGGCACGATCCGCGCGCTTGCCCCATAGCGGCACCGGCCGCGGCGCCGGGTCTACGTAATTTTTAGGCTGCAGAAGCCCGTTGGACATGACCTGGCACAAGATGTAGGGGATCCACAGAGCTGCCGTCAGCATGGCCGTAAACGCTAAGTATTTGAGGTCGGTGGACATCGGTCGATCCTTTCAGGTTTGCCTGTCACCACATCAAGTCAGGAATCGAAAACCACCGCACACGGACGGTGAGTGAGTCTCAGAACGACGCCGCCAGGTCCTTGGCGCCCTGCAGTCTTACCGCCTGTTCCATCGTTGAATCCGTCGCGGCGATCAGCTTCGACACCACGTTGTTGCGAACGGCGACGCTATTGCGCGCCCAGCTTTGTTGCTGAAAGAAATTAGACGTCGGCACCTTCTCGCGCACGGCGAGCGGCATCATGACCATGTCGAAGCCGTTGCCGTCGCCGGTCAGGTTCATCATTTCGAGCTCGGCGGCGGTCAAGGTGCCCTTGAAACCCTTGGTGCGTGCGAACAGTACGGAGTCGAGGAGCTTCTGCGTCTGCAGCAGCGGCCCGATATCAATATCCAAATTCAAGGCATGAATGCCTAGGCCCTTCGGGGTGCTCGCGAGTCGATCGTGTTCGCTCCACGCATCCGGCACCGTTCGGCAGAACGCAATCATCACACGCAGGATTTCGATCTTCTTCTCCAGCGTCTTTCTCGCTTCGCCCGTCAGCGTCGCGGCCTTGGCGTCGAGCGCCTTGATGAACGCGTCCCCATGCTCCGCCAACAGCTCCACGCTGTTGACATGCAGGAGCTGATTGTATCCGAGCGCGGTGGTGATCGCCTGCGCCCCCGGCCGTGGATATTCCAATCCCGCCTGGACGTCGTAGGTGCCGTTGCCGCCGACTTCAAAGCCGTAAATGCGAACGACCTGGTCTCGGGTCAGCCCGGCCGCGGCGGCGACCTTGGCATAGACACGCTTGAACTCGATTTCGCTTTGCGGCTGCTGCGGCACGAATTTGAAATACCCGGCGGCCGATTGGAGGAAATCAGCGATCACGGGTACATAGGATTTCGGCTGCGGAGCAACAGTCGGAGCCGAGGGGTCCACGGGACTTGGCGGACCGGAGTAGATGGGTGGTTGGGTGAGCACGTAGTCGCCGAGGACGATGTCCTGCCCATCCCGCCGCCGATTGACCCGCGCTTTTCGCTTCTGCGCAATCTCGTTCCAATAGGTCGTTGCTTCCGCGACGTACGGGTCGTGAAGGCGCGTGTACTCCGCCAACCTACGTCGATACTCCGTCATTGCCGCTTGCAGCGCCGGCGTCATGACCGGCGGCTTTGTTCCCTGGTCCACCGGCTGTGCCGCAAGCGTGCCCGCCCAGCACGCCAGCAGCGCGGCACACAAGACACCATGACGGCCAGAATTCAAAAGACGCCCCATTCTTCTCCACACCAGTTCCACTCACGCTGCGACCCCCGCGGGATCGGATGCAATCTTGTCCGTTGTTGGGCTCGATCAGCACGCTTCATTGCCGAACCGCTGTCAGGTCGGATATATCGGGCGCGGGTTCCTCTTGTCAGCAGAGCATCATGAGCAAGACCTATCGTATCGCCGTTATCCCCGGCGACGGAATCGGCAAGGAAGTCGTGCCGGAAGGGATCCGCGTCCTCGAG
>Ga0066903_100005129_pt1 | contig 11285 bp, 9 predicted proteins | sample PanSoiMetaGPlot1_FD_67491 | JGI IMG/M metagenome (GOLD analysis project Ga0066903, IMG submission 67491) | Tropical forest soil microbial communities from Panama analyzed to predict greenhouse gas emissions - Panama Soil - Plot 1 (version 2) | ecosystem: Environmental > Terrestrial > Soil >...
CGCTCCTCTACCAGCACGTCTTCTGGTTCTTCGGGCACCCCGAGGTCTACATCATGATCCTGCCCGCGATGGGCGTGATCTCCGAGGTCATCCCGGTGTTCTCGCGCAAGCCGATCTTCGGCTACACGGCGATCGCGGTCTCGACGGTGGCGATCGGCTTCTACTCACTGCTCGTCTGGGCCCACCACATGTTCACGGTCGGCCTGCCCGGCTATCTGCAGGGCTTTTTCATGATCTCGTCGATGATCATCGCCGTCCCGACCGGGATCAAGATCTTCAACTGGCTCGCCACCACCTGGCGCGGCAACATCCACTTCGACACGGCGATGCTGTTCGCCCTCGGGTTCATCTGCATCTTCACGATCGGCGGGCTCTCGGGCATCTTCGTGGCCGCGTACCCGTTCGACTGGCAGGCGCAGGACTCGTACTTCGTGGTCGCCCACCTGCACTACGTGCTCTTCGGCGGCTCGATCTTCGCCGTCTTCGCGGCGTTCTTCTACTGGTGGCCGAAGATCTTCGGGAAGCTGCTGGACGAGCGGCTCGGGAAGATCTGCTTCTGGCTGATCTTCGCCGGGATGAACCTGACCTTCTTCCCGATGCACTTCCTCGGCCTGCTCGGGATGCCGCGGCGGATCTACACCTACCACTACGGCGGCTCGTGGGAGGCGTACAACCTGACCTCGACGATCGGCTCCGGGATCATGGCGCTCGGCGTGCTCGTCTTCCTGATCGACGTCGTCAAGACGTCCCGCTCCGGCGTCCGCGCCGTGAACGACCCGTGGCTCGCGGACACGCTCGAGTGGTACACGACCTCGCCGCCGCCGGCGCACAACTTCGACAAGGTTCCCTACGTGACGAGCGCCCGCCCGCTGCGAGACCTGCGCCGGCGCATCGCGGAGGCCGGTGCCTAGCCGGCCGGGACCGTGGCTGCGCCTGACGGCGCTGACGGCCGCAGCCGCGTGCGCTGCGGCCGTGATCAGCGGCGCGCTCTCGCTCGACGCCGCGCACCGCGTCCTCGCCGCGGTCGCGCTGCCGCCGCTCGCCGCGCTCGTCGCCGCCGGCTGGGTCGCCCACCGCCGGCTGCTCACGCCGGCACTGGTGGCGCTGTTCTCGTTCCTCGCGGCAGCGCTCGTGATCTCGAAGCCGGCGCACCTCGCGCTCGCCGGGCTGTCGCTCGCGTCCGCTTTGGTGCTCGTCGTCCAGACCTTCCGCGGCGAGCCGGTCGGACGGGCGACCTGGCGCGACTACGTGACGCTGACCAAGCCGCGGATCATGTCGCTCCTGCTGCTCACCGGCGCGGCGGGCATGTTCGTCGGCGCGCAGGGCGTACCTTCGCTCGGCACCTTCGCGGTGACGATGGCCGGCCTCGCGCTCGCCTGCGGTGGCGCGAGCGCGCTGAACCACGTGCTCGACCGCGACCTCGACCGGCTGATGCGCCGCACCGGGCACCGCCCCGTCGCCGAGGATCGCGTCACGCCGGAGCGGGCGCTCGAGTTCGGGCTGACGCTGATGGCGTTCTCGTTCGTCCTGCTCGCGTCGCTCGTGAACGTGCTGACGGCCGCGCTGGCGCTGGTCGGCGGGCTCTTCTACGTGCTCGTCTACACGCGCTGGCTCAAGCGCTCGACCCCGCAGAACATCGTCATCGGCGGGGCCGCCGGCGCAGTGCCGCCGCTCGTCGGCTGGGCCGCCGCGACCGGCAACCTGACCCTGCCGGCGCTGTTCCTGTTCCTGATCGTCTTCTTCTGGACGCCGCCGCACTTCTGGGCGCTCGCGCTCGTGATCAAGCGCGACTACGCTGCCGCGCGCGTGCCGATGCTGCCGGTCGTCCGCGGCGACGACGAGACCGCGAAGCAGATCGTCTGGTACTCGATCGCGCTCGTCGGCGTGACGCTGCTGCCGTTCGCCTGGCACACGGCCGGCGTCGCCTACCTGGCGGCAGCGCTGCTGCTCGGCGCGCTCTTCCTGCGGCTAGCGTGGCGGCTGCGCCGCGAGACCACCACCCCCCGCGCGAGTGCGCTGTTCCACTTCTCGCTCCTCTACCTGGCGCTGTTGTTCGTGGCGCTGGCCGTCGACCCGCTGCTCTAGATGGCCGAGCACGACGAGAGCTTCGAGCGCACGAACGTGAACATCGGCCTCGCCCTGTTCGGCCTGTTCGTGGTGCTGGTCGGGCTCGCCTTCGCCGTCGCGTTCATCTACCTGGCCGTCTTCTGACCGAGCTCGAGGGAATCTTCCTCGCCCGGCCGGAGTCGCCCGGCGAGGGGATCCGGCTCGCCGTCAAGGACCTGTTCGACACCGCGGGCCTCGTCACGACCTACGGCTCGATCCTGTTCGCCGACCACGTGCCGCGGGAGACGGCCGAGGCGGTGCGGCGGCTCGAGGCGGCCGGCTACGCGAACGTCGGCAAGACGAACCTGCACGAGTTCGCCTTCGGAACCACCTCCGAGAGCGAGCACTACGGCGCCGTCCCGAACCCGCGCTACCCGGGCCACGTCGCGGGCGGCTCGAGCGGCGGCTCCGCGGCGGCGCTCACGGCCGGGCTCGCCGACGCCGCGCTCGGGACGGACTCGGGCGGCTCGATCCGCATCCCCGCCGCGTGCTGCGGCGTCGCCGGGTTCAAGCCGACCTGGGGGCTGGTGCCGCTCGACGGGTGCTTCCCGCTCGCGCCCAGCTACGACCACGCCGGCCCGTTGGGCCCCGACCTCGCAACGTGCGAGCGGATGATGGTCGCGCTCGCGCCGGGGTTCGAGCCGGAGGAGGTCGCGCTCGAGGACGTCGAGGTTGGGATCGCGTGGACCGACCGGGCCGACCCGCTCGTGGCCGCGCGGGTCGAGGAGGCAGGAGCACTCTTCCCGCGGGCGCGCCGGATCGAGCTGCCCGCGGCGGAGGGCTTCTACGACTGCTTCGACCACGAGGTCGCCGATGTCCACCGCGAGCTCTTCGCCGAGCACGCGGACGAGTACGGCGCGGACGTGCGGGCGAAGATCGAGCGATCGCTCGAGGTGACCGACGCCCAGTACGAGCGGGCGCGGGGGCGGCGCGAGGACTACCGCGAGCGGCTCGCCGAGGCCGCGGCCGGCGTCGACCTCGTGCTGACGCCGACGCTCGAGTGCGTCGCGCCCGCGGCGCCTGCCGACGAGCTCGCCCTCCGCGGCCGGCTGACGAAGCTGACGTACCCGTTCAACGCCACCGGCTGGCCGGCCGCCGCGCAGCCGTGCGGGCCGGCCGAGGACGGCCTGCCGGCGTCCGCGCAGCTCGCCGCACCACCCGGACGCGACGCGTTCGTGCTCGGCGCGGCGAAGGCGCTCGAGCAGGCGCTCTCCCCCGCCTGACGTCACTCGAACGAGTGACGCCGCGCTTCGGCGCGGTGCCGACAACTGCTCCTGGATGGACTGCGCCCGTCTCCGACTTGCTGCTGCCCTGATTGCCGCGTTCGCGGTCGCGTTCCCCTGCGCGGTCGCCCACGCCGCGACTCCGGCCCCGGGCAATCTGCACGCGTTCTCGCTGCGCGCCGACGAGGCGGTCACGCACACGTTCGCGCAGACGCCCTCGTTCGCGTGGAACCCGGTCTCCGGCGCGACCAACTACCAGTTCGAGCTCGCGACGAGCAAGAAGTTCTCCGACAACGCGATGGTCTGGTCGGGCAAGAGCAAGAGCCCGACGACGGCGCTCCCGCTCTCGCTGCCGTGGATCACGGGCAGCCCGTACTCGCTCTACGCGCACGTGCGCGCGGTCACGCGCAAGGGCGTCGGCCCGTGGAGCCAGACATTCGGCTTCAACATGCGCTGGCCGGCGGTGCCCGTGCCGCTGACGCCGTCCTACCCGGGCCTGCTGCGCTGGAGCAAGGTGTCGGGCGCAAACGCCTACATGGTCTGGATGCTCGACGGTGTGAACCACTGGTTCACCACGCGGTCGAACATGGCGGACGAGCGCGAGTACTACACCTTCCACCAGGACCCGAGCTGGACGGGCGCGGTGCACTACCGCGTCCGCGCGATGCGCTGGCTCTACGGCCAGACCGACAACGGGCTGCCGGCCGTCTCGTACGGCCCGTGGAGTCCCGTCTACACGAGCTTCAACCCGCCCTTCAACCCCGGACCGGTGACAAACCCGAAGACGGTCTCGGACGTCGTCTCCGACGCCGGGCACACGGCGACCCACCCGGTCACGCCGGCCTTCCTCTGGAGCGGCAACGCGTCGATCTGGGGCACGACCACCGAGCTCACGCGCGTCGTCGTCTTCACCGACCAGGACTGCCTGAACACGGTCTTCAACGGGGCGATCGTCGGCGGCCCCGCCTACGTGCCGCGCGACGTCGGGCCGCTCTCCATGCCGAGCGACACGACCGGGATCGCAGCTGCGCGCAGCACCTCGCTCGGCTTCGGCACCCAGCCCGACTCGAAGACCCGCGAGGGGCTCGACGTGAAGACGAACGAGCTGGACGTGGTCTCGGCGGCGACCGGCAACAACGGCCTCCCGCCCGCGCAGGTGGTCAAGCCCGCGAAGGTCGACCTCTGGGACAGCGACTGGGCCGGCGGCCACTACTTCTGGACCGCGATGCCGGTCGACGAGGTCCCCGACCAGCTCATCTCCACGACGCTCGCCGCGCCGACCGCGCCCGGCGACACCAGCATCACCGTCGCGAACGGCGCCGGCATCGGCGTCGGCGACACCCTGCAGATCGGGCTGCCCCCGGCCGAGACGCGGGTCGTCACCGCCGTCGCCGGCAACGTCGTCACGCTCGCGACGGCGCTCGCCTCACCGCACGCGTTCACGGATCCCGTCGTCCGCCCGACCGGCGGCGTCACCTACACCGACGACGAGCTGACCCAGGACGCTTGCGCCTCGGGCCGCGTCGGCATGTTCGGCAAGACGAGCGACCCGACGGTCACCGCCCAGGGCGGCACGCCGTACGTCTCGGGCCTCTCGCCCGACGGCAAGCTGATGGGCGCGCACAGGCCTTCGCCGCGCGTGTACGGGCAGCCGCTGGTCTCGTGGCTCCCGCTCGAGAGCGCGGGCCAGTACGAGGTGCAGTGGAGCAAGAAGGCATACCCCTGGGCGACGGCCGGCTCGAGGGTGACCGACGGCACGGCGACGACGCTGCCGCTGACGCCGGGCACCTGGTTCTACCGCGTGCGCGGGCTCGACGCGATGCTGATGGGGACGAAGACGGCGCTCTCGTGGTCCGACCCCGTGCGCGTGGTCGTGACCAAGCCACAGTTCCGCGTCGTCGGCTAGGCCCGCTCGAGCAGCCTGCGGTCGGAGCGCCTGCGCGCCGCGCGGGCGGTCGCGACGCCGGCGGCGCCGAGCAGCAACAGCGGTCCCGCGACGACGAGGGCGTAGATCAGGATCTCGAGCTCGCGGACGAGAACCGAGCCGGCGTCGTCGAGCGTGCGGTCGAAGCGGCTGGGCGGGACGGCCGCCTGCTTCGGCGGCGTCGTCAGGCCGACCACGATGCGCGCGAGGCGAGCACTGCGGAGGAGCCGCGCGTGCTTGGCGCGCAGCGTCGCGAGATGTGCGCGGATGGCCGGCGCGTCCTGGGGGCTCGCCTGGGCCAGCTCTCGCTCGAGCTCCGCGATCTGCTTCGCCTCGCGGTCGACGCGGCGCGTGACGTCGAGGATGCCCGTGCGCTGCTGGAGGATCGTGCCGAGGTCGGTCAGCCCGTCGAGCTCGGCCTGGATCTTCCCCACCGGGACACGCAGCACGAGCATCGCGCCGCCGCGGTTGCCGCCGCTCGTCGCGTAGTCGATCGAGCCGACGTAGCCGCCGAGCCCGCGCGTCAGGTTGATCGCGCGCTGGGTCGCCTGCGAGAGGCCGTCCACGTCGTGGACGCGCAGCCGCAGCGTCGCGTCGTAGCGCTGGATCCGCCCTGTCGCCGGCGCCACCGTGCTCATGGCCGAAGGGGTCGCGGGTTGCAGCGCCCGTTCCACGCCGGCCGCTCCACCGGTGGCACTTCCCGCGCGAGGAGCAATTGTCGGATGGAAACCGGGCCTGCTGCCCGCCAACGTCGTCTGCTTCGAGCCGCCAAGCCCGGTCACGCCGGCGGCGACGAACGAGGCGAGCAGCGCCACCGCGGCGAGCGCCAGCACGAGCCGGCGGCTCGGCAGGCGGAAGGTCCACCGCGGTTCCGCCGGCCGCAATCCCGCCACGCGCTCCCGTAGCGCCGGCGACGCGACCGGCTTCGACGCACGAAGCTGCTCCGTGATGTGGTCGAAGTCACCGACGAGCTCAAGCGGCGACACCGGCGCTCACCTCCTTCTCCAGCTTCTGCAGTGCGCGGCTCAACCGGGTCGAGCACGCGGTCGCGCTGATCCCGAGCACGCGCGCCGCGACGTCGCCCTCCAACTCCAGCACGACGCGCAAGGCGACGACCTCCCGCTCGGCCGCCGAGAGCCGCGCCAGCGCGTGCTCGAGCTCCGGGGACAGCCCTTCCCCGAACACCGGCCCGTCACCCTCGCGGGGCTCTGCGGCGGCGAAACGGCCTTCGCGCCGGCGGCGGCGTTCGTCGGCGCGGAAGTGGTCGAGCGCGGTCGAGCGCGCGAGCTGGCAGAGCCAGGCGCGCACCGAGCCGCGGCTCGGGTCGAAGCGGCGCCAGCGCTCCAGTGCGCGCGCAAAGGTCTCAGCGGTCAGGTCTTCGGCCACGGTGCGGTCTCCGGTCAGGTAGACGAGGAAGGCGTGCACGTCGTCCAGATGGCGCTCCGCCGCCTCAGCGAATTCCGTTGTCACGGCGTCTATACGCCGCAGCCGGGTCATCGCGTCACATCATGTGGCACGCACGGCGTCCTCGTACACGCTGTCGCGCGTGAAGGTGTCGAGCTCGTCGCTCAGCAGGTCGGCGGGGTCGGGCGGGCTGCCCGGCGGGAACGGGGCCGGCTCGCCGTCGACCTTGACCCCGACCAGCCGGTCGGCCGGCGTGTGCACGAGCTCGACGTCGTGGCGGTTCAAGCGCGAGCGGAGCCAGCCCGCGAGCAGGTTTGCCTGCGCTGCGGTGCCCTCGACCTCGATCTCGCCGACGTCCGCGATGCCCGGCCAGAGCGACGCGAGCTGCGGGCGCCAGCGGCTCGTTCGCGCCCACGCGATGTCGGAGGCGGTCACGCGCTCGAAGACCTCCGGGAGCTCCGCGTACGGCGCGGGCAGTCCCGCCCATTCGTTCGAGTCGACGATCAGCCGGTCGACCACGTCCACGAGCTGCTCGAACGGCCCGGCGCCGAACGGCGGCAGTCCGCGCCAGCGCAGGAAGACCGGCAGGTCCGGCAGCAGCAGCGGCTCCACCACGCTGGCGGGGGCCGACGCGCGGTTGCCGCAGAGCCGCACGCGGATCGTCTCGACCGCGATCTCGCGGCCCTCGCCGGCGGGGAAGCGCTCGACCTCGACGTCGGCCTCGAGCTCGTCGTCGCCGTCCGGGTCCGGCACGAGCACGATCGTCCGGGACGGGTGGCGCTCGGCGAGGCCGAGGAGCACGTCCTCGGCCGCCTCGACCCACTCGCCCGGCACCCAGGCGATGTGGGTCATCACGCTCGTGCGCTGGTACGGCTCGCCGGTGTCGGGGTCGACGCGCAGCCGCGCGAGCTCCCTGTCGATCTGCGAGATGGAACCTAGTGCCGTCGCCACGTCCGACCGTCCCGGCGCAGCAGCTCGTCCGCGGCCGGCGGGCCCCACGAGCCGGCCGGGTAGTTCGGGAACGACGGCCGGTCGCGCTGCCAGAGCGAGACGATCGCGTCCACGAGCGACCACTGCTCCTCGACCTCGTCGGCCCGCGTGAACATCCGCGCGTCGCCGAGCAGGCAGTCGAGCAGCAGGCGCTCGTACGCCTCGGGGATCCCTTGCCGGAAGGTGCCGCCGTAGAGGAAGTCCATGTGCACGGTGCGGAGCGCCATGCCCTGGCCGGGAACCTTGGCCGCGAACTCGAGCGAGACGCCTTCGTCCGGCTGGATGTGGACGACGAGGACGTTCGGCTGGAGGCCGTCGTCCTGGATCTCGAACGGCGGATGCGGCGCGCGCTTGAACTCGATCGCGATCGTCGTCTCGCGACGGGCCAGCCGCTTGCCGGCGCGGACGTAGAACGGCGTGTCCGCCCAGCGCCAGTTGTCGACGAAGAGCTTCGCGGCGACGTACGTCTCCGTCAGCGAGTCGTGCGCGACGCCCGGTTCGTCGCGATAGCCGACGACCTCCTGGCCTTCGACGTAGCCGGGGCCGTACTGGCCTCGGACGACGTTCCTCGGCCCGGGCGTGCTGAGCGAGTGCAGCACCTTCACCTTCTCGTTGCGCACCGAGTCGGCGGCGAAGTCTGCCGGCGGCTCCATCGCCGTCAGCGCCACGAGCTGCAGCAGGTGGTTCTGGAACACGTCGCGGATCGCGCCTGCCTGCTCGTAGAAGGCGGCGCGGCCCTCGATCCCGATCGACTCGGCGACCGTGATCTGCACGTGGTCGACGAACTGCCGGTTCCAGATCGGCTCGAAGATCCCGTTCGCGAACCGCAGCGCCAGCAGGTTCTGGACCGTCTCCTTGCCGAGGTAGTGGTCGATCCGGAAGATCTCGCTCTCGTCGAAGTGCTCCTGGATCTCCTGGTTGAGCTGCTTCGCCGAGGCGAGGTCGCGGCCGAACGGCTTCTCGATGATCACGCGCGTCCAGCCCTCGGTCGAGCGGCGCTCGCCGATCTCCTGGATCAGCATCCCGATCGCGCTCGGCGGGACCGCGAGGTAGTAGACGCGGTTGCCGGCCGTGCCACGCTGCTCGTCCATCTCGGTCAGCACGTCCTCGAGCTTCTTCTGCCCCTCCTTGTTCGCGAAGTCGGTCGAGACGTAGTGCATGCCGTCGGCGAGCCAGTCCCAGGTCGACTCGTGGAAGTCGTCGCGCCCGAACTCCTGGACGGCGTGCTTCATCCGGTCGCGGAAGCCGTGGTCGCTCTCCTCGCTCCGGGCCACGCCGACGACGGCGAACTTCTCGGGGAGCAGCCGCCGCAGGGCGAGCGAGTACAGCGCCGGGAAGAGCTTCCGCCGCGTGAGGTCGCCGGAGGCGCCGAAGATGACGAGCACGCACGGGTCGGGGACACGGCGGAGGTGAAGGCCCTCGAGCAGCGGGTTCTGCTGCTGCGTGGTCGGCTCGGCGGTCTCGGTCACTGCTCCGGGCTCTTCTCGAGGTGGCCGCCGAACGCCTTGCGCATCGCGGAGAGGACGCGGTTGCCCCAGTCGGCCTCGCCGCGCGAGGCGAAGCGGTCGAACAGGGACGCAGCGAGCACCGGCGCCGGAACACCGGTTTCCACGGCCGCCTGCACCGTCCAGCGCCCCTCGCCCGAGTCGCTCACGCGGCCGGCGTAGTCGTCGAGGTTCGGCGACTCGTAGAGCGCCTGCGCCGTCAGGTCGAGCAGCCACGACGAGATCACCGAGCCGCGCCGCCAGAGCTCGGCGATCGAGGCGACGTCGAGCTCGTACTTGTAGTGGTCCGGGTCGCGGAGCGGCGTCGTCTCGGCGTCGGTCTCCTGCATGTGCAGGCCGACGTTCGCGTGCTTGAGCACGTTCAGGCCCTCCGCGTAGCCCTGCATCAGCCCGTACTCGATCCCGTTGTGGACCATCTTCACGAAGTGGCCCGCGCCGGTCGGCCCGCAGTGCAGCCAGCCCTGCTCCTCGGGCGCGGGATCGCCGTGGCGGCCGGGCGTGCGCGGCGCCGCGTCGACGCCGGGGGCCAGCGCCTCGAGCACGGGCTCGAGCCGGCGAACCGCCTCGTCGTCGCCGCCGACCATCAGGCAGTAGCCGCGGACGAGGCCGAAGACGCCGCCGCTGACACCGACGTCCACGTAGTGGATCCCGTGGTCGCGCAGCTCGTTCTGGCGGCGGAGGTCGTCCACGTAGTACGAGTTCCCGCCGTCGACGATCGTGTCTCCCTCCTCGAGGTGCGGCACGAACTGGGAGACGACCGGGTCGACGATCCCCGCAGGCACCATCAGCCAGACCGAGCGTGGCGCGTCGAGCTGCTGCACGAGCGCCTCGGGCGTGCCCGCGGTCGAATCGACGTTCGGGTCGAAGGTCTTGATCTCGTGCCCCGCCGCTTCGAGGCGCCGCGTCATGTTCGCGCCCATACGGCCGAGGCCCACCATTCCTAGCTGCACTACACGTCCTCCAGTCTGATCCGGATGATGCGGCGCCCGCGCTCCTCTAGCGACGCGAGGTCGCCCGCGGCCTGCGCGTGGATGAACCGGCGGAAGCCGAAGTCGCGGCCGGGGATCGGCAGCTCGTCGCCTGCGTCGTCGACGACCTGGACGAAGAGCCCCGTGTTCGGGCCGCCCTTGTGCAGCTGCCCGGTCGAATGCAGGTAGCGCGGGCCGAGCCCGTGCGTGACGACGCAGCCCGTCTCGCGCGCTCGAGCGATCAGCGGCTCGAGCTCGGCCTCGCGCGCCGGGTCGACGAACGCCTGGATCGCGACGTAGTCGCCCGGCCGGGCCTGCCCGAGCAGCTCGTCGAGCGAGCCGCGAGGCTCGACGTCCGGCTCGCCGCCGGCCGCGAGCACCTCATTCGTCTTGTCCTTCGCCGCTTGTACGTTCGGCTGGTCGAACGGGTTGATCCCGAGGATCGAGCCCGCGACCGCGGTCGCGAACTCCCAGCGGAAGAACTCCTGGCCCAGCTCATACGGCGCGGGGAGCCGCACCTCGGGCGCCTGGCGGTCGGGGCCGTCCGGCGACTCGCCCGGCGCCGGGATCAGCCCTTTGCCGTCCTTGCCCGTCGACTCCGCAAGCAGCTGCTCGGCCCAGAGGCCGAAGCCGCCCGGGTTCGGGTTGATCGTGATCTTGTCGCGGCCCTCGGCCCAGCCGTTGCCGAGCTCGAGGCCGAGCTCGAGGCCGGGGTTTCCCTCGGCGAAGTGGCATGCCTCCACCACCTCGTCGACCCGCTCGAGCAGGCGCACGAGGTCGACGCCCATCAGCACCGCAGGGACGAGACCGAAATTCGACAGCGCCGAATAGCGCCCCCCGATCGTCGGCTCGCCGCCGAAGACGGCGTTGAAGCCGCGCTCGTGCGCGAGGGACTCGAGCTCCGAGCCCGGGTCGGTGATCGCGACGAAGTACTCGCCGCGGCCGCCGTTCTGCTCCCAGAACCAGTCCAGGTGGCAGCGCGTCTCGAGCGTCATACCGGACTTCGATGCGACGAGGAACATCGTCGCGTCGAGGTCGAGGCTCCCGGTCAGCCGCCGGATGGCGGCGGGGTGGGTCGTGTCGAGCACGTGGAACGACTCGGCTCCGAAGGTTCGCCGCAGCACTTCCGGCGCCAGGCTCGAGCCGCCCATGCCGAGCAGCACGA
>Ga0066903_100005130_pt1 | contig 11283 bp, 7 predicted proteins | sample PanSoiMetaGPlot1_FD_67491 | JGI IMG/M metagenome (GOLD analysis project Ga0066903, IMG submission 67491) | Tropical forest soil microbial communities from Panama analyzed to predict greenhouse gas emissions - Panama Soil - Plot 1 (version 2) | ecosystem: Environmental > Terrestrial > Soil >...
ATGCTGGCATCCGACCTTCGAGAAACTGTCTACAACGCGAATCGCAAGCTTGCCGGTACGGGGCTCGTCCTCGGGACGTTCGGGAACGTGTCGGCCGTCGATCGCCGCGCCGGACTCTTCGCCATCAAGCCGAGCGGCGTGTCCTACGATCACCTGACGCCGGAGCACATGGTGCCGGTGTCGCTCGAGACGGGCGAAGTGCTCGAAGGCTCGTGGCGCCCCTCGTCCGATACGCCGACGCACCTCGAGCTCTATCGCGCGTTTCCCTCGATCGGCGGCGTCGTGCACACGCACTCCGAGTACGCCACGGTGTTCGCGCAGGCGCGGCAGCCGATCCGCTGCATGGGGACGACGCACGCGGATTACTTCCGTGGAGACGTTCCCGTCACGCGCCCGATGACGCAGGCCGAGGTCGACCGCGACTACGAGCGCAATACCGGGCTCGTGATCGCCGAGACCTTCGCCGCGATGCGGTTGTCGCCCGACGAGGTGTCGGCCGTCCTGGTGGCGAACCACGGACCGTTCACCTGGGCGGCCGACGTGTTCAAGGCCATCGAGCACGCCGAGGTGCTGGAGTTTCTCGCCCGCGTCGAGTGGCGCGTCCGCGCGCTCAATCCCGATGCCGCGCGCCCGGATGCGTTTCTCGTCGACAAACACCATCTGCGCAAGCACGGCCCCAACGCGTATTACGGACAAAAGCCCTAGAGTAGGCGCCCGAAACGCGCGGCCTGAATGAAGAATCCCGAATGTCGGACTGGAAGACGCGAACGAGCACAGCGAGTGAGCCACGCGAACGGAGCGCGCCGGCGGCGCGGCGCGCGAGAGAGCGTGTTGGGGAGTCCGAGGGGCGAAGCCCGTCGGATCGAATAAAAGCGGTCCTATGGGATCTCGATGGGACGCTCGTCGACTCCGAGGAATATCACTGGCTCTCGTGGCAGAGCGCGATGCGCGCCGAGAAGTTCGATCTGTCCTACGACATGTTCCTGGCGAGCTTCGGTCAGCGCAACGATCGGATCCTGGCCGGATGGCTCGGTTCCGATGTCGACGCGCGGCGGATCCAGCAGATCGGCGATTGGAAGGAAACGGAGTACCGCCGCCTGGCGGAGGAGCGCGGCCTGACGCCGCTGCCGGGCGCCCGTGAGTGGCTCGAGGCTCTCCAGGCCGCCGGCTGGAAGCAGGCGATCGCCTCGTCGGCCCCGCGGCTGAATGTCGAGACCATGCTGCGGGTGCTGCACCTCGAACGGTACATCGACGCGGTCGTCACCGCAGAGGACGTCACCAGGGGAAAGCCCGAACCCGACGTCTTCCTCGCGGCCGCGGCGAAGCTGGACGTGCCCTCGTCGCGCTCGATTGTCGTCGAAGACGCCGCAGCCGGCGTCGAAGGCGCGCGCCGCGCCGGCATGCGAAGCATCGGCGTGAACCCGAGGTCGCCGCTCGCCGCCGACATCTACGTGAAGTCCCTCGCAGATCTCACGCCGGACGCCTTCGATCGCTTGCTCGACCCTGCTCCTTGAAACGTGCGGCAGGAGAACTCTCTTGATCTCCTGTAAAGCAGGCGCGGGGAGTCACCTCACCTTGCAGGCTTCGCGGTGGACTGCCGGATCACGAGCCTCGTCGGCACCTGATAGAGACCGCCCTCGGGACGATCCCCGCCGATCAGGCGGAACAGCGCGTCGAAGGCCGTCGAGCCCACGTCGCCCGCCGACATGCGGACGGACGTCAGCGGCGGGTGCGTGTAGCTGGCCAGCGGGATGTCGTCGAAGCCGACGAGCGAGATGTCCTCGGGCACGCGCAGGCCTGCGGCGTCGATGGCGTGGAGCGCGCCGATCGCGGTCCAGTCGTTCGAGCAGACGACCGCGGTCGGGGGCTTGCCGCCGCGGAGCAGCGCCGTCATCGCCGGCTGGCCGCCTTCGGCCGTATGCGTGCCCTCGCGAATCAGCTTCGCCTCGGGCTGGATCTTGTGCGCCCGCATGCCGTCGATGAAGGCCTGCCGCCGCGTGCGCGCTGAATGCAGATCCAGCGGTCCCGCGATGAACGCGACGCGCGTGTGGCCCAGGTCGACGACGTGATCGACGGCCTGGCGGATGCCGCTCGCGTAGTCGATGAGGACGTGGCTCATGCGCGGACCGACGCGCCCGACGTCCATGAACACGAGCGGGACGCCGCGCCGGGCCAGCTCCTTGATCAGGCCGAGATCCATCTCCGACGTCATGATCGCGACGCCGTCCACCTTGCGTTCCAGCATGCGGCGGACGCAGCCCGTCATGCGCGCGGTCTGGTAGTCCGTGCTCGTGAGAATCAGGTCGTAGCCCTGCTGCGTCGCCAGCGTCTCGAAGTTGTGGATCAGCTCGGGAAAGAACGGGTTGGTGATGTCCGAGACGATGAGACCGAGCAGGCGGCTGCGTCCGGACACGAGCGTCCGGGCGTGGCTGTTGGGATAGTAGTTGAGGGCCGCGGCGGCCCGCCACACCTTGCGCGCCGTCTCGGGACGGACCGCGCCGCTCTGGTTCAGCGTGCGCGAGACCGTCGCCGTCGAGACATTGGCGCGACGCGCGATTTCACCGATATTCAGCTGCCGCTCTCCATTTTCTTCCACTTGGCCTGGTAGTCGTCGACGTTCTCCTTGGTGACGACGTCCACGCCGGAGTCGATGATCGGCTGCGGCGGCATCTTGCCGTGCTTGATGTCGTACAGCAGCTTGACCGACTCGCTGCCCCAGCCGAAGTACTTCTGTCCGAGCAGCACGGCGACCTTCCCCTCGCGCAGCAGGTCGAGCGCCGGCTGGATCGTGTCGAACGAGATGAACTTGGTCTTCGACGGATCGACCGCGGCGGTGCCGTTCCTGGTGAAGACCGGCCAGCCGCCGACCGAGATCCACGCGGCGAGATCCGGATAGCGGTTCGTGCCCGTCGCAATCAGCTCGGCGCAGCGGACGGTGTCCTCCTTGATGTCGTAGACCTCGACGATCTGGATGCCCGGCGCCTTTGCCAGTGATTCCTTCACGCCGTCGAGGCGGCGCTGGAGGTTGGTCGCGCCGACGCTCGTGATGATGGCGACCTTGCCCTTGCCGCCGAGCAGCGTGATCGCCTCATCGCCCATGATCTTGCCGGACGCGTAGTCGTCCACGCCGTAGAACGCGTAGCGCTTCGACTTCGGCGCGTCGGAATCCCACGTGACGACCGGGATCCCGGCGTCGATCGCCTTGTTGATCGTCTCGGTGAGGAAGTCGCCGTTCAGCGACGAGATCGCGATGCCGTCCACGCGCTGCGTGATGGCCGACTCGAGGATCTCTTTCTGCTTCAACTGATCCGCGGATGCCGGCGCGTTCCACAGGATGTCGACGTTGCCGTATTCCTTCGCCTGGCGGTCGGCGCCGATCTTCGCGTAGTTGAACACGGGGATGTCGAGCGCCTTCGGGATGACGGCGAAGCGCAGGCGCTCGCCGCCCGACCCGCCCGCCGCATTCGACGGTTGTTCCTTGGACCCGCTGCATCCCGCCAAACCGACGAGGACGACGACCGCCAGCACCACTCTTCGCATCAAGGCCTCCACACCCACGCGCCGACGGCCGTCGGCCCGTTCAGCTTCTCTTCTTCAACAATAGTTGATCTACGACGACGATCACGATCACCACGAGTCCCACGATCAACCGATCGTAGAACGTCGCGCCGGGGATCTGCGGCAGGGCGTTGCGCAGGACGCCGAAGATCAGCGTGCCGAGCACCGCGCCGATGACCGATCCCCGGCCCCCCGCGAGGCTCGCCCCCCCGACGACCGCACTAGCAATGATATCCAGCTCATAGCCGGTTGCCAGGTCCGCCTTGCCCTGCCCCTGGACGAGCACGAGGACCACCCCCGAGACCGCCGCGAGCACCCCCGAAATCACGTAGACCGACGTCTTGATCCGGTTGACCGCGATGCCCGAGAAGAGGGCGGCCGTCTCGTTGCCGCCGACCGAGAACACGGCGCGCCCCCACTGGAACGTCGTCATGAACACGTGGAACACGAGGGCCGTCGTGACCATGATGATCGGCGCCACCCAGTCGGCAGGGAGGCCCATCGGCCGCCAGCCGCCAATCAGGTGGCTCGAGACGTCGAAGTACTGCCCTTCGGTGATGATGAAGGCGATGCCGCGGGTGACGCCCATCATGCCCAGCGTCGCGATGAACGGCGGCAGCTTGACCAGCACGATGAGGCCTGCCGTCAGGAGTCCCGACAGCAGCCCGACGATCACCCCCATCGTCATCGACGGGCCCAGCCCCCAGCCCTGCACGACGTAGAGCTGCGCGCCGACGACACCGGCGAGCGCCATCACGGCGCCGGGCGCGAGGTCGATGCCTCCAGAGATGATGACGATGGCCGCACCGACGGCGGCGATGCCGTAAATCGACGAATACTTCAGGATGAGCAACGCGTTCGGCCAGTTCAGGAACGGATGCGAGCGTCCGCCCTCCGGCCACAGCCACCAGGTGAAGAAGAGGATTTCGAGCACCAGGATGACGACCGTGCTGAGCTCGCGGATCTCCCAGAGCTTCTTCAAGCTTCACTCATTTCATGTGTGGCCAGGTGCATCACCGCTTCCTCCGTCGCGTCGGCGCCCGAGAGCTGACCCTGGATCCGTCCTTCCCGCATCACGATGATGCGGTCGGCGAGGGCGAGCACTTCCGGCAGGTCGCTCGAGGCGACGAGGCAGCCGCAGCCGCGCGCCGCTTCGCGCCTGACGATCTCGTGGATCTCGAACTTCGCCCCGACGTCCACGCCCTTGGTCGGCTCGTCGAGCAGCAGGACGCTCGGCGAGGTGGCGAGCCACTTCGCGACGACGATCTTCTGCTGGTTGCCGCCGCTGAGGGCGTCGGGCTGCACCTCGACGCCGGCCGCCTTGATGCGCCACGTCTCGACCAGCTGCGCGGCTTCGCGCCGCTCGCTCGCCGTGCGCACCAGGACATCCCCCTTGACGGTCCGGTCGGGCAGCACGAGATTGTGCCGGATCGTGAGGTTGAAGAGGAGCCCCTGGCGCTGTCGCTCCTCCGGGACGAGCGCGATGCCGGCGCGCGCGGCCGCCCGCGGCGACGATGGCTCGATCTCGCGGCCGTTGACGCGAATGCGGCCCGCTTCGCGCTTGTAGAGACCGAAAATCGTTTCGAGGAGCTCCGATCGCCCCGATCCCACCAGGCCGAACAGGCCGACGATCTCACCGGCGTTCACGGTCAGCGAGATGTTGACGAAGCCCGGACGGCGGCCGAGGCCGTCCACCGCGAGCGCCGGCGGCGCCTCGGCGGCGCGCGGCGCCTTCGTGACCGCCGCGCGCGGCGGCAGCTCGCGGCCGACCATCGCGCGGACGATGTGGTCCGGCGTGACGCCGCGGCGATCCGCCGTCTCGACGTAGCCGCCGTCGCGCAGCACGGTGATCCGATCGCAGAGGCGGAAGACCTCCTGCAGCCGATGCGAGACGTAGAGCAGCGTCACCCCGCGCGCCTTCAGCTTCTCGAGGACGGAGAACAGATGGTCCGTCTCCGCGTCGGTCAGCGACGTCGTCGGCTCGTCGAGCACGAGGATGCTGCACTCGAACGCCAGCGCCCGGGCGACCTGCAGCAGCTGGCGGTACGCGGCGGACAGGGACTGGGCCGGGGCGTCCGGTGAAACCGGCAGATGGAGCTCGGCCAGCAGCGCCCGCGTCCGCTCGCGCATCTCGCCGTTGCGGAGCCGTCCGCCGCGCGTCAGTTCGCGGCCGGCGAAGATGTTGCCCGTGACCGTGAGGTTCTCGAAGCAGAGCATCTCCTGGTAGACCATCCCGATGCCCCGCTCGAGCGCCTCGCGCGGGCTGCCCAGGTGCAGGCGCTCGCCGCGCCAGTGCACGTCGCCGGCGTCCGGCTGGACGATGCCCGCCAGGATCTTCAGGAGCGTGGACTTGCCGGCGCCGTTCTCGCCGATGAGTCCGTGGGCCTCCCCCTCGACGACCCCGAACGACACGCCGCGCAGCGCCCTGACGGCGCCGAACGACTTGCGGACGTCTGTGAACTGGAGGCCGGGTGAGGTCGAAGACACGCGGGGCAGAATATTACGTCATCGGTGGGCGGCAAGGTAATCGCTTACAATGCCGGTAATGATGAACCTTGTCCGCTCTATCACGGTCATGGGCATGAGTGGCATGCTGTTAGCCGCCTCTGTGACGAAGACGACGACGAAGGCCGTGTTCCAGGGAAAGCCGGTCGAGGCGGTCACCCTGAAGAACAGCCACGGCATGGAAGTCCAGGCGATCACCTATGGGGCGATCATCACCTCGATCAAGGTCCCCGATCGGGCCGGCAAGGTCGCCGACGTCGTCCTCGGCTTCGATCAGCCGGACCGGTACTGGGCGGACCCGACACCGCCGTACTTCGGCGCGATTGTCGGGCGCTACGGCAACCGGATCGCGAAGGGAAAGTTCACGCTCGACGGCAAGACCTACCCGCTCGCGACGAACAACGGCGTCAACCACCTGCACGGCGGCAACAAGGGCTTCGACAAGGTCCTGTGGACCGTGACCACGAAGGAGTCCCCGGCAGGGTCGTCGGCCATCTTCACGCGGACGAGCCCTGACGGCGAGGAAGGCTATCCCGGCAACCTGCAGGTCCGTGTCACCTACACGCTGACGGAGAAGAACGAGTTGATCGTCGACTACCACGCGACGACCGACAAGGCGACGCCGGTCAACCTCACGCAGCACAGCTACTTCAACCTGGCGGGCGAGGGGTCGGGCGACATCCTGGGCCACCAGCTGACGATCGACGCCGATCGCTACACGCCCGTGGACGACACGCTGATCCCGACCGGCGAGCTCGCGCCGGTGCAGGGCACGCCGTTCGACTTCCGCCAGCCCGCGGCCATCGGCGCGCGCATCGAGCAGAAGAATGCCCAGCTCACCAACGGCAAGGGCTACGACCACAACTGGGTGCTGAACAAGAAGGGCGAAGGCCTGCAGCACGCCGCGCGCCTGACGGATCCGAAGAGCGGCCGCACGATGGACGTCGCGACGACCGAGCCCGGCGTGCAGTTCTATTCGGGGAACTTCCTCGACGGGACGATCAAGGGCAAGGGGGGCCACGTCTACGGCCACCGCAGCGGCCTGTGCCTCGAGACGCAGCACTTCCCGGACTCGCCGAACCAGCCGAAGTTCCCCTCGACGACCCTGCAGCCCGGGAAGCCCTACGAGTCGCGCACGGTCTTCACCTTCTCTGCTAAGTAGCGGCGCCTGTATAACAGGAGATCAGGAGTTCAGGAGCAACTTGGTCTGCCGTCGAATTCGTGGAGCTATTGCATGCTGGCACACGCGCCACGAATTCGAGCAAGGCCAAAGAGACTTCTCCTGATCTTCTGATCTCCTGTTGATCCAGCGGTACTAGAACCCGATTAACAGTCTAAGTTGGATGTTCCGGGGACCACCGGTCGTGGTCGTGGTCTGCCCGAACGTCGTCGAGTTGATGCTGATCGGGAAGCCGGTGTCGCTGCTCGTTGGACCTGCAAGGAAATTGTTCTTGTTGAACAGGTCGAGGAACAGCGCTTCGAAGTTCACGTACACGCCGCCGGGCGCAGCGAAGCGCTTCGCGATCCCGAGGTCCACGTTCCAGAATCCCGGTCCATACAGGAAGATGCGCTGCCCGAGCTCGCCCGGCGTCGTCGGCGAGAGCAGGAACTGCGGGTTCGCCCGTCCGTCGGGGCCGATGATTTTCGGATCGAAGAACAGCTGCGTCCCGTTCGGCCCGGGGAAGCTGCCGACCAGCTTCTGCAGGTCTTTGACGGTCACGCCCGGCGCGAGGACCACGCCGTTCTCGAAGTTGTTGAACGTGTTCCTGCCGCTCGTGAGGAAGAACGGACGGCCCGACTGGATGCGCGCGATCCCCGAGAGCGTCCAGCCGCCGAGGATCTGATTGGCGATCGCGTTGCCGATCTGGTAGTGGCGATTGCTCCCGAAGGGCAGATCGTAGGTCCAGTAGGTCTGGAACGCGTGCCGCAGATCGAAGATGTGCGGGACGTCGTTGAGCGAATCGTCGCGGTTGCTGAAGAGCGTGACGGCGGCGGCGGGCGAGTCCGAGTAGCGGTTCGACCGCGAGTGGGCGTAGGTGTAGTTGGCCGTCACGCTGAACGACTGGCGGTAGCGCTGGCGGAACTGCAGCTGCATCCCGTTGTACTTCGACCAGCCGTCGTCATTGAGCAGCGTGACGGCGCGGCCGGCGGCGAAGGGATTGGCCTGGAAGAAGTTGATCGGATACGGCCCGGCCGCGTTGTAGCCGAGGCCGGAGCACGGCGACAGCGAGCTGCCGGCGAGCCGACACATGTAGAGGCTGTTGGCCGCGAGCTGCTGCGCGAGGCCGCCGGCCTGCCCCTGCTGCAGCAGCGTGATGAACGCGCCGTTGTTGTACCCGCTCGTCGCCGGAAGCGCGGCCTGCGAGCCTCGCGCGCCGAACGCCGCGTCGAAGATCGGCAACGCCGACTGGCCCGGCAGGTTGTTGTTCGCGAAGCCGGAGAGGCCGTTCGCGGCGTTGATCGCGAGGTTCTGCTGCGCGTGCTTGACTTCGTCGGCGAACCCGTTCTCGATGGTGTTGATCTCGTTGATGTCGTACTCGCGCCACACGTGGTAGCCGTGGTTGCCGACGTAGCGGATCTCGGCGGCGCTCCCTGACCAGAGCTCGCGCTGCAGTCCGATGTTCCAGTTGAGCACCGACGGCGTGCGGATGTCGGAATTGACGCCGCTGAAGCCCCGCGTGAACGTGAAGAGCGACTCCGGCAGCGGGAACGCGAACTCGGAGGGGAAGGTCGAGAGCGAGGGAATCGCGGAGCTGAGGAGCAGGCCGCCCGGCGGGAATCCCGGCTGGCCGGGGTTCAGCGTGATCGATTGGCTCAGTCCCGGGTTGCCGCCCGCCACGGTCTGGAACGCGATCAACCCTTCGTCGTAGTAGTTGAGGCCCACGCCGCCGCGGATGACGGACTTGCCGTCGCCGAGCAGACGTCCGAGCGCGCCGCTCGAGTACGACGGGTTCCACGCGAAGCCGGCGTTCGGTGCGGGATTCACGTAGTCGCCGCGATAGGGCGACGGCCGCAGATCGATCTGTGGATCGAGCGGACCGCCGAGCGTGCCCGGCTGGAAGAGCGCCTGCGACGGGCCGAACAGATTCGCGAGGTCCGGGCTGGTGTAGATGCCGTTCGTGTTGTGCGCGGGTCCGCTGAACTCCCACCGCAGTCCGTAGTTCAGCGTGAACCGTGGCGTCATGCGCCACTGGTCCTGCGCGAAGAGGCCGCCGACGTTCTGTGCTTCACGCCGGAGCACCGGCCCATCGAAGTACTCGTGCGTGTTCTCGTCGACGTTGTTGGTGCCGTTGATGCCGCTGAGACGTCCGGTCAGCATCGCGTAGAGCGAGAGCGCCGTCGGGATGTCGTTGGCGCGGATGCCGGGCATCGTCGCGGCCGTGAAGGCGGACGATGCGGGATCGCCGGCGGCGACTCCCAGGTTGAAATTCGGACCGGCCCCGGCCACCCCGCCGATCTGCTCCCACATCGTCGTGCGCCGGAACGAACCGCCCATGGTATAGGTGTGCTTGTTGCGCAGCAGCGTCACCGTATCCACCACGTTGTAGACGGGATTGTTCCGCGGCTGCGGCATGACGTCGTTCGTGGGGAAGACCGTCGTCAGCGCCGGCGTGAACGGGAACGGCACGCGCCGGAACCCCCCGTACGCGTCGAGGGTGTTGCCGGGGTTGAACTCTTCGTGGTTGCTCTGGAAGCCGAAGCTGAACTGATTGAAGAGATTGCTGCGCGGCGTCCAGTCGGCGCCCGTCGAGAGGATGTAGTAGGTCGACGCGAATCCGCCGTTGACATCCGCAAGTCCCGGGAACTGCGGATTGCGCGTGAAGTCGCGCCACTGCAGGTTCAGGATGCCGCGGACGGAGAGCTTCGACGTCGGCTGCCAGTCCACGCGTCCGGTGGGATACACGTTCCGGTTGTTGGTCGGAATGACGAACGTGAGATTGTTGCGAAAGAGATCGGTCGCCGACACCGTGCCCTGGCTGAGCGTGGGATTCATCGTCGCGAACTGGCCGGCGATGAACGGATCGATCGCTGTCGGCAGGTTGTTGGCGCGCGCGATGTCGAGGAGGTTGACGGCGCGGGTCGAGCCGTCGGTCGCGGCGTACCGGAAGATGCCCTGCTGCGCCTCCGGCGTGAGCACGTTGCGCGTCTGCGTGCTCGTGCCCGGCGCGACGATCTGCTCGAAGTTGGCGAAGTAGAACAGCTTCCCCTTCTTCAGCGGCCCGCCGACGTTCGCGCCGTACTCGTTGCGACGCAGCACTGGCTTGGGGAGGCCGCGGACGCTGTTCAACCACGAATTGGCGTTGAGCGCATCGTTGCTGAACTGGTCGAAGACCTGCCAGTGCATGTCGTTGCTGCCGCGCTTCGTGACGAACTGCACCTGCACGGCCCCTTCCGCGCCCGCGTCGGCGCTGAGGCCCGAGGTCGAGATCGTGACTTCCTCCATGGCGCCGAGGCGGACGGGCGCAAACGTGAAGAAGCTCGTGCCGCCGCTGCGGAACCGCTGCGAGTTGTTGTTGATGCCGTCGAGCGTGAGATTGATCGCACCCCCCGGCAGGCCGTTGAACGTGCTGAAGCGGCCGTCCGAGCTGGTGGCGGTGCCGGGCGTGAGGAGCGCGAAGTTCAGGATGTTGCGGCCGTTGAGCGGCAGCTTGGCGATTTCCGCGTTGCGGACCGTCGTCGACACCGTGCTCGACGTCGTCTCGAGCACCGGCGCGCGTCCCTCGACCTGGACCTTCTCCTGCACGCCGGCGACTTCGAAGGCGACGGTGACGTTCGCGGCGCGCGCGGTCTCGACGATGATCTCTTCGACGTTGGCGGGTTGGAAGCCCTGCGAGACGGCGGTGAGTCGGTACTTGCCGGGCTGAAGGTTGGGAAACGTGAAGCCGCCGTCCTTGTCGCTTTTTCCGTTGATGACGAGGCCGGTGCCGGTATCCTGCAGCACCAGGTCCGCGTTCGGCACCACCGCGCCGGACGCGTCGCGAACGGTGACGACGACCTGGCCGGTGGTGCGGACCTGCGCGTGGAGCAGTGGAGCCGCAGCGAGAAGGTAAACGTTTACAATGGCGGCCGCCAGAAAGGGGCCGCGCGCGCGAAACAACATGGGTGACCTCCTCCCGATCGTCCGTTATGCCGGATCATGAAGCCAAAAACAATAGCCTTCTGCCTCGCGCTCGGCGTGTGCACGGCCGTCTCAGCCGCGCGCGTTCCGCTCGACGCCGT
>Ga0066903_100005131_pt1 | contig 11283 bp, 9 predicted proteins | sample PanSoiMetaGPlot1_FD_67491 | JGI IMG/M metagenome (GOLD analysis project Ga0066903, IMG submission 67491) | Tropical forest soil microbial communities from Panama analyzed to predict greenhouse gas emissions - Panama Soil - Plot 1 (version 2) | ecosystem: Environmental > Terrestrial > Soil >...
CCTGAGCGGAGTCTTCTACTCCGGTCCCCGGCCGCTCTCTGAGCCGGAGAGCCGGATCGCCGTCCGGCTGATCCGGCAGGCGCGGCCGCGGATCTCGATCTGGTTCCATCAACACATGGATCTCGTCGACGAATCAGGAGGCAATCTCGCGATCGAGCGGCGCTTCGCCGCGCTGGCCGGCCTCCAGCTGCAGCGGCTCGGCACGCGGCCCGGCAGCGTCGTCGGCTGGGAGAACCACACTTTTCCCGGAACGACCGCCTTCGTTGTCGAGCTGCCCTCGGGATCGTTGCCGAACAGAAGCGTCCGCCGTTACGCCAACGCCGTTCTCGCGGTCGGCCGGTGAGCGGCGCGCGGCGCTCACGCCGGCGCCGGCGACGACTGGCGCTCGGCGCCGGCCTGGCGGTCGTAGCCGCGGCCGTCGTCCTGGCCGTGCTTCTACTCGGGCGCTCGCAGAACGATCCGCCTCCTGCCGCAGCTGATGTGACCGCGCCGGCCCACGTCATGGCGCGCCTTTCCGCAGCGCCGAAGCGGCTCGCCGAGCACGCAGTCCACCCGCTTGCGGCGCCGGTCCAGGACGCTGCGGCGGCCGCGGTCGGAGGCGGCCGCGTGATGCTCCTCGGCGGCCTGACCGCCGCGGACATCTCGAGAGCCGACGTCCTGCTCGCTGACGCTCGTGGCGATCACCGTGTCGGGTCGCTGCCAGTCGCGTTGCACGACACCGCCGCAGTGCGCATCGGGCCCGCCGTCTATCTGTTCGGAGGCGGGACGAACGCGGGCACGCAGAGCGACGCGATCGTCCGTGTCCCGGTCGCCGGCGGAGGCGCGGTGGGTGCCGGCCGTCTGCCCGCGCCCAGCTCGGACCAGTCGGCCGCCGCGATCGGAGGCACCGCTTATGTCGTCGGCGGCTACACCGGCGCCCGCTGGCTGAACACGATCGTCGCCTGGAGACCGGGCTCGCACGCTCGCGTGGTCGCGCGTCTGCCGTTCGCTCTCCGCTACTCCGCCGTCACCGCCGTAGGCGGAACGCTTGTGATCGCCGGTGGATCGCTCGAGAACGGCACGGCGAGCTCCGCCGTCCTTGCCTACACGCCCGGGCGCGGTGTGCGGCGGATCGGCCGCCTCCCGGCCGCGACGACGCACGCTGCTGCTGCGGCGATCGGCGACGTCGCGTTCGTGATCGGCGGCCGCGGCGCAACCGCCGGGAGCGTCGTCGGCTCGATCGTCTCCGTCGACCCGAGCAGGCGCACCATCCGCGACGCCGGGACGCTTGCGTTTGCACGCTCGGATCTCGCCGCCGTTTCGCTCGGCACGCGCATCCTCCTCGCAGGCGGCCGCGACGGGACCGGCGCGGTCGCCAGCATGAGCGAGCTCGTCCCGACGACCGCGCGGCGGACGCAGGCGACCGTCGCCCGGAGCGTCTACGCGTTCGACGGCGCCGACCGGCTCACCGGTCCGGCACGCGTCGCGAGGCCGCTCGTGTACGTGCCGAACAGCCAGAGCGCGACCGTCGACGTGATCGACCCGCGCACGTACAAGGTCATCGAGCATTTCGCCGTCGGCTTGCTGCCCCAGCACGTCGTTCCGAGCTACGACCTGAGAACGCTGTACGTGACCAACGACCTCGGCAACAGCCTGACGGCGATCGACCCGCGCACCGGGAAACCCGGGCGAACGATCCCGGTCGACGATCCGTACAACATGTACTTCACGCCCGACGGCCGCGACGCGATCGTGGTTGCCGAGCGGCTGCACCGGCTCGACTTCCGGAACGCGCACACCTTCGCGCTGACCCATTCGCTGACCGTGCCGTGCGCAGGCGTCGACCACATGGACTTCTCCGCCGACGGCGGCTACGTGATCGCGAGCTGTGAGTTCTCGGGACAGCTCGTGAAGGTCGACGTCGCGACCGAGCGCGTCGTCGGCGTGCTCGACCTGCCGGCCCACGGCAGCCCACAGGATGTGCGCATTTCCCCGGACGGCGGCGTCTTCTACGTCGCCGACCTGACGGCAAACGGGGTCTGGAAGGTCGACGGCCGGCGCTTCAAGGTAATCGGCTTCGTGCACACGGGCGCGGGCGCGCACGGGTTGTACCCCAGTCGCGACGGCAAGCTCCTGTACGTCTCCAACCGGGGTGAGGGATCCGTGTCCGTGATCAGCTTCAGGACGCAGAGGGCGATCGCGAAATGGCGGATCCCGGGCGGGGGCAGCCCGGACATGGGCGGCGTCTCTGCCGACGGCAACGTGCTCTGGCTCTCTGGTCGCTACAACAGCGAGGTGTATGCCATCTCCACCCACACTGGACGGCTGCTCGCCCGTATCTCCGTCGGCGCCGGCCCGCACGGATTGTGCGTGTGGCCGCAGCCCGGCCGCTACTCGCTCGGACACACCGACAACATGCGCTGAGCGTCTGTGCGCGCTCGCCGCCGCGTTGACCATGACCCTCGTCCTCTGCGGCTGCGGCGCGCACATGCAGGGACAGCCGCTGTCGCCGCAGCGCGGTCGGGCGGTGTTCAGCGCGTCCTGTGCGGCCTGCCACACGCTCACCGGCCGTGACAGCCGCGCGCGGGGCGGCGATCTCGCGATCGCGAAGCTGAGCGCTGCCGACATCGCGAGCTTCGTCCGCGTGATGCCCGTCCATCTGTCGCCCGCCGAGGTCGACGCGGTCGCCGCCTACGTCCACGCGGCTGCGAGGACTCGACCTTGACGCGCCGGCTCTCGTCCGTGCTCGCGCTGCTGGCACTTGCTGTCGCCGCCGTCGCCGTCGCAGCCTGGGCTGCCAGCCCGTTGCCGTCGGCCCTCTCGGCGCGAGTCGTGAGCCGGCTGCGCGAAACCGGCGGAATCCCGGTCCGCATTGTCGCGCTTCCGGCGATCCTGCGGGACGCGCTGGTGGCGACCGAGGATGAGCGCTTCTACCTCCACCACGGGATCGATGTGGTCGGCGTGATCCGGGCGCTCCCATACGACCTCACGCACTTCTCCTTCGCGCAGGGGGCGAGCACGATCACGGAGCAGGTGGCGAAGGTGCTGTATCTCGGCGGGAACGACCACAGTCCGTGGCGCAAGCTCGAAGACGCTGCAGTCGCGTGGAAGCTCGATGACCGGTACACGAAGGCGCAGATCCTCTCCGCCTACCTGAACAGCGCCTACTTCGGCGAGAACGCCTACGGGATCGACGCGGCGAGCGAGCGCTACTTCGGCATCCCGCCCGAACGGCTCAACGCCGCGCAGGCGAGTCTGCTCGCCGGCCTGATCCAGGCGCCTTCCCTCTACGACCCGTACCGAGCTCCGTCCCTCGCACGGGCCCGCCAGGAGGAGGTGCTGCGCTCGCTCGTACGCAACGGCTTCCTCGACGTCGGCCAGGCGACGCGCACCCTGGCCCGGCCGCTGCGTCTGCGTTCGGGCATGACCCTGCCGCCCGTCCGCGGCGTCGAACTCGCGCCCGGGCCGGCGTTCGTGTGGTGGCAACTCGTCCTTGGCGCAGCGATCGTCTTGGTTGCGGGCGCCGGCCTGAGGTTCCTGCGCGGTGCGCTCGTGCTCAGGCTCGTCCTCGTCGCGGTCTTGGTGATCGGCGCGGCCGTGATCCTGCGTTCGTTCCGGACTGCCTAGGCTCCGCCGTGCGACTGTCGTTTCTTCGCGGCCCGGCTCGCCTTCGCCTCGTCGGCCTTCCGCCTCGCGTCGGCGTACGACTGGGTGACGAGTTGTCTCCCGCCGCTCCAACCGAAAACGACGGCGACGAGCACGATCGCGACGAGCTGATCCCACGCCGTGACGATCAGCTGCTGGGCAGTGGAGTACGCGACCGCGACGTCCTCGGGCACGTGGCAGCACGTCTTCAGCGCGAGTGCATTCGTCGCCTGCGTGACGCCGATCGCACCGGGCGTGAACGACGCGACGTTGGCGAGCGAGCCGGAGCCCGACACCCACATCACCGACTCGAAGGTGACCGGGATCGCGAACGCCGCGAGGAAGATGCCGACGACGATGAGCTTGCACGCCCACGATGCGAGCGAGGGAACGAAGACCTCGGCCAGGTAGCGCTTGGGCGTCGCGAGAATCGCGCCGCCTGTCTTGGCCTGTGCCCAGAGCTTCTTCACCTGGCGCCAGAACATGCGCGCGACAGCGACGAGGAGCACGGCGCCGCCGAGCACGATCCCGAGCGCGAGCGCCGGGTGCGACGTCACGTTGCCGAAGCTGATGTCGAACGCTCCGGGGACGCTGAGGAACATGTACAGGTAGACGAAGGTGCCGGCGAGCACGTAGAAGATCTTCTGGACGAGGTACGCCGCGAGCGAGCCCGCGAACGCGCAGCGCGGGATGATCGCCACGAACATGAACAACGTCACCAGCGTGCCGATGTTCGCGGGCAGGAAGCCGTTCATGGCGACCCCGACCGAGTACGCCGCGATGATCGGCCAGAGCTTCACTTCGCCCGGATACGCGGCTCGCAGGATCGCGAAGTACGCAAACCCGGCGAGGAAGGTCTGGCCGCTCTGGACGACCAGCGCGGCGATCACGTAGCCCGCCGGAATCGCCCGGATCTGATCCCAGAGGCTCTCGAGCCAGCCTCGGACGTCGACACCGAGCAGGTCGAGGGCGAGCCAGAAGAGCCCGACCGCGGCGAGCCAGAGGACGATCTTCACGAGCCGTCGCCGCGGAGGAGGCCGGAGCTCGATTGCCGGCGCTGGAGCCAGGTTCTCCAAGGACTTCGAAGTCTGCCACCGGCGTCCGGACGGGTCGTTGTCGAGGATTCTGCGACGTTCTGCGGTTAGTGTCCGCGGAGCGTGACGGCTAGCCGGTCCTCGCCGACGTACGACACCTTCGCGATCGGATTCGATCCCCGCGACAGTGCGCTGCTGCATGCGCTCTGGGACGAGATCCTTGAGCGCCAGATCTGGTCGCAAGGCCCTGCGACGGAAGCGTTCGAAACCGAGTGGTCGAGCTGGAACGGAGTCGGCGCCGTGGCGATGTCGAGCTGGACGGGCGCCGCGCTCGCCGCGCTCAACTTCGCCCAGGTGGGCGGCGGCGTCGTTCTCTGCCCGTCGAACACCTTCATGGCGAACCCCCTGGCGATCACAGCGGCCGGGGGCTCCGTCGAGTACGTCGACTGCAACCGCGAGGACCTCTGCGTCTCGCTCACCGACTTCGAGGAGAAGGTGCGCAGGCACCGCCCGCGGGCAGCGTTCGTCGTCCACATCGGCGGCCACATCGCGTTCGACATCGAGCCGATCGCCGAGCTCTGCCGGGCCGAGGGCATCTTCCTGATCGAGGACTGCGCTCATGCGCACGGCGCGCACTGGTATGGCCGTCGTCCGGGAAGCTGGGGAGATGCCGGCATCTGGTCGTTCGCCGCAACGAAGACGGTCTCGACCGGCGAAGGCGGGATGCTCGTCTCACGCCACGGGGACGTCCTCGACTTCGCGCGCGCCTTTCGCGACTACGGCAAGCCCGGTTATGACGTCGCCGGACTGAACTTTCGAATGAACGAGTTCACGAGCGCGGTCGGGCTCGTCCAGACGAGACGCCTCGACGAGATCGCGGCCTGGAAGAATGCCGTCGCGCGCGATCACCTCGACGAGCTGCATCCGGCGCGGGTGGAGCTGCCGGACGGGATGAGCTCGGGTCTCTACAAGTACATCGTCTTCGAGCGGATCGAGCGGTCGACCGGCAAGGTCTACGACACGCCGTGCCACCGGATCACAGGAAGCTCGGCCGATCTGCCGAATAGCGACTGGGTGGCGCAGAACCACTGGTGCGTCCCGCTCTACTATCGACCGGCGTCGACCGGCGACGCGTTCGCCGCGTGAACGTCCTCGTCACCGGCGGTGCAGGCTTCATCGGCTCCCACGTCGTCGACCTGCTGTGCGCCGCCGGCTACACCCCGAGGATCTTCGACCTGGTCTCGCCGTCGTGGAACAACACACACGTGGAGTCGCTCGTCGGAGACCTCCTCGATCCCGGGGTGCTCGCGCGGGCGATGAAGGGGTGCGACTCCGTCATCCACCTCGCCGCCGTCGCGGACGTCAGCGAGGTCGTCACCGATCCGGCGCACGCCGACCTCGTCAACGTCCGCGGCACGCAGTTCGCGCTCGAGGCGGCGCTCATCGCCGGCGTCCCCCGCTTCGTCTTTGCGAGCACCGTCTGGGTGTATGGAGGCGCGAACGGGAACGGGCGCATGCTCGACGAGGACACGCCGCTCGTCCTTCCGAACCACTTCTACACGGCGACGAAGCTCGCCGGCGAGATGTATTGCCGCTCGTACGCCGAGCTCTACGGCCTCGAGCAGACGATCCTTCGCTTCGGCATTCCGTACGGACCGCGTTCGCGGCCGGCCGCGGTCGTCGCGGCGTTCGTGGCGCGCGCCCGCGCCGGTGAGCCCCTTCTGATCAACGGCGACGGCTCGCAGTCGCGGCAGTTCGTCTATGTCGAGGATCTCGCCGAGGGCATCGTCGCTGCGACCTCGGAGTCGGCGCCTGCAGGCGTGTACAACCTTGTCGGGGACGAGTCGATCAGCGTTCGGACGATCGCCGACCACGTGCGAGAGCTCATCGCCGACGTGCCGATCATCCACGTGGACGGCCGCAGAGCCGACGTCGAGACGCGGCGCGCGTCGGCGGAACGGGCGGCGCTCCACCTCAATTGGCGCGCCCGCACTCCTTTTCACGAGGGCATTCGCACCTACGTCGACTGGGTCACCGACACGAACGGCTCGCCGAGCTCGGCCACGCGGTCGAGGATCTCGGGGAGCGACGACACCGTCTTTCGCCAGGATCCGACGGAGCTGTAGTGATCGGCGTCGTGCAGGAGCACGACGTCACCGGGGCCGAGACCGGCGGTTGCCTGCTCCGCGATCGTCTCCGGCGTCGCGCTTCGACGCCAGTCGCGGCCCCAGCGCGACCAGAGCAGCGGTTGTCGACCGCTGCGGCGAACGATGTTCAGCGACGCCCGGCTGAACACGCCGTACGGCGGCCGGTAGAAAGTGGTCTCCTCCGCGATCGCGTCTTCGATCGTCGAGAGCGCCCGTTCGAGGTCGTCGCGAAGCGCTCGCGGCGTGCGCAGCAGATGAAGCCTGTGGGAGTAGCCGTGCGCTGCGACCTCGTGTCCGGCCGCGGCGATCTCGGCCGCGAGGGTGGGTCTGCGCTCGACCTGCTCGCCGACGAGAAAGAACGTTGCAGTGGCACCGACGCGATCGAGCGCTTCGAGCACGGCGGGCGTCCCGTGTGCGTGCGGACCGTCGTCGAACGTCAGAGCCACGCCGCGCGCGCTTGCGAGTCGCGTCGGAATGCCTAGCGCGCTCGCGATCGCCGGCACGACGGGGGCCGGCGCGGGCGCGCTCCAGACCGAAGCCGCGCCGGCGGCTCCGATGGCGGCGACTGTCCGAGCGCGCACCGGCGCATCGTCGCACCGATGACGTCGGACGCCGCCCTCGGAGTGCTCGTAGCCGGCGGTGCGTCCGCCTGCTTCGAGGTCTCGTATGCGCTGCAGGCGCTCGAGGCCCGGCGCGTCGAGCTCTACCGAACCGTTCAGGTCTCGCTGCTCGCGCGCCTGGCCCGGCGACGGCTCTGGCTCGGCGCGATCGCGATTGCGCTCGCGGGCTGGCCCCTGCAGCTGCTCGCACTGTCGCTGGCGCCGCTGACGCTCGTCCAGCCGGTCCTCGCGCTGGGAGTCGTCCTCCTGCTCGTCCTCGCGGCGCGCATTCTCCACGAGCGCATCGGCACGCGCGAGCTAGCCGGTTGCGCCGGAATCGTGCTCGGTGTCACCGGGATCGCGTGGGCCGCGCCGGCGCGGACCAGCTCGCACGCCGGCCCGCTCGCGCTCGGGGTCGCCCTTGGCGTGCTCGGGGCGTTCGTCGCCGCGCCCTACGTCGCTGCTGCGGGCGGCCGCGCGCTCGCGGCGCTCTGGCTCGTCGTCGCCGCGGGCGCCGGGGATGCCTGGGCCTCGTTCGGGGCCAAGCTCCTCGTCGACGAGCTGTCAGGAAAGCACTGGGTCGCTGCGGTCGGATTCGGCGTCGCCTCGGCGGCGGCGCTCGGGGCCGGGCTCCTCAGCGAGACGTCGGCGCTCCAGCACTTTCCGGCGTCACGCGTCGGCCCCGCGGTGATGGCCATGCAAGTCGCGATTCCGGTGGCGCTTGCTCCGCTCGTCGGCGGCGAGCGCTGGGGCGACACGCCGCTCGGCGGCGGCGTGCTCGTCCTCTCGCTCCTGCTCGTCACTGCCTCGGGTGTCGTCCTGACCGCGTCCCGCGCCATCTCGGGCCTGGGCGAGCACGACGGAAGCGGCGGACTCCCGCAGGGCGTACCCGAGGTCGGGAGCGGGCCGAGACTCGAGCGCGCGCACGAGCGCTGACGCGAGCTCGGAGCGGGTCTCCGCGACCTCGGCGAGGCCGAAGCGGCGGTACGCTTCGTTGTTGACCCGGATGTGGCCCCGGCCCCAGCCGAACGAGATCGCAGGGCAGCCCCGGATCAGCGCTTCGAGGACGGTGAGGCCGGCGGTCGCATGCACGAGCGCGTCTGCCGCGGCCAACCAGTCGGCCATCTCCTCGGTGAACCCTTCGACCCGCACGCGCGGTTCGCCGGAGAACCGGCGCTCGAGCCGCTCGCGGAGCCCGTCGTTCCGCCCGCACAGGCAGACGACCAGGCCGACCTCCGCCACACCGAGCGCGACCTCGACCGCCGAGTCGAGTTGTCCGACACCCCAGCCGCCTCCGGAGACGAGCACGATCCGCGTGTCCGCAGGCAGTCCGAGAGCCTCGCGCGCGTCGAGCCGGGAGCGCCGTTCGAGGAAGGCAGGATCGGTGAGCCCGGTCACACAGAACACCGGGGTCGAGGCGCCGGCGATCTCGCGCACCTCCGCGATCGACTCCGGGTGCGTCACGAGGTGAGCGTCTGCTCCCGGCGTCGCCCAGTAACGGAGCGCCGACAGGTCGGTGACGGCCGCGCACACCGGCACGTCGAGCCTGCCGCTTCGGCGCAGCCGGCCGAGCACCTCGGTCGTGTGTGGGTACGTCGAGACGACGACGTCCGGCCGGCAGCTCCCGATCAGACGCAGAAGCCCGCCGCTGCCGAGCCGCGCCAGGGCCGCCTGCGTCATGCGTCGCGTCGGCGCGAAGCGTACGAACGCCCAGAAGCCGAGGTCCCAGAGCCAGTCGAACCTGAAGAAGAAGTACCGTGGCGCGCTCTCGCTCACGGCGACGACCGCCCGCCCCATCAGCGCGAGGCCGTCTTCGATGACGACGTCGACCTCGGGCTCCTCGTCGCGGAGTTGCGCCGCCAGAGTGCGCGCCGGCAGGTCGTGTCCCTCGCCGACGCTCGCGGTCAGGATCAAGACTCGCGGCGGCATCGGTCGATCGTATGCCCGTCTGCCGCGGCCAGGCCCGCCGAGCAGGGAGTCATACTCGGCGACCGACGTGACCGGGCCGTGGCCGCTGCTCGAGATCTTCCTGCTCGCAGCGGGCTCGATGTTCTGGCCGCTGCTGCTGATCGTCGTCGTGCTCGCCCTGAGGACGAGCCATCCGCTGCGGATCCTCTGCGCGTTCTGGGCGGGAGGGATGCTCACCTCCGTCAGCGTGGGGGCCGCGCTCGTCTTCGCGCTACAGGACAGCGCGCTCATGTCCGGCAGCAAGCTGCCGTCTGCTCCGTGGGTCGACATCGTGGCAGGGACGCTCGCCCTCGTTGCAGCGCTCGTGCTTCGCCGCGTGGGCCGCACGCGCCGCCGCGCGCGGCCTGAGACGCCGAAGCGCGAGCACCGAACCTCCGACTGGATCCAGCGTCTCGTCGAGAGCGGCGGCCGGCTCGCGTTCGTCGCCGGCATCGTGGCGACCATCCTGCCCGCCCCGCTGGCGATCATCGCGATGGCCGATGTCGCCCAGCTCGGCTATGCAACCGGCCCGACGCTGGTCGTGATCATCCTCTTCTACGTGGTCATGTTCACGTTCGTCGAGGTGCCGATCGTCGGGTACGCGGTCGCCCCCGAGGCGACGGCGGCGAGAGTGACGACGTTCAACGCCTGGCTCGTGCGCAACCTCGTGCAGATCGGAGTCTGGGCGCTGACGATCTTCGGCAGCGCCGAGATCGTCCGCGGAATCGTGACCGCGCTTCGTTAGCGGCGCGGGCCGGCGCAGCGGCTCGCGTCTCGGTCGAAGATCGCGCCGACGAGTGCAACCGGCGTCTCGATCGCTCGAATCGCGAACCGCCCCGCTCGTCCCGCCACGAGGCGCGTCATCGAGCCATCCGCCCGCGCGACGCAGACCGAGCCGCGCACGACCGACCAGTACGGCGTGAAGTGCACTCTCAGGACGTACGAGCCGGGCCTCGCGACCCAGCCCCTGATCTCGTCCGAGCTGACGGCGGTGACCGCTGCCTGTGCCGGCCCGGTGAGCATCGCGCTCGGACGGCGGAGCTCGTAGATCGTCGCTTCTGCGGTCGCCGACACGCGCCTCAGCTCGGACCTCCGTGACTCGATCAGCATCGCCTCGCGTCTCGCGTCGATCGCTTCGAGCTGCAGGTGCGGCAGGACGACGTAGCGGACGGCGTGCGCGCGCAGCCACGTCCTGTAGCCCGCGGGGGTCAGGCGAGGCGCATACAGGGCGCCGTCGTCCGCGATGTCGAGCTGCCGGTACCACCCTCGAGCGAGTGCGAAGCCGGCCTGCGGGAGGAAGTAGGCCTCCCAGTGGTTCGCGGTCGGCACGACCTCGACACGGAAGGCAGGCCCGGAGTGCGCGCGCAGGAAGTCGACAACCGGTCTCCAGAACGCTGCTCGACCGTCGGCGCTCGATGAGCGTGTCGAGATCATGGCCGAGTACGGAAGAACGTTCGAGGCGAGTGCGGCGGTGATCGCGGCGACGATCAGCCAGCGCGGACGGAACTCGGCGAGCGCGGCGGCCACGAGCATCAACGGCAGGACGAAGACCGACGCGCGCACGAGGTTGTGCCCGACAGGCGAGGGCACGACATCGGCGACGACGGTGGCCGCGGCCCACACGATGAAGATGCTCGCGAGCGGCCAGCCGCCACGGCCCCGAAGGGCGACGCCGACGCCGAGCCCGGCAACCGCGAGCCCGGCGAAGAGGCGCCAGGTTCCGTACGGGTAGACGAGCCCCGGCGTCGGCAGCTCGATCAGGATCGCCAGCTGCACGCCGGCCGCAAGGAGGCCGGCGACCGCGACCGTGACCGTCTGGCGACTGATCTCGGGGCGGCGCAGGAAGAGCGCCAGGAGCGTGAGCGCGAGGAAGACGAAGGCGAGCGGGCTGAAGCCGAGCGTCAGCACGATGCAGCACGCGGCCAGCCGGCG
>Ga0066903_100005132_pt1 | contig 11283 bp, 9 predicted proteins | sample PanSoiMetaGPlot1_FD_67491 | JGI IMG/M metagenome (GOLD analysis project Ga0066903, IMG submission 67491) | Tropical forest soil microbial communities from Panama analyzed to predict greenhouse gas emissions - Panama Soil - Plot 1 (version 2) | ecosystem: Environmental > Terrestrial > Soil >...
GGCCGGTTGATGGTGATCTTGGCGATTCCGTCGGCGTGTTCGTAGAGAATGTCTGTATACTCGCGCGCGGTACGCCACTCGATCGACATGGCCACCTCACCTCACGTGTTTACTGACCGGCCCTCCCGCTCTCCTCGCCCCACGCCGCTACCGGCGCCTGCGCCGCGGGGGTGACGTGGTCGAGAAAATCTGTGACCGCGTTCTCAAATGCCGCCGGCTCCTCGACGTGCACCGCATGACCGGCCCCGTTGATCACGACGAGCCGGGCGTTCGGCATGCGCCGGCACAGGGTGCGGCCGATCGCCGTGTAGGGAGCGTCGAGGGCGCCGGCAATCACGAGCGCCGGCATCGCCACCGTCTCGAGACGATCGAACAGAGGCGGCTGCACCCCCTGGCCGAGCCCGCGCAGGCTGTTGGCCAATCCCCGCGCCGAGTTCGCCAGGCGTGCCGCGTGGATCTCCGCGCGCGCCCCGGGGGCCAGACGGCCCTGACTCGCAAAGAGCGGCAACCGCTCCCAGCGATCGACGAATGCGGTGACACCGTCGCGCTCGATGGCATCGGCGAGCGCGGCATCTTCTTCCGCACGCACGCGGCGGCGGGACGGCTCCGCGATGCCAGGCGACGCCGACTCGAGGACAAGCGCCGTAACCCGCTCGGGGGCCGCGGCCGCGAGAAAGAGCGCGATGCGTCCACCCATCGAGTACCCGAGCACCGCAGCGTGCGCGATTGCCAGGCGATCGAGCACGGCCGTCACATCTGCCGCGGCCTGTTCGATCGCGTACCGCCGCGGATCGGCCGGCGTGTCGGACCTGCCGTGTCCCAGAATGTCGATCGCCACGATCGAGCGGCGGATCGAAAACCGGGATAGGAGCGGCCGCCACGTCGCGGTACTGCCGGTAAAACCGTGCAACAGCACCAGCGCGGGACCGCGGCCCGCGGTCTCGACGTTGAGGGTGACGTCCCGCACCGGAATGCGGGCCATCATGTGCCGTTCCCGGAGAGAGCCGGTACGGCCGTAACGGCCTGCTCCACGGCGGCCCAGATCTCGCGATGAAGGGCGACGTTGCGCTCCCGCCCGGTGCGCACCTCCACGATTGACAGGCCGGTGGACTCGAGGGCCGCGGCCGTGTGCGCGCGGAACTCCGCCCACGTCGGCGTCCGGCTGAAGGACGCGCCGTAGAGGCCGGCGGCCGCGCGAAAGTCGAGGCCGGTCGGCGTGCCGAAGAGCCGCTCGAAATACTCAGGGTACTCTGCCTGGGGAAGGAACGAGAAGATCCCGCCGCCGTCATTATTGAGCAGTACGATCGTCGCGCGCAGGCCGTGCAGTTTCGCCGCCAGCAGTCCGTTCAAGTCGTGATACAAGGCCAAGTCGCCCAGGACGAGAATCGTCGGCCCCGCGCTCACCGCCGCCGCGCCCAGCGCGCTGGAGACGACGCCGTCGATGCCGCTCGCGCCACGGTTGCCGAGCATCCGGACCGGCCGGGCACTCCCGGCAAAGAACGTGTCGAGGTCCCGCACGGGCATACTGTTGCCCACGTACAGCGTCGCCCCCGCCGGCACGAGATCCGCAAGTTCCGCGAACACCTTGCCTTCAAAGGGTTCGTCGATCTCGGCGAGACGCCGCCGCACCGCAGTCCGCGCCGCCTCGGCGAGCCGCGCCCATTGTGCGGCCCATCCCGAAGCCTCGCCCGGGGGTGCCTGCCGCAGGCACGCCGCCACCGCCTCACAGACCTGACGCGGACCGGCGTGGAGTACGTCGGACGCGAGGTGGCTCGGATCAGTCCAGCCCTCTTCCGCATCCGCGACGATGTGGCGCGCCTCGGCATGCCGCTCGATGTACCGGAGCAGCGGTCGCGAGGCGGACACGCCGCCGAACCGGAGGACGACTTGCGGCACGAGCGAAGCGCTCACGTCGTCCACGCGGAGAAACGCGTCGTAGCTATCAATCACAAAGCGCCGGTCATGGGACCCGCAGCGAACCTGCGAGAGAGGGTCGGCGAGGATCGGGTAGCCCGCCGCCGCGGCGAGCGTCGCCACCGCGTCCGGGAAGCCGGCATCGTCTTGCGGTCCGGCTACGATCACGCCGGGCCCTGCGTCGCGGAGGTCCCGGGCGAGGCGCGCGGCGACATGCTGCTCCATCGGCCGAGGGGCGGCGGTCGCGGCTGTGTACGGCCGGCCGTCCGGCCGGCCCACCCAGGGGCAGGCGGCGCGGTCGCGCGCGGCGGGAAGTTCCGGCAGCACAACGGGAACGAGCGGCTCGCGCAACGACACATTGACGTGCACGGGGCCCGCCGGCTGTTCGCGCGCCGTGGCCGCCGTGCGGGAGCCCACCGTGCGGAAGTACCGCAGCGTCGCCTCCGTAGGCGCCGCCGGCGCGACGTCGACGAACCACTTCACGTTGCCGCCGTACAAGCGGACCTGGTCGATCGTCTGGGGTGCCGCGACGTCGCGCAGCTCGCGCGGCCGATCCGCGGTGATGACGATCAGCGGGACCCGACCGTAGCGTGCTTCGATGACCGCAGGAAGGAAGTTCGCGGCCGCGGTCCCCGAGGTACACAGAAGAGCCACCGGCCCACCCGACGCGCGCGCCATTCCCAACGCGAAGAATCCGGCGGAACGTTCGTCGACGAGCGCCCACACACGGAGTTCCGGTTGCCGCGCCGCACAGATCGCGAGCGGCGCCGAGCGGGAGCCGGGGCACAGACAGACGTGCACGACGCCGCCGCGCGCGAGTTCATCAACGAAGGCGCCGACACAGGCATACGTGGCGTTCTCAGGCGCCGGCGTCGACACGATTAACCGCCGAAGGAGTGGTCCCGGTCCGAGCGCGGATCGGCCGCCAGGCCGTCCGGCCGGCGGGAGGCGTGCGACAGGGCGGAGATGAGCGGCCGCAGCTTCCAACGCGATTCGGCGAATTCCAGATCCGGATCGGAATCGGCCACGATACCGCAGCCCGCGAAAAGCGTGGCCTCGTCTCCGTCAAGCAAACCGGATCGGATCGCCACCGCGGCCTCGCCGTCGCCCGCCGAGTCGATCCATCCGATCGGCCCCGCATACCACCCGCGGTCCCATCCCTCGTGCCGGCGAATCCACCGGAGCGCCTCGCTGTGCGGGACACCCCCGACGGCGGGTGTCGGGTGGAGCCGCCGGGCTATGTCCAGTACGGACAGCCGCCACCGCAGCACGGCCCGCAGCGGGGTGTACAGATGGTGCGTGTTGCGCACCGTCAATACCTGAGGATCACGGACAACCGGCTCCACCGCCGAAATGCCGGACAGGGTCTCTCGCAGCGCGTCGACCACCAACGCATGTTCAATGCGATCTTTCGCGCTGCCGAGCAGGGACGCGGCCAGCGCGCGATCATCGAGGTCGCTCCGTCCACGCGGCGCGGACCCCGCCAGCGCGTCCACTGCAACGTCGATGCCCTTGAGCCGGACGAGACGTTCAGGCGTCGCGCCAAGGAAGCACTGCGGACCGCGGCCGACCGCGAAGATGGTGCAATCGGGATAACTCGTCCGCAAACTGTGCAGCACAACCGCGGCGTTCAGCCGGCCACAGCGGACACGCACGCCGCGCGCGAGCACCGCTTTCCGGAGGGTGCCGCTCCGGACCGCGTTGGCCGTTTCGCGAACCGCATCTTTCCACTGTGCCGCCGCCGGGAATTCTTCAACGACGCGAAGAGGCCGCGGCGCGGCGCTCGACGCAGCGCGGTCCGCCGGTGCGGCGAGTGCCGCGCTTACCGTCCGCGCGCACGCGAGCGTTTCGTCGCATTCGGCAGGTGAAGAAGACTCCGGCGTGACGACCGCGGCGAGGACGGCGCGGGTGCCGCGGGCCGTTTGGTGGATCGTGATCCGGGGCACGGTGATGAGACCGGCGGGGTATCCTGACCATCCTGATGTCTCATCCGCGAACGCGAATCCATAAAGCGCGATGGGTTTCCCGTCACCTGCGGCATCGCCGACAATCCTGCGCCATGCGGCATCGGCCCGGCCAAATCGTCCCGGACCGTCGGCGACGAACGACCACGCCGCACCAACGCCGGCGAGCCCAAACGGCTCCTGGGATCGAAGCCACAAGACGCGCTCCGCCGCGCATTGTCCGGCATCGAAGACTCGTAGGAGATCGACATCGGGCGCGGGGGTAGCGGCCGTGACAAGCAGAGGGCGTTTATCCGCAACCGCGGTGCGGCGCGCGGCCGCGACGGCTCCCTTAAAAGTGCGCGCAGCGTCCGCCACCCATTCGCGAACTGCGGCTTCTGTCATAGCCGGCTCCGTGCCATCGCTTTGGAGCGTGGAGATACCTCGCACGTCCGGGCCTCAAGTACCATGTGTCCCTAGAGACCGACGCGTCGGTCTATTCGTATCCTACTCGATGCGCCCTGAGGGAGTCAAATCGAGAAGGATTTTTGACTACGTTACGCGGGCCTCTTCCCGCTGCTCGGAGATAGCCGTGGAGACAACCGGCAAGAAACGTATCACCGCGAGTGCCCGGTCATCGCGCTGGCCCGCGCCGGCCCACTCCGCGACCGCATCCATCACCGCATCGGCGATTTCCTCTGGGGTGCCGTCGCGGGCGGCGGCGACGGCCGCGGCGAGCCGCTGGTCCCCGAACAGCTCCCCGTCTGCGCGCCGCGCCTCTGTAATGCCGTCGGTGTACAGCACCAGCACGTCCCCCGGCCGCACCGCCGTCTCGCGCGATTGATACCTGGCGCCCGGAAGAATGCCGAGCAGAACCCCCGCGGTGTCGAGTGGTGACGGCGCGAGGGCGCCGGTGCGCAGCAGGATCGGCGGGAGATGCCCCGCGCTGGCGGAGCGGAGCACCCCGCGCGCCGGCGCGAACACAGCGTAGTATACGCTGACGAAGAGATTGGTTCCGGCGTCGCTCACGAGCGCGGCATTGAGACGCGTCAGGACGTCGGCCGGGTCCCGGCCGTCCAACGCCAGCGCCTCGAGCAGATAACGCGTGCGCGCCGCGAGCGTCGCGGCCGGGATGCCCTTGCCGGCGACATCCGCAATCGCCAGCCCCACGCACCCGTCTTCGAGCGGCAGTACCGCGTAAAAGTCGCCGCCGACCTCCCGGCTCGGTTGATACCGCCCCGCTACGGCGACACTCGGCAGCCTCACGCTCGGCGCGGGCATGAGCGCCTGCTGGATAATGCGTCCGATTTCCTGCTGGCGTTCATACGCGCGCGCATTGTCCACGGCGAGCGCCACGCGGTCGGCGAACGTTTCGAGCAGGCGGATCCCGCGCGCTCCGAAATCTCGGGGCGTGCGTGCGATCACCTCGACGACACCGATCGTGCGGCCGCCTACACGAAGCGGGACGCTGAGCGCGGCCTGCACGCCTTGGGCGGCGAGATCCGCATCGATGGCGCGCAGCGCGTCCGGATCGGTCACCTGCACCGCGCGGTACTCCTGCGCGGTCCGGCCGGCCAAGCCTTCGCCGGGCCGCAGCCGCCGCGCCGCTCCGGGATGGCTACCGAAGGCCTGCGGTGCCACGAGTTCCCCAGTGTTCTCGTCGACGAACCAGACCGCCCCGCCGTCTCCGCCGAGGGCGGCGACGATACGCCGCACGAGCGGCGGAAGGAGCTCGTCGAGCCGGACGGTGGAGAGCGCGGCGTCGCTGACGGCCTGCACCGCGCTCGTCTCACTGACGGACCGTTCCACCTGCTCGCTCATGTCGTTGAAGGCGACCGCGAGTTCGCCGAGTTCGTCCGTGCGGCGCACCGGGACACGGTACCCGGCCTCGCCGCGGCCGACGCGCCGGGCCGCTGCCGCGAGCTGCTGAATCGGCGCGCTCAGTTCGCCGCCGAGGACCCAAGCCAATCCAAGTCCGACCGCCACGTACGCACAGAGCCAGCCCGCTTCCAGCAGGGCCTCGCGCCGGACGGGCTCGTAGGCCGTCGAATCGGGAACCAGCACGACCGCGGCCCAGCCGAGCGACGAGATCGGAACCGCCGCGCCGATGTCCCGACGGTGCGTCCACGGATTTTCGAAGGCTTCAATGTCGGCACTCCGGCCGTGGAGCGCGGCCGCGACGGCCGGGACGGCTCGGAGAGGTGCGGCCGCGCGGACGCCGGCGCGCAGATCGACCACGATGGAGCCGGCATCGTCGATGACGAGGGCGTCCGCGGCCGGCGTCGCCGCGGTGGGCACCGCGGCCGGAAGCATGCCCAAGTCCACGATGCCGTCGATCACCGCCGTGGGGACGCCGCGTTCCATCACCAACGTCGCCACCTCGACGACCGGACGGCCGTCTGCAAGATACGGGGTGCCGACGGCCCAGGACGCGCCACGGTTCAGCTGATCAAACACCGGTCCGGATACCCGCGATACCTGTGGCGCCGGCGCGCCGGTCTCCACCACGCCGTCCGGCGCAGCCAGCAGCAGCCGCTGAAACGCGGGGTCGGTCGTCCGAATCGCCGCGAACAACTGGGCGATGCCGCCAAGGGGATAGGGCTGCCCCGTGACGGCGGCGCCCGCGAGGCGCTCGGTGTGGACAGTGTTGGCGAAGAATGTGGCGACGTCCCGTGCGAGCGCGCGGGCCAGATCTTCCTGCGTGCGCACGACGGTGCTGCGCCGGTCCGCGATGTGGCGCGTATACAGCACCACGGCCAGGACGAACACCGGGATCATGCACACGAGGAGGGCGGCCGCGATCTTGCCGCGGATGCCGACGCGACGTCTCATATGACCGGCAGGACGAACGCGGCTAGGCGGTCGCCGGGCGCTGATGGACCTTGTCGACCGCTTCGCGCTCGGTCGGGCAGAGCGGCATCACCTGATCCAGGCCGGTCAGCGTGAACAGTTTGGCGATCTTCGGCTGCACCTCGGCGATGGCCATCCCGCCCTGCCGCTCACGGACGCGCTTGAAGACGGCCGTCAGCACCCGCAGCGCGGTGCTGTCAAGGTATGTGGTCCGCCCCAAGTTGACGACGATCAACGGCGGGGTGCGCCCGGACGCTTTGGCAAGCGCCTCTTCCAGGCGCGGCGCCGTGTAGAGGTCCACCTCGCCCGACACATCGACGACCGTCACGTTCCCATCGGTACGCACTGTCACATCAAGTTCCATGGCCGCCTCCACCCAACGTTACTCTTAGTCGCGGTTCGCCCCCCCGGAGGCTTGGTACAACGAAATGCCTTTGTTGGCGATCGCCGACGCCACGAACCCTAATACGAAGAGAAAGAGGCCCTTCGCGGCGACGAACAGCGCGATGTCTCCCGCCGGCCGGCCCGCGGCTCCGGCCAGCGCGCCGGACGCCTTGAGTTCGAGGTACGCCAGATAAAACACCGCGACCAGCAGAAGCACGCCCAGCACGAACACCGCAATCCCCCCGGCCCGTCCGGTGCGATCCCGCACGAGCACAGCCACCCGTGCCGATTACTCGATGCGTGCGGTCGCGAGCGCGTGCGCGCACGTGCACTCGCGCGCACGGGGCACGCGCGTGACGAGCGCCGCCAGGAGACCGCGCAGCCGGTCGTTATTCTCCTGAAAAACGCGCAGGACCGCCTCGTGGTTCACTGGGTCGACCGATGAATCGCCCTCCACGCCCACATCGTAGTCCGTGATCAGCGAGATGTTCACGTAGCAGAGCTCGAGCTCGCGCGCCAGGATGCACTCGGGGTAGTTGGTCATGTTGATGACCTCCCACCCCTGCTCCCGGAACCAGCGGCTCTCGGAGCGCGTGCTGAACCGCGGCCCCTGAATGACGACGACCGTCCCGCGGTCCCGAACCGGAATGCCGAGCGACCGGGCCGCGTCGGCCGCGAGGCGCCGCAGCGTCGGGCAATACGGGTCCGCCGCCGAGACGTGCGTGGTGACGGGGCCGTCAAAAAACGTGTCCGCGCGGCCCCACGTCCGGTCGACAAATTGGTCGCAGACGACGAAATCGCCGGGGCGCACCGCGCCCTGAAGGCTCCCCGCGGCGCACGGGCCGATCACCCATTGAACGCCGAGGGATTTCATCGCCCAGACATTGGCTCGATAATTGATCCGGTGCGGCGGCAGCCGGTGCGTTCGGCCGTGGCGCGGCAGAAATGCCACCGCGCGCCCGGCCAGTTGGCCGACAGTGACCACGTCGGCCGGTTCGCCGTACGGCGTTTCGATCTTCAGTTCGCGCGCGTCGTCGAGAAGCGAGTAAAATCCAGACCCCCCGAAAATTCCAATCTCGGCCTGCGCCGCCACTCGCTATGCCCTCCTTTACCCCAAGCCGACCCGATGGTATCATCCGTGGCGACGACGGGTCAACGCGAACGCGCGGCTCGTGCCGCCAAACAGCGGGACGGTCTCGCGGTACGCGGCCCGCCGTACGTGTTTCCAGGGAGGTCATTTCGTGTCCGCGCCCCGCAACGGCACGTCACAGCCGGCCGCTCCGGCGGCGCGTCCCTTCCGCGGCCCGAGCCGCGTCTGGCACGGCGACGGCGCCGCTTCACGCATCGGCGAGTGTACGGCGGACCTCGGCATCGTGCCGGGCACGGCGCTCGTCGTCACGGACCCCGTCGTCGACCGTCTCGGCCTCGCGAGTGGGGTCGTGGAGGGCCTCAGCGCGGCCGGCTTCGGCATCGAGCGGTTTGGGGACATTCCGGGGGAGCCGACGACGGAGGTCGCCGACGCCGCGGCGGCCGCGGCCCGCCGTGTCCGACCGGTCCTCGTCTGCGGCGTGGGCGGCGGCAGCGTGATGGATGTCGCGAAACTGGCCGCCGCGCTGGCCCGCAATCCCGGCGGCGTCGCCGAGTATATCGGCGCGGCGGGCCGGCGTCTTTCTTCGCCCTCCCTTCCCCTCGTGCTCGTTCCGACCACGGCGGGCACCGGCTCGGAGGCCAGCCAGAACGCGGTCGTCACGCACGGCGGGTACAAGGCCTTTGCCAACAACCATCCGAGCCTGCTTGCCGCGGGTGTGGTGCTCGACCCACGGCTCACGTACTCGCTGCCCAAGACGGTAACCGCGCACACGGGGCTCGATGCGCTGAGCCACTGCGTGGAAGGCCTGCTGTCCTCGGGGGCGACTCCGATTACGGACATCACCGCGACACAGGGCATTGCGCTGATTTGTGAGGCGCTACCCCGCGCATACGCCGACGGCGGCGACGCCCGAGCGCGCGGACAGATGACGCTCGGCGCCTATCTCGGCGGGCTGACGCTCAATGCCGGCATGATCCTCGGCCACTCGATCGCGTACACCATCGCGAACCGCCTGCATGTGCCCCACGGATTTTCCTGTGCGCTCGCGTTGCCGTACGCGATGGCGTACAACCGCGACGCCGCGGCGGACCGGCTGCGCCGCATCGGCGACGTCGCCGAAGCCCCCGCCGGGCCGGACGGCGCGGTGCGCCGCATCCAGTCGCTCGGCCTCGATGTCGGGATGCCGGAAGCGCTGCGGACACTCGGCATCGAGCGCGGCCGCCTTCCCGAGTTGGTGGACGAATGTCTCTCGCGCTATCCGCGCCCGAACAATCCGCGCCCGCTGGACGGCGAAGCGCTCCGCTCACTCTACACCGCAATGTGGGAAGGCCGGCCGGCCCACGCGTGGCACGGATGAGCGACGTCACAGGCGTTGCGCATTGAACGCAACGCCGCCGCGAGGGTACCGCGCCGTCCTCTTCGATCTCGATCAGACGCTGCTCGACAGCGCCGATCTTATGGTTACCGCGTTCGTCGACACCTGCCGGGCACTGCTCGGCCGGACGCTCGATCGCGAGGAGACACTGCGCTCGTGGTCGTGGCCCGTTCGAGCCCGCTTCCACGAGTTGGCGCCGGAACACGCCGACGAACTGACCGTGGAGTATCTTCGCCGCTACCTCGCGGAGCACGACCGCCGCGCCCGACTGTTTCCCGGCGTGCCGAGCGTACTCGACGCGCTGTGCGCGCGCGGTTACCGGCTCGGGATCGTGACGTCGAAACGCCGCGCCACGACGGAGGCCGCCGTGCGCGCGTTCGGATTGGACCGCTGGTGCGGCGTGATCGTCGTGGACGAAGACGTGCGCCGGCACAAGCCTGACCCGGAACCCGTCGTCCTCGCGCTCCACCGGCTCGGCATTGCGCCGCGCGACGCGCTCATGGTCGGGGATAGCGGCGAGGACATCAGCGCCGGGCGCGGGGCGGGCGCGGCGACCGCCGCCGCGTTGTGGGGCGCGATGCGCGTCGAAGAGGTGCTCCGCGCGCAGCCGGACCACCGCCTGGAGCAACCCGAGGTTCTGCTCACGGTGTGCCGCGCACCGGCAGGGTAGGAGCGCAGAGCGAAGGACGGTCCGATCGCTCAGCCGCGGCGCCCGCCGCGCAGGCGCGCGATGTACAGGCGGGCGGCCTGTTCCATCGACGCGGCGCGCAGCGCGTCTTCTTCCGCGTGCGCGGCGTCTTCGGCGGCCCAGCGGTCCGCGGCCGCGTAGGCGGCATCATCACTAGCGCGTGCGGACCGCGAGGCCGCGGCCCGGCCGCGCCAGCGCGTGAGGATCGCCGCCGCGGCGGTGAGCCGATCCGCCAGCGCCGGCACACGGCGCACCGCCACTTCCCCCACGAGGGCCACGAGCGACGCCGCGAGAAGCGGCGGCCACGCGTCGCGCGAGCCGCCCCCCGGCCCCGGACGAAACACGTCGCCGGGATCCGCGAGTACCGCTCCCCCGGTCGTCTCGACGATGCGGCTGAGCAGCGCGGGGCCGCCGGGTGCCGGTCGCAGTTCCGGCGAGTAGGGCACGACCAGGCCGGCGATGCGGGTGCCGATCACGGCGGCACCGTCGCGCACCGCCATCGTGACCGTGTAGGTACCCGGGGCGGCGGCCGGCCACCCGCCTTCGTACCGTCCGGGAACGCTCTCCGTGAGCGGCACGGATCGCTCGCGACCGTCCGGGGCCGTGACGCGGCCGGACACCACAAGCCCGCTCCACGGCGCTCCGTCCGGCCGCCGCGCGTCGACCACGACGCGGCCCTCGCCGCCGGAAGCGGCCGTCTGCGCATACAATCCCGTTCCTTCGTCGCGCAGCATCCACCGCACCGCCTGCGACCAGAAGCGCGCAAGGTCCGGCCACGCCGCCCATCCCGACGTCCATCTCGCGCCGTCGTCCGACGTGAACGCCACGGCGCGCCCGAGGCCGTACTGCCACGTCGCGAGTACTGGATCATGGCGGGGGCTCGCGAGTGCGACATCGGCCCCTGCCTTCGGCACGGTGGCCACGTACCCATCGATCGGGGGCGGCGCGGAAAGGCCGGCGAGCGTGGGACCCGGTCCGCTGCGGCTCAGCGGTGAGCGCGCTTCGATGAGATAGGAGCGCATCGCCAAAAATGCTTCGG
>Ga0066903_100005133_pt1 | contig 11282 bp, 11 predicted proteins | sample PanSoiMetaGPlot1_FD_67491 | JGI IMG/M metagenome (GOLD analysis project Ga0066903, IMG submission 67491) | Tropical forest soil microbial communities from Panama analyzed to predict greenhouse gas emissions - Panama Soil - Plot 1 (version 2) | ecosystem: Environmental > Terrestrial > Soil >...
TGGCGCAGCGTCTCGCGCCCGCGCTCCGCCATCACCTCGATCGGCAGGCAGCCGTCGAAATAGGGCGTGCTGGCCTCCCAGTCGTGGAAGGCGACCTTGTCGCCCGCCACCAGGGCATCGACGAAGGCGTGGTACTGCTCGCGGGTGAGCGGGCAGTTGATGTAGTCGGCGCCCGAGCCGCCCGGGCCCTCCTTGTCGTAGCGCGACTGGAACCAGGCGACCGACATGTCGATCGAATCGCGGTGCACAATCGGCGCGATCGCATCGAAGAACGCGAGTGCATCCGCGCCCGTGCGCTGGGCGATCGCTTCGGCGAGTGCGGGCGAGGTGAGGGGGCCGGTGGCGATGATGACGTTGTCCCAGTCCTGAGGCGGCAGGCCTGCCACCTCCTCGCGGCGGATCTCGATCAGCGGGTGAGCGGTGAGTGCGGCGGTGACGGCGGCGGCGAAGCCCTCGCGGTCGACCGCGAGCGCACCGCCCGCCGGCACCTGGTTGGCGTTAGCGGTGCGCATGATCAGCGAGCCGAGCCGCCGCATCTCCTCGTGCAGCAGGCCGACTGCGTTGTGCTCCTTGTCGTCGGAGCGGAACGAGTTCGAGCAGACGAGCTCCGCCAGCGCATCGGTCTTATGGGCGGCGGTCGCCCGCAGAGGGCGCATCTCGTGCAGCACGACCGGAATGCCGCGCGCGGCGACCTGCCAGGCCGCCTCGGAGCCGGCGAGCCCGCCGCCGACGATATGCACTGCTTGCAAGCGCGTGTCAGTCATGGGACAAAATTACGATCCTCACTGGGGGGCGACAATGCTTGTTTATCCCTATTCCAGGGAGCGTCGGGTGGGACGCTCCGGGTTTTCGATCGTGTCTGGTGGAACCGAATGATTGAATTGAATGGCGCGATTGCGCTCCTGGTCTTCGTTACGCTCCAACGCTTCGTCGAGTTCATCTGGGACTGGCTGAACACGCAGCGGCTGCGCGCCGCCGGCGGCGTCGAGTTCGGCGGCGTGCATTATCCGGCCGTGATGCTGGTCCACGCGGGCTGGCTTGCCGGGTTGTGGGTCCTCGGCCATGACCGCGCGGTCGTACCGGTCTATCTGGTCGCGTTCCTGGTGCTGCAGATCGGCCGCTACTGGGTGCTGGCGACGCTGGGCCGGCGCTGGACCACGCGGGTGATCGTGCTGCCCGGGGCGCCCCTGATCGAGACCGGCCCCTACCGGCTGATGCAGCATCCGAACTACGTCATCGTGGCGGGGGAGCTTTTGCTGGTGCCGCTGGCGCTCGGGCTTCCGCTCTATGCGATCAGCTTCCTCGCGCTTTATGCCGGCGCCGCCTATCTGCGGATTCAGGTCGAGAATTCGGCGCTCTCCTCGGCGCCCGAGGAGAGGGCGGCCGAGCCGGCGCAGCCCGGCGAAGTCCGGTCGAGCACTTGAGGCTCAGCATCCCCCGAAAACGAAAGCGCCCGCACGAGGCGGGCGCTGTTCAGTGGACCGCAACGAGCCCTTAGCTCTGGGCGCTGTCCCAAGCCACCCGCGGGATGTCCGAGCGGCTGATGCCGATATCGGCCAGCTCGCGGTCGCCGAGCTGACTGAGCTCATTCAAGCTGGCGTTGTAGCGCCGCCAGGACCGGAGGAAGTTGATGATTGCGACAAGCATAGTCGTTCGCCTTTCTATCCGAGCCCCCGACGGCCGGATGTTTCGATTCGCGAGCGAATATAGGGTTCCATGGCGCAATGCAGCAGAGTTCATGTTGCGCCGCACCTATGCCAAAAATGCATAGATTAAGTCACTGTTTATTCATAAATTTTGAGGGATTCCGGTAAGGTTTTGGATACGAAAATCGACCGAAATTCGGGATTTCGGAAATGCGGCTCAGGGCCGGATTCGTCCACCTCAAGCGCCGCTCACGCTGGCCCCGCCGAAGCGCTCCTTCCAGCGCGGAATGACCTCCCGGTTGTAGACGTTATCGGGGATGCCACCCTTGAGGGCGGTCACCACCGAGCGGGTGGCCCAGGCCACGCCCTGCCGCAGCTCGCCGCCCTCGGTGTAGGAGGCGGAGTGGGGCGAGAGGATCACACGGTCGCCGAGCTGGCGCAGGGGCGATTCCATGGGCAGCGGCTCCTCCTCGAAAGCGTCGATCGCGGCCCCGCGTATGCGGCCTTCGCGGATGGCGCGGGCGAGCGCCTTCTCGTCCAGCACCTTGCCGCGCGCGGTGTTGAGCACGATCGCATTCGGCTTCATCATCGCGAGTTGTGCCTCGCCGAACATGTAGCGGGTCTCCCTGGTCAGCACGACGTGGAACGACACCACGTCGGACTGGCGCAGCAGCGTCTCGTAGTCGACCTGCGCCACGCCATGGGTGAGGAAGTGCGCCGGCGGGACATAAGGGTCGTAGGCGACGAGCCGCGCGCGCCAGGGCGCCAGCAGCTGCGCCACGCGGGTGCCAATGCGCCCCAGCCCGACCAGGCCGATGGTCTGCCCGGCAAAGCCGTCGGAGGCGCGGCCGCCGACGTAGTAGGCGAAATTGTCGGCGGTGCGCCACTTGCCGGCGCGCACGTCGGCGTCGCGCGAGGCGACCTTCTTGAGCAGCGACAGCATGAAGGTGACGGTGGTCTCGGCCACGCCGAAGCAATTCGACTCGGTCGGCGCGTGGCACACCATCACGCCGAGCTCGGTCGCCGCCTCGGTATCGATGTCGTCGACGCCGACGGTGTATTTCGCCACCACGCGCAGGCGCTGCGAGGCCTGCATGATCCGCCGGGTGATCGGGGTGTGGCGGATCGAGGTGCCCATCAGCGCGACCGCGTCGCGCGCCGCCTCCACCACCGCGTCCTCGTACGACGTGCGCGGCAGCTGCCAGGCCCGGTCGCCGACCACGATCTCGCAGCCCAGGCTTTCCAGCGCGCTGATGGTCTCCGGCGGCTCCTCGCGCGGGGCAAAGATCAGCACTTTCGGCTTGGACGATGTGGACATACGAGCTCCCGAGGATCAGATTTGACGACGTTTTTAGGGACGCCGAACGCGGGATGAAAGTGCTCAATTGAGCTGTATCCCGCTGTCCCTGAACACTTGGCCCCAGCGGTCGAACTCCTTGCGCACGAAGGCATCGAACTCCTCGGGCGTGCTTGTCGCGGTGGTGATGCCAGCCTTGGCGAGCTTCTCGGCGATGACGGGATCGGCGTACATGGTCACGACCTCGCGCTGGACCTTGTCGACGATGCTGCGCGGCGTGCCGGCAGGCGCCACGAGGCCGATCCAGGTCGAGATGTCATCGAGTGCGGGGAGCCCGGCTTCGACCGCGAGCGGCTTGAGGTCGGGCAGCGCCGGCAGCGGGCGGCTGTTGAGCTTGGCGAGCGCGCGCAGCTTGCCCGACTGGATCAGCGGCAGGCTGGTGGCGGCGCCGTCGACGATGTAGTCGACCGCGCCGGTGAGCAGACCCTGCACGGTCGGCGGGCTACCCTGAAACGGGATGTACTGCACGTCGATGCCGGCCTCGCGGTTGAACAGATAGCCGGCAAGCCGCGTGGTGATGATGCCGGCGCCGTAGTTGAGCTTGCCCGGATTGGCCTTGGCGCGCGCGATCAGCTCCTGCACCGACTTCGGCCCGTCCTCCGCGCGCACGCTGAGCAGCGAGGTGTTCTTCGAGGCGAGCGTGATCGGCGCAAAATCCTTGAGCGGGTCGTAGGACAGCGTCTTGTTGGTGATTGGGTTGAGCACCATGGTGACGTCCATCACAGCAAACAGCGTGTAGCCGTCAGCCGGCATCTTGGCGACGCGCGCCGCCGCGATCGCAGTATTGGCGCCGGGCTGGTTCTCGATCACCACGCCCTGGCCCCAGACCTGGCCCAGGCGCTGGCCGACCACGCGGGCGAGAATGTCGGTCGGTCCGCCCGCGGGGAAGGGCACCACGATGCGGACGGGGCGGTTGGGGTAGGTGGCCGCGTCTGGATTTTGGGCGGAGGCGCTCGTGCTCGCGAGCGCGCAGATCAAAGCAACCGCAACGGCGATGCCGGATGCGCGCATGTGACCGATCTCCGCGCCTCAGTCGTATTTCATCCCGCTGTCCTTCACGACCGTGGACCAGCGCTCGGCTTCCTTGCGAATGAACGTCGCGAACTCCGCGGGCGTGCTGGTGGCAGGATATAACCCGGAGGCATCAGCCTTGGCCTTGATGACGGGATCGGCCAGAATTTTCACCACCTCGGCGTTGAGCCTGTCGACGATCGGCGCCGGCGTGCCTTTCGGCGCGACCAGCCCGAGCCAGACCGTGATCTCATCGAGCTTGGGCACCTCTGCCGTAATGATGGGAACGTCGGGCACCGGTGGGAACGGGCGCGGGTCGAATTTGGCGAGCACCCGGAACTGGCCGCTCTGGATCAGCGACAAAGAGGCCGAAGGACCGTCGAGGGAGAAATCGACGCTGCGGGTGAGCACGCCCTGCGCGACCTCGGCGCTGCCGTTGTAGGGCACCAGCACGGTCTCGATGCCCGCGGCCTTGTTGAGCAGCAAGCCGCCAAGCTTGCTGGTGATGGTGCCGGCCCCGAAGTTGATCTTGCCAGGCTGCGCCTTGGCCTTGGCGATCAGCTCTTTGAGCGATCTCACATCGCTCGCCGCATTGACGATCACCAGCATCATCGTTTTCGCGACCAGCGTGATCGGCACGAAGTCGTTGAACGGATCGTAAGGTGGTGTGCGGTAGAGGTACTGGTTCATGGTCAGCGTGGAGTCGATCGCCATCAGCAGCGTGTAGCCGTCGGGCGCGGCCTTCGCGACCTGCTGCGCGCCAAGCACGGTGTTGGCGCCGACCCGGTTCTCGACCACGACCGGCTGGCCCCAGTCCTCTGTCATCCTCTGGCCAATCATGCGGGCGAGCACGTCGGATGGCCCGCCGGCCGGGAACGGCACCACGATCTTGATCGAGCGGCTGGGGAAGCTGTCGGCGCGCTCCTGCGCGGTGGCGGGCGAGATCGCCAGCAGCGATAGGATGAGAAGGGCAAGCGAACGAAGTTTCATGGGATCTCTCGCATTCAATCGAGCTTGATGCCGGTGTCCTGGATCACCTTTGACCAGCGCGCGGCCTCCTTGCGGATGAAGGCGGCAAACTGCTCGGGCGTGCTGGTTACGGGATAGTTGCCGGTGCGCTCGGATTTCTCCCTCACGGCGGGATCGGACAGCGCCTTCACCACCTCGGCGTGGATCTTGTCGACGGTCGGCGGCGGCGTGCCCTTGGGCGCCACCAGCCCGAGCCAGACCGAGATGTCGTCGAGATCGGGCAGGCCCGCGGCTTCGGCGAGGGTGGGGATGTCGGCCATCGAGGGCGGGGCGTCGCGGTCGAGCTTCGCCAGCGCGCGCAGCTGGCCGCTCGCGATCAAAGGGGCGACGATCTGGTTGGCGGCATAGATCAGCTGCACGCTGCCGGTCAGCAGGCCGTTGACCGTCTCGGGCGTGCCCTTGAACGGGACGTAGACGATATCGAGCCCCGCCGCCTTGTGGAAAAGGTGGCCCATTAGCTGCGCCGTGATCGTTCCGGCGCCGTAGTTGAGCTTGCCCGGCTGCGCCTTGGCGGTGGCAATCAATTCGCGCACGCTCTTGGGACCGCTCGTCGATACTGTGAGCACCGAGACGGTCTTGGCGGTCAGCGTGATCGGGGTGAAGTCGTTGATGGGGTCGTAGGGCAGGCTCTTGTAGAGATACTGGTTCATCACCAGCGTGGAATCGATCGCCATGAACAAGGTGTAGCCGTCGCCTGTCGCCTTCGCCGCCGCCTGCGCACCGATGAGCGTGTTGGCGCCGGGGCGGTTGTCGATCACAACCGGCTGGCCCCAGTCCTCGCTCATTTTTTGGCCGATGATGCGTGCCACGATGTCGCTCGGGCCGCCGGCGGGGAAGGGGACGATGATGCGGATCGGTCGGCTGGGATAGCTCGCTGCCTCCTCGGCTGCCGCTGCGCCCGCCCAGAGCGTGAGCGTGGCGACCACGAGCCATCGCAGAGTCGAGCCCATCGCTCCTCCCGCTTGTGTTCTTGTTATTTGGGCGATTGTCACCGTTGCGCTTTGCGGTGGCAACCGATTAATGCGCGCGTCCCTTCAAAGCGCCGGGATGTTGGGCTAGCTTGGCTTGGCCACCGCCGCATCGAACAAGATTTCTGGAGGCACCGTGCTCGCTCCCACTCCCAGCCGACATGACCGCGTGTCGATGCACAATGCGAACAAGCTCAAGATCGGGCTGTTCGGGGCGAACTGCTCGTCCGGACGCGCGGTCACGCTGGTGCCGGAGCGCTGGTCGGGCAGCTGGCCGGACAACCTCAAGCTCGGCCGGATGGCGGATGAGGCCGGCATCGACTTCCTGCTGCCGATCGGGCGCTGGAAGGGCTATGGCGGGGACACCGACTACCAGGGCGCGACTCTCGAGACCATCACCTGGGCCACCGGCCTGCTGGCCTCGACCAGGCGCGTGACGGTGTTCGGCACGGTGCATGCGCCGCTGTTCAATCCGGTCATCGCCGCCAAGGAGATGGTCACCGCCGACCACATCGGCGAAGGCCGCTTCGGGCTCAACATCGTGGTCGGCTGGAACGAGGGCGAGTTCCAGATGTTCGGCGTCAAGCAGCGCGATCACGAATCCCGCTACGAGTATGCCCAGGAATGGATCGACGTCATCAAGATGATCTGGTCGGACAAGGAGAACTTCGACTTCGAGGGCCAGTACCTCAACATGAAGGGCATCAAGGGCAAGCCGAAGCCCTATGGTGGCGCGCGGCCGGTGATCATGAATGCCGGCGCCTCGCCGGTCGGCCAGGCCTTCGCCATCCGCAACTGTGATGCGTTCTTCCTGCAGGCGTCGCGCACCTCGCTCGACGAGACCGCGCAGAAGGTGCTTGCCGCCAAGAGCCAGGCGAAGGAGCAGGGCCGGGAGCTCGGCGTCTACACCGTCGGCGTCATCACCTGCCGGCCGACCAGGAAGGAGGCCGAGGACTACTGGCACTATTCGATCGTCGAGCATGCCGACTGGCGGGCAGTCGACGATATCCTGGCGCTCAAGAACATCACCGCGCAGAACACAGCCCCGGACAAATTCCAACAAATCCGCAACGGTTACGCGCAAGGCATGGGAGGGTTGCCGATTGTCGGCGATCCCGATCATGTGGCAAGCCAGCTCATCGACCTCAGCAAGGCAGGGCTGACCGGCGTCGCCGTGTCGCTGGTCAACTACATCGATGAGCTGCCGTTCTTCTGCGACGAGGTGCTGCCGCGGCTCGAGCGCGCCGGCCTGAGAGAAAAGCGCTGACCATGGCAGCACGGGTCGGGCTGATCATCCCGTCGTCCAACCGGATGGTCGAGCAGGAGATGGTGCGGGCCTTTCCGTCTGGCGTGACCGCGCATATCACGCGGCTGCGCATGACCGGCGCCAACCGTCTTGCCTTCGAGGAACTGCTGCCGCGCGTCGAGGAGGCAGCTCGCGCGCTCACCGACGCACGCTGCGACGTCGTCGCGTTTCACTGTACAGCCAACTCGATGGAAGGCGGCGCCGAGGGCGAGCAGCAAATTCTCGTGACGTTGGCGCGCGCCGGCGCGCCGGGCGCGACCACGACCATCACCGCGATCCAGCGCGCCTTCGATGCGCTGGGTGCCAAGCGCATCGTGCTGATCACGCCCTACAGCGAAAGCGTCACGAAGCACGAGGCCGAATTCCTGCATCGTGCCGGCTATGACGTGCTCTCGGCCAAAGGCTTTGCGCTCGCCGGCAGCGATGCCTATTGCGCGGCGCCGGCGCAGTTCTGGCGCGACCGCGCGATCGAGGCGGCGCGGGCGGATGCGGACGCCTACCTCATCAGCTGCGCCAACATCTCGGTGTTCGGTGTGATCGCGGAGCTGGAAGGCAAGCTCGGTCGGCCCGTCGTTAGCAGCAATCAGGCGGTGATCTGGGATGCCCTGCGCCTGATCGCGTGGCCGGATTGCCGCTGCTGCCCCGGGCGATTGTTCGGGACAGCGCAGAAGCCTGCGCCGCGCGCCGCCACTCGCGGGTAGATCGCACCATGCAAGGCGCCGTGGACAGAGGTTATTGGATATCCTGGTACGATCTTCCCAAGGAGAGGGCCGACGAGCATATCACCTGGCTGCACGACACCTATATTCCCAAAATATCGAGCAAGCCCGGTGTGTTGTGGGCCGCCCACTTCAAGACCGCTCAGACGGCTCCCGGATCGCACATGCGGCGTACCAAGGATCCGGCCGTGCCTGATGGCAGCGACTATGTCCTGATCTTCGGCGGCGAGAGCACGGCGACCTTCACCAAAGGCGTGGATGTTTTCCGCAACGGAGGAGCGAGCCGGCTCGACCGCGATCTCTCCACGGACGACAAGCAGATGCTCGCCATGCGCAGGGGTGAGCGCCAGTGCGTGCTGACTGAGGAAATCCGCGTCCACGGCGCCGGCCACAAGGGTGCCGGCGACACCATGCCGCCTGGCCCCTGCATACAGCTCGGCAGCTTCAACTGCCCGCGCGAGTCCGAGGACCAGCTGCTCGCCTGGTATGTCGACTTCCGTCTGCCGGCCGTGGCGGAGGCGCCCGACTTCATCGCCGCGCGCAAGCTCTTGGCAACCTCCGGCTGGGTGAAGCACGTCATCATGTATGAATTCTCGTCGCACGCCGGCCGTGAGCGTGTGCAAACCCACGTCGAGCGCCAGCATCCCGACGGCATTGCCTGGACCACCGAGTTCATCCCGGCGCTGACCCATGCACCGCGATCGCCGGTGCTGGCGGAGAGAATCTGGCCGCCGGTGCCGGGCTGAGAGACATCCATGAGCACCGCGCGCCGCACGCTCGTGCTTCTGCTCGCCATGGCGGCAAGTCTCATGGGCTTGCCCGCATTCGCCGAGGACCCGGCGACCTGGCCGTCGCGGCCGGTGCGGATCGTGGTGCCAGCATCGGCGGGCGGTATCGCTGACGCGGTGGCGCGCATCCTCGGCGAGGGCCTGGCCAAGCGCCTGGGCCAGCCGTTCGTGCTGGACAATGTCGCGGGAGCCGCAAGCCTGATCGGCACGGCGGCCGTCGCGAAGGCGCCGCCCGACGGCTACACGCTGCTGATCGCCGCCATCGCGCCACTCGGCATCTTGCCGCATGTGCGCAAGACGCCCTACGTGGTCGAGCGCGATCTCGCGCCGGTCGGCGTGGTCGCGACGCAGCCGCATCTGCTGCTGGTCAATCCGGACAAGATGGCCGCTGCAACGCTTCCGGACTTCATCCAGCTGCTGAAGGACAATCCTTCCAAGTATAACTACGCCTCATCCGGGGCCGGCCAGCTCAATCATCTCGAGATGGAGCTTTTGCTGCTCAAGACCGGTGCCAAGATGACCCATGTGCCTTACAAGAGCAGTGGCGACCAGGCGACCGCGCTGATTGCCGGGCATGTCGATGCCGCGGTGTTCGGGATCACGGCGGCGCTGCCCTACATCAAGAGCGGAACGGTGCGGCCGATCGCGGTCATGACCGCCGAGCGCTATCCCGATCTGCCGGAGCTGCCGGCGGTCAAGGAGCTGATCCCGAGCTTCGGCGGGGTGAGCTCCTGGCATGGCATCCTGGTACCGGCGGCGACGCCGCAGGCGATCGTGGCGAAGCTCAATTCGGCGATGGCAGACTATCTGCACTCATCCGAGGGCATCGCGCAGATGAAGACGATCGGCGCCGAGGCCGTCGGCTCAACGCCGGAGGCGCTCGACGCGCTGATCAAATTCGAGAGCGCGCTCTGGGCCGAGGTGATCAAGACGGCGAATCTGACGATCCAGTGAGTTATTCGTCGAATACCGCCACCGCCCGGATCGGCGAGCCGGTGCCGCCGCGCCATTTGAGCGGCAGCCCGATGAAGCGGAACTCGCCCTCTCCGATGAGCGCCTCGAGATTGCACAGGCTTTCGATGTGGGTGATGTCGAGCTCGAGACAGGCTTTGTGCACCAGCGAGTTCACGACGCCCTCAGGCCCGGGCCGCATGGAATCGATGCCGAAATGCACGATGCCCTGCTTGGCCAGCCATTCGGTGGCGGCGACATTGACCCCGGAATTGTCGGTCGCATAGGCGGCCCGTGGGAACGTGCGCTCGTGATGCCCGGTGCACAGCAGCACCGTGCCCTTTTTTGGGATGGGCACGCCCGCCTTGTCGACAGCCTTCTCCAGGTCGGCCGGCGTGATCTCGGCCCTGGGCGGGATGTGCTGCAGGTCGATGCAGATGCCTTTCACGTAGCAGTATTCCAGCGGGTATTCGTTGATCGGCGTGCCGGTCTTGCCGAAATGGCGCGGCGCATCCATGTGCGTGCCGCCATGGTCCGGCATGGAGAAGTACATCACGCTGTTGCCCTGCACGTTGCCAGATTCGGCAAAGGCCTCCTCGTGGGTCTTCCAGATGCCGTGGATGATCGGCGGCTGCCCCGGATAGCTCGGCGTGCGGTGATAGAGTTCACGACTCAAATCGACGATGCGCATCCTTGAATGTTCCCTTGTTGTGTTGCTCGATGTCCGTGACGCCCGACCTCAGTTCATGCTGGCGCCCGACGCGCGGACCACCTCGCCCCATTTCGCGAATTCGGCACGCTGATATTCGGCCAGCCCCTCGGGCGAGCTGCTCTGCACGATGCCGCCGAGCCCGGCGATCACCTGCTGGGTGGCGGGCAGCGCCAGCGTATCGGCCACCGCGCGCTGCAGTATATCGATGTTGCGCGCCGGCGTGCCGGCCGGCGCATAGAGCGCGTACCAGCCCTCCGCGATCACGTCCGCCACACCGGCCTCGGCGATCGTCGGCACGTCCGGGATGGCGGAGTTGCGGCGGTCGGAGGCGAGGCCCAGCGCCTTGAAGGCGCCGGACTGTACATGCGGGAGCACCACGGGGATGTCGGTGATCAGCATGTCGATCTCGCCGGCCAGCAGACCGGTGACGGCGGGCGCGCCGCCGCGATAGGGCACATGCAGGATGTCGACGCCGGCGCGCAGCTTGAACAACTCGCCCGCGAGATGGAGCGTGCCGCCGTTGCCCGTTGACCCGAAGGTCAGCTTACCCGGGTTCGCCTTGGCGAACGCGACCAGCTCTTTCACCGAGTTCGCCTTCACGTGCTTGCCGACGACGAGCAGCATCGGCGTCGAGACGACGCGGGAGATCGGCGCCAGATCCTTGACCGGATCGTAGCGCAGGTTCGACTGCATGTGCGGTATGATGACCAGCGCGCCGGCCGAGCCGAACACGATGGTGTAGCCGTCGGGCTGGCCGCGCGCCACGGCTTCGACTGCCAGCACGCCGGCGGAGCC
>Ga0066903_100005134_pt1 | contig 11282 bp, 11 predicted proteins | sample PanSoiMetaGPlot1_FD_67491 | JGI IMG/M metagenome (GOLD analysis project Ga0066903, IMG submission 67491) | Tropical forest soil microbial communities from Panama analyzed to predict greenhouse gas emissions - Panama Soil - Plot 1 (version 2) | ecosystem: Environmental > Terrestrial > Soil >...
CAAGCGCTCGGCCGACGATCTCAAGCATCAGCTCGACGACGCGCGTGGCGCCCTCGCCGAAGCCTTCGAGGAGCTCAAAAAAGTCGAGCTGCTCGACGAGCGCGACCAGATGCGCGAACGTGCCGTGGACAGTGCCCGCGAACAGGCCGAGCTCGATCGCATCGGCTTGTTGCGCCCGCGCGGCGGCTTCGGAATCTGATCCCCTTGCGCTTTTGAGGCAGCCCCCCGTCGGTTGCCCGCCCGCGCCTGCCCTGAAGGCGGACAAAAGGATAGCGCCAGGGCTCGACCAGAGCGCGCAACCCGGCAATAATCAACCGGTGGGCCGCAACGGTCACGCCCCGGGGACGGGACTTCAATGTTGACGCCAGACGAACTGGTCGGGCTGCTGGCCGCGGTCGCCAACGGCGATCGGGGGGCATTCGAGCGGCTCTATGCGGCGACCCGCGCGAAACTCTATGGTGTGGTGCTGCGTATCTTGAAACGAGCCGACCTTGCCGACGAGGTCATGCAGGACGCCTACCTGAAGATATGGCGCAGCGCTGGTGAATTCGATTCGCGCCTGGCAACGCCGATCACCTGGATGGTCGCCATCGCACGCAACCGCGCGCTCGATCTGGTGCGCAAGAAGAGCGAGACCTCGATCGAGGACGAGCCGGCCGCCCTGGAGGCCCAATGGGAGGCCGCCAATCCGCTCGAGCGCCACGAGACAACCGAACAGCTGCGCCGGCTGCTCGTCTGTCTCGACGCCCTCGAGACCGAGCGGCGGGAACTCGTCTTGCTTGCCTATTTCGGGGGTTTTAGCCGTGAACAGCTCGCGGCCAAGTTCGCCGCACCCGTCAATACCGTGAAGACCTGGCTCCGACGCAGCCTCATGCGGATTCGGGAGTGTCTGGGGTCATGACGCTCGAAGGGGAACCAGACGACCGCGAAGGACAGGCAGCCGAATACGTCCTGGGGACGCTCGATGCCGAAGAACGCCAGCGCGCGCAGGCCCTGATCGCATCTGATTCGCACTTTGCCGATATGGTCCGGGCGTGGGAACGACGGCTCGGCGAACTCAGTGCAATGATTGCTTCGGTCGAGCCTCCGCCCCAGATTTGGGACCGGATCAAGGCCGCCTTGGGTGCCTCGACCCCGCGCGCGGAACCTGACCAGGTCGCGCCGGTGCGTCCGGCCGGCGAGCGCACCGACATCGCCGACCTCAGACGGCGAATGCGATGGTGGCGCGGCGCGACCGCTGCCGTGACGGCGATTGCGGCCGCATTCGCAGGCATCGTGGTGGTTCGCGAACTCAACCCCGACATGTTGCCCGCGCAACTCAGACCGCAGGTCAGGGTGCAGGTCGTCGAGGTCACCAAGACGGTCGAAGTGCCCGTGCCCTCTCCGAGGCCCGCGCAGTATGTCGCCGTGCTGCAACGTGACGCCGCTTCACCCGCCTTTCTGCTCACCTTCGATCTCGACAATCGGCTGATGACGGTGCGGACCGTGGGGGCGGAGCAGCAGCGCGGCAAGAGCTACGAGTTGTGGATCATCGCCACCAAAGACCCGACGCCGCGATCGCTGGGCGTGATCGGCACCGAGGAATTCTCGGTCCGGCGGCAATTGGTGCGCTATGACGCCGGCACCATCCATTCGGCAACCTATGCGGTGTCGATCGAGCCGGTGGGGGGATCGCCCACTGGGTTGCCCACCGGGCCGGTGGTCTATACGGGCAAACTCATCCAGACCACGCCGCCGGGATTTGGCAGCCAGTCGCCGTAAGGCGGCGATCGCTCAGGTTGACTAGCGGATGGCGGGGTCGTGCAGGGAGCCATAAACGGCGGGCTCGCCCGCTTTGATCACGGCCGCCGCCGGGGCGACCTGTGCGCCGGTCAGACGTGTGGCAATGCCGGTCGCAACCACGATGAGTACTCCGAGCAGCGCGACCGAGGCGATCTTGAGGTGTGTCGTTCGGTCTGCAGACAACAGCGAGTGATTCATCGCACGTTTCCAATTTGGCCGCTGGCACGAGCCGATCGTTTCATTGGTCGCACAAACGCTGCGGCAGGTTCACCGCGCTGTCGATCGGCCACGAGCAAGCCTGGTGTTGGCAAACTCCCCTCGATACACCCTCAATAGAAAAAGTCCTGACAAACACGATGGTTCCATGCGCGGATCGCGTCGTCCCCAAGGGAACCTCCCGCGGCGCATCCGTTCGGCTGTTGGTCGTCGATATCATCACAGACTGGCCACCGTCTTCAGCCGCGCCCGCGGATGAATTTCAGATTGCGACAGCACCGGCGTGTGAGCGCGGAACCGCTCAACAATGCCGCGGACGAACGAGCGTATTCCTGGCGAGGTGACCAGCACGGGGGCTTCGCCCTCGCGCGCGGCTTGTTCGAAACGTTCGCGCACCTGCGTGATGAACTCCGTTAGTCGTGACGGTTGCATCGTCAGTTGTCGGTCGTCGCCTTGGCCGACGATCGATTCGGCAAACATCTGCTCCCAGCGCGCCGACAGCGCGATCAGCGGCAGGTAGCCGGCGGGCGAGCAATGCTGGGCGCAAATCTGGCGCGCCAACCGGGTGCGGACATGCTCCACCAGCGCGATCGGGTTGCGGGTGAACACAAGCCCATCCGCGATCCCCTCGAGAATGGTCCCGAGATCGCGAATCGAGACTCGCTCGGCGAGCAGCAACTGCAGGATCCGTTGGATCCCCGTCGTCGTGATCTGCGCGGGCACGATGTCCTTCACCAGCTCGCCCTGCTCCTTGGGCAGGTCCTTGAGGAGTTTCTGAACCTCCGCATAGGACAAGAGCTCCGACATGTTGATTTTGATAATTTCGGTGAGATGCGTGGACAGAACGGTCGCGGCGTCGACGACCGTGTAGCCTTTGATCGCCGCCTCCTCCTTGAGGATCGCGTCGACCCAGGTGGCCGGCAGCCCGAAAGTCGGTTCGGTGGTGTGGACCCCCGGCAGCGTCACCTGGGCGCCGGAGGGATCCATGACCATGTATTGGCCCGGCCAGACCCGGCCGCTTCCGGCTTCGACCTCCTTGACCTTGATGACGTAGTTGTTGGCTTCGAGCTGAACATTGTCGAGGATGCGGACCGCCGGCATGACAAAGCCCATTTCGGAAGCAAGCGATCGCCGCAGCGCCTTGATCTGTTCGGTGAGGCGGTCGGTGCCGTCGGGGGCATTGACCAGCGGCAGGAGCGCATAGCCGAGCTCGATCTTGAGATCGTCGATCTTGAGCGCGGAACTGATCGGCTCTTCGGCGGGTGCGGCTTTCGCCTCGATCGCCGCCTTCTGGGCGGCCACGTTCGCCTCGGTGCGCGTGCGCTGCTCGATGGAATACGCGAGCATGCCGGCGCCGCCTCCCAACAGCAGGAAGGGCAGCATCGGAATGCCCGGCAGGAGCGACATGATCAGCATAACCGCGGCCGACATGCCGAGCGCCTTGGGATAGCCGGAAAGCTGTCTCAGCAGCGCCTGGTCGGCAGCGCCGGAAATTCCCGCCTTGGACACCAGCAGGCCTGCCGCGGTCGAGACAATGAGCGCCGGCACCTGGGTCACGAGGCCGTCGCCGACAGTGAGCAGGGTGTAGGTGTGAGCGGCCTCAGAAAACGCCATGCCCTGCTGGACCGGGCCGATAATCATTCCACCGACGCAATTGATAAATGTGACCAGCACGCCCGCTACGGCATCGCCGCGCACGAATTTCGAAGCACCGTCCATGGCGCCGTAGAAAGCACTCTCGTCCTCGAGTTGCTTGCGTCGCCGCCGTGCTTCCTTGTCGTCGATTAATCCTCCCGACAGATCGGCGTCGATCGCCATTTGTTTGCCCGGCATGGCATCGAGGGTAAACCGGGCGGCGACTTCCGCGATGCGGCCTGAACCCTTGGTGATCACCACGAAATTGACAATGATCAGGATGATGAACACGATGATTCCAATGACGAAATTCCCGGCCATTACGAAATTGCCAAAAGCCTGGATGACGTGGCCGGCCGCGGCGGTGCCCTCGTGACCGCGCGACAGGATCAGCCGTGTTGAGGCCAGATTGAGCGCCAAACGCAGCATTGTGGCAATCAGCAGGACGGTCGGAAACGCCGAGAATTCCAGCGGTGCCTGAATAAACAATGCGGTCATGAGAATGAGGACCGACAAGATAATCGACACCGCAAGAAACAGGTCGAGCAGGATCGACGGTAGCGGCAGGATGAGGACCACCAGAATGGTCATCACCCCGACCGCCAAGGCAATGTCGCCGCGTTTGAGCAGATCGCCGAGATCGGAAAGTCGCAATGCGCCCAACCTTCGGGCGGGTTGGCTCGCGGCGCTCTGCTCGCTCATCGCAAATTCACTTCAATCTTCGCGGCTTGCGTGCGCGGCGGTTGGCGGGCGCAGGCGATCGATCGTCAGGCGACGCCGCGCATCTCGCCACCGCCCGCCGGTGGGATGGCGACACCGTCGGAGGCGTATTCATTGAGCTTGTTACGCAAGGTCCGGATTGAAATGCCGAGGATGTTGGCCGCATGCGTGCGGTTGCCGAGACAATGCTTGAGGGTCTCGAGGATGAGGTCGCGCTCCACATCCGCAACGGTGCGTCCGACCAGCGCGCGGGCGACCTGCTCGGCCGCGAGCGTCGCGTGGGCCACCGCCGGCGACTGCGATGGCGGATTGTCGAGACGGGCGCCGTCAGGCGCGAGGATCGCCTCCGGGCCGATCTCGGCGCCGGAGGAGAGAAGCACCGCACGATGGATGGTGTTCTCAAGCTCGCGGACATTGCCAGGCCAGCGATCGACCACGAGCTGCCGGCGGGCCTCGGCCGAAAGCGGCCGTTGTGGCACGCCGTTGGCCTGAGCATAAAGTCTGACGAAATGGTGGGCGAGTTCGAGCACGTCGGCGGGGCGCTCGCGCAAGGGCGGGATCTTCAGATTGACCACGTTGAGACGGTAAAGCAGGTCCTCGCGAAAGCGACCGTCACGGGCCGCCTCGGCGAGATTGCGGTTTGAGGTGGCGATGATGCGAATGTCGACGGCAATCGGCCGGGTCCCGCCGACGCGGTCGATGACCCGCTCCTGAATGGCGCGCAACAGCTTGGCCTGCAGGCGCACATCCATTTCCGAGATCTCATCGAGTAACAAAGTGCCGCTGCTTGCTTCTTCGAATTTGCCAATCCGCCGCGCAATCGCTCCCGTGAAGGCGCCCTTCTCATGGCCGAACAGTTCGGATTCGAGCAGACTTTCCGGAATCGCCGCGCAATTCACCGAAATGAAAGGTCGCCGCGCCCGTCCGGATTTCGCGTGGACGTAGCGCGCCAGCACTTCCTTGCCAGTGCCGGATTCACCGGTAATGAGCACCGAGGCGTCGCTGGGGGCGATCTGCTGTGCGAGTTTGATGACCTGCGCCATCGCCTCGTCGCGGTAAACCAGTTCGCGATGGTCGTTGGCGACCGCGGCCAGCACCGCCGCGATCAACTCAGGATCCGGCGGCAAGGGAATGTACTCCTTGGCTCCGGCATGGATCGCCGCCACCGCGGCGCGCGCGTCGCTGCCGGTCCCGCAGGCCACGATCGGAACGTGGATGTGCTCGGCCTCGAGCCGGCCCACAAGGTTGCGAATATCGACCTCAACATCGACCATCAGCAGGTCGGCCCCGCGCCCGGAGCGCAGCACCCGCAGGGCCTGCTCGATGTCCACCGCGTGCGTTACGGTTGCGCCCTTATCGATCGCGAGCTTGGTCGCGAGCGTCAGCTGACCCTTGAGCGTGCCGACGATCAGAAGTCGCATCATTGCCTCCGTGGTTTCCTAGGCCGGCCGTCGAGGGCACAGCGTGCAAATCAATTGCGTTCCGCCTTGATGATCTCGGTCATGGTCACGCCGAGCTTGTCCTCGACCAGCACGACCTCGCCGCGGGCTACCAGGCGATCGTTGACGTAGATGTCGATGGCTTCGCCGACCTTGCGATCAAGCTCGAGCACCGTACCGGGGCCAAGCTTGAGCAACTGACCGACGTCCATCCGTGAACGCCCCAGCACCGCCGAGACCTGCACCGGCACGTCAAACACCGCCTCGAGATCCGCGGCGCTGCGGCCCACGCTCTCACCATCGCCCGGCAAGCTTTGGGGCTGCTTGAGATCGCTGGGTGCCGGCTCGCCTTCGAGGTTCGGCAACGTCATCTTCTTGTCGCCATCAGTCATCGCCGCGGCCTCCGGATGCCTTTTGGGACCCGCGCGGGCGCGCTGCGAGATAGCGGTTCACCGCATCGTCAATCGAATGCTCGACAGCGGCGCGATCGCGTACCATTCCGCCATCTGCCCATTCCACACGGCAATCGCCGGGCTTAATCTCGGGCTCGGCGAGAACCACGAGCCGCCCTTCGAAGCCGTGGGTGCCCACCAGCGCTTCGAGTCGTTCGCGGGCCTCCGGATAGATGGCAACATTGACGCGCACCACGACGTGGGGCGCGCTAGTCAGGTGAGCCAGGCAACCGGCCACGAGGGCGCTGATTTCACCGAACGGCTCACGATCAATCAAGGTCGGCGCCAGTTTCTTGGCGATGGCAACCGCAACCTCCACGGCTTCGGCCTCGAGCCGGCCCTCGATGTCGCGCAAAATGGGCCCGAGCACGGCAATCCCAGACGCAATGCGCTCAAGCGACGTCGCCGTGCTGCGCGCGGCATCGGCACGAGCCTCGACTTGCGCGGCGGAAAATCCCTCGCGATACCCTTGGGCGCGAGCCTCCTTGAGGGCGGCCTCATGGGCATCAAGGCTCAATGTATTAGGCTTTTCCGCTGCCGTGCCGGTGCTGAAATCGACATCAAACAAGTATTTTGCCCGGGCCGTCATGTGCTCGCTCCATCGCTGGAGAGCTCAGCCGCAACCGCTGTGCGCTCGACTTGGAGAAGTGTTCCTGACATCCTGGACGCCTCAAAAGACCAGTTCTTCGTCGCCGCGGTTCTTGGAAATCATGATCTCGCCCTTGGCTGCCAGGTCCTTTGCGAGGTTGACCAGCAGCGCCTGCGCGGCATCGACGTCGCGCAGGCGGACCGGGCCGCGCGCCTGCATCTCGTCGACCAGCATCTTGGCGGCCCGCGAAGACATGTTCTTGAGAAAGAACTGCCGCACCACGTCGGAGGCGCCCTTCAGCGCGGTGGCGAGCTGATCCTTGTCAATATAGCGCATGAGCGTCTGGGCCGAGCCGGCGTCAAGTTTGATTAGATCGTCGAACGTGAACATCAAGTTCTTGATGCGTTCGGCGCTTTCGCGACTCTGTTCCTCGAGCGCGGTGAGGAACCTGGTTTCCGTCTGCCGATCAAAATTGTTGAAGATCTCGGCCATAACCTCATGCGCATCGCGGCGGCGCGTCTGCGACAAATTCGACATGAATTCGGTACGAAGCGTGTTCTCAACTCGCTCAATCACGTCTTTCTGAACGGCCTCCATGCGCAGCATGCGGGTCACGACATCAAGCGCGGTCTCCTCCGGCAGGATAGCCAGCACGCGCGCGGCGTGCTCCGGCCTGATCTTGGAGAGCACGACCGCAACGGTCTGCGGATATTCGTTCTTGAGATAGTTGGCGAGCACCTGCTCCTGGACGTTCGACAACTTCTCCCACATGTTGCGTCCGGCCGGACCGCGGATTTCGTCCATGAGGTTGGTGACGCGCTCCGGCGGCAGATATTGGTGCAGGAGGCGCTCGGTGGCGTCATAGTTGCCAAGCAGGGCGCCTGACGCCGACAGCCGGCCGACGAATTCCAGCATCAGGGCCTCCACCGCCTCGGCCGCCACCGTGCCCAGCGACGACATGGTAATCGACAGCATGCGCAGGTCGTCGTCGTCGAGCAGCTTCCAGACCTGTTCGCCGTATTGGTCGCCAAGCGCCAGCATCAGCACCGCGGCGCGCTCAGGGCCGCGCAAGGGCCGACCCGGATCCTTGTTCTTCTGGCGGCCGGCCAGGGTTGCGACCAGATCGCTGATCTCGTCATGAGACTTGGGGGCCGCGGCTGCAGGAGACATCGCTCTTACGCGTCAGTTGGTGGGTTCTTGAAGCCACTCGCGGATAATCGACACCGTCTCGTGGGGATTCTTCTGCGCCAATTCCCCGACTTTCTGGATTGATTGGGCGTGGACCTGGCCCTGCACCTGGACAATGTCGATCATCTTGGCCGTCGGGCTGGTGATGGCCGGCCCGGCGTCGGCCCGCGGCAGTTCGGCCCCTTCAGCCCCCGTCGCCACGCTCGCCCGCACACTCGGACCGGATAGCGCAGGCCGCTGTTCGGAGGCGAGGATTCGCCGCACCAGCGGTCGCACGACGACCAGGATCACGACCAGTCCCAGAACCCCCATGACGAGGAGCTCGATCCCGCGCATGATGTCGTCCTTGGTAAATTGCAGCATCGACAGTGCGCCGCCGGTCTCGGGCACCGGAAGCGGCGGCTGTTCGGCAAAGCGTAGATTGACGACGTCGACTTGATCGCCGCGCTTCTGATCGAAACCAATCGCCGTCCGCACCAGCGCGCCGATGCGATCAAGTTCCTCCTTGGCCCGAGGCTGATAGGTGATGTCGCCGCTCGCGGATTTGGCGTAGGTGCCGTCGACCAGCACCGCCGCCGCAATGCGTTTGATGCGGCCGCCCTCAACCACCTCGGTCTTCGTGGTTCGCGAGATCTCGTAGTTAACCAGTTCCTCGGACTTCTTGGACTGCTCGCGAGGAGTCGGGGGCGTGGCCGGTTGTTGTTGCTGGCCGCCCGGCACCTCGTTGCCGACCGTCACCTCGCCCTCGCGGCCGTTGGTCGTGCTCTGCTCCTCGCGGGTCTGGGTCGAGCGCATGACGCGGCCCTCTGGATCGTACCGCTCTGAGGTCTCGGTGATGTGATTGAAATCGAATTCAGCCGTGACCTGGACGCGGGCATGACCGGGACCAACCACCGAGGAGACGATGGATTCGATCTGCTCTCGCAGTCGCCGCTCGTAGGCGGCTTGGCGCTCGTCGACGTTCGCTGCAAGACCCGTGATCGGATCGTCGCCGCTGCCGTCGGCAAGCAAACGGCCCGCTTCATCCACAATCGACACCCGCTCGGGCTTGAGCCCGCTCACCGCGCTGGCGACCAGATGGCGGATCGCTTGTACCTGCTGGGGCTCAAGCCGGCCGCGCACCGTCAGAACGATCGAGGCGGACGTTTCCACTTTGTCGCGGGAGAACAGCGGACGCTCCGGCAGCACCAGATGCACGCGAGCCGCCTGCACCCGGTCGATCGCCCGGATGGTGCGCGCGAGCTCCCCTTCCAGTGCGCGCAGATGATTGATGTTCTGAACGAAGCTCGTCGCCCCCAAGCTGTCCGACTTGTCGAAGATCTCGTAGCCGACCCCGCCCCCCTTGGGGATGCCGGACTCCGCTAGCTTCATCCGGATCTGCGCCACCCGGTCTCGGGGCACGAGCAAGGTCGAGCCGTCGTTTTTGAGCTCGTAGGGAGTGCCGTCGCGTTCCAGCTCTCGGACGATGCTCGCCGAGTCCTCAAGGGTCAGATCGGTGAACAACGGGGTCATCTGCGGTGCGGTGACGCGCATGATAATAAAAGCGAACATCGCCACCAGCGCCAGAGTGACGGCCGCCATGGCTCCCAACCGAGCCGCGCCAAGCGTTTTGAGGAACTCTACAAACCCTTGCACCGCGTGCGTCCTTGGAATCAGCCGCTAGGCAAGAATTGCCCGGTGCATGGTTTCCATCTGGTTAATTTTCGTTGACGGCGGTCGGCGGCCCCAGCCGCAACCCGAGGGGCGCGCCCAAGCACCGCCGTGGGCAACACGCCCACGGCGCGATTGCCGATCGAGGACCTTGGGGCCGGGCCAACTCCAGTCGTATGCGCCCGACCCCGCGAGCGAGGCAGTGGCCATGCGCCTCCAGGGGCGGAATGTCCGGGTCGGCCGAAGTCTATTGCCGATATTGTTGGATGCGCGTCGTGCGCAAGCCCGCAAGGCCATGGCGGTCGATCGAATATTGCCAGGCCAGAAACTCCTCAACGGTGAGGGTGTAACGGCTGCAGGCTTCTTCGAGCGACAACAAGCCGCCGCGCACGGCGGCCACCACTTCAGCCTTGCGGCGGATCACCCAACGCTTCGTCCCCGGTGCCGGCAGATCCGCTATCGTCAGCGGACTCCCGTCGGGTCCGATCACGTATTTTGCCCTCGGACGATGGGGCTCGGTCATGGGTACTCTCACACGCAGACAGACAACGAACCAGGCGGAGATTACGTGGCGCAACTTAAGATTTGGCTAAGCCGTGGGTTTAAAAAGGGAATGAAAGAATCTTCGGCGCCCCGGTGGCGCCTGGGCCGTCGGAGCGCTCGTAAGCCCGGCAGCTCAATTGGCGCTGCGGACCGCCTGGACAATCTGGCTCGGCGTGTAGGACTGGCCATTGACCGTCAAAGTCGGAGGACTCTGGCTGATATCAACGCCAGTGACCACACCTTGCACCTGCGGTGAGACACTCGTGGTTTTTCCGCTCGCATCCGTCGCCGTGATCGATACCGTATAGCTCCCGGCCGGCCAAGCGTTACCAACCGAGTCGGTGCCATTCCACATGAAGGTCTGATTGCCAGCCTGGAGCGTCTGCGTCGTCGAATAGACGAGCTGTCCGGTCGAGCTCGACACATTGATCGCCACCGTCGATGGTTTGCTGAGCGTATAGTTCCAGGTCGGGTTGGGTTGGCCGGAGCCGAGCTGGGCCGAATTGCCGTTTACCGTCACGGTGGTGCCCAAGAAGTTTAGCGCCGCCGTCGATTGCGCGGTCTGTTGCAGCGAGATCAGCGTGCTCAGATTGGTGTTCATGTTGATCTGTTGCTCGACCGAGGAAAAAGAGACGAGCTCCTGGGTGAATTGGTTCGTGTCAAGCGGCTCGAGGGGGTCCTGATTCTGCAGTTGTGTTGTTAGCAGCTGGAGAAAGCTGTCGAAATTGCTGGCAATATTCGCAGCCCCGCTGGTGGAGCCACTGGCGGCGGCGCTCGCGCTGCTGTTGGCACTCGCTGACGTAGGCGAGGAACTCGTCGTCGGCGTAAAGGCCGGGTTCGTGGCGGCCGTGTTGGCAACGGTGGTGGTGGTCATGTCGCTTACTCCTTACACGCGGATGTCGACGCCTGTTCCGACGCCCAACAGTCGCGCGTAGCCGCGTGTGGCTGTTTGGCCCGCCGGCATGTCTGCATCAGACACGATGATGCGAGCGACCGATGGTGTCGTGCCGTTCGATTGGCCGCCTCGCTGGCCCCCTCCTTGGCCGCCGAAGGAGTGATTGCGCAGCG
>Ga0066903_100005135_pt1 | contig 11280 bp, 11 predicted proteins | sample PanSoiMetaGPlot1_FD_67491 | JGI IMG/M metagenome (GOLD analysis project Ga0066903, IMG submission 67491) | Tropical forest soil microbial communities from Panama analyzed to predict greenhouse gas emissions - Panama Soil - Plot 1 (version 2) | ecosystem: Environmental > Terrestrial > Soil >...
GCCCGCGCTCGAACAGCGCGAGGCGGCACGAGCCGACGTCGGAGTGATGGCAGTAGCGCGGCACACCGTCCGGGCCGTCGATCCGCGCCTGCACCAGCGCGTGGGACGGGGCCTCGATCCGCCCGGTGATCCGGTACCTGCGATCGGTCAGGTCGATCCGCCACCGCCCCATCGAGAAGTCCCGCAGGCCCGCCACTCGTACGAGCCGGATCCAGCGACCCTCCCATCGGACGCCGATGGACGTGATGAACGGCGTGAGGAGCGGACCGCGCCGCACCTGCCCGGTGACGGCCTCCACGATCGTGTCGCCGTCCTCGAACCCGCGACAGTGCGCCCGGACCCACCGCTCCGCGTGTCGGCGGCCGAACACGTGGCCCTGCTGGCCCCGCCCGTCGCCGACCGCCCGGGTCTCCCCGTCGGCCACGACCTTGCCGGATACCACCGTGTCGACGTTGGGAACGAGCGCCGCGAACGCGCCCAACGGCCCGCGCGCCGCGCCCTCGGGCAAGAGCGTGTACGTGGGCTCGTCCGTCGTGAACGACAGATCCCACTCGAGCCGGTGCCCGCCGCCCGAAGCGGACCCGCGCGCGAACCCGGGACCGATCTCCGAGTCGCCGGTCCGCAGATAGAGCTCGGGACCGCCGAGGGAGAAGTCGGGGGAGGGATGGACCGACCGGACGCCGAAGGTTCGCTCCGGGTCCGATGGGTGGAAGCGCGCGGCCACGACTTCACCGTTCGGCGCTCCGCCGCGCGGTCCGGCCAGACCCATGCGCACCCAGAGCCCCTCGCCCGAGGCGCCGTCGGTGACCGTCACGTACCACGCCTCGTGCCCGCCGGCGCTCCGGTCCCAGCGGGGAAGGTTGTCTCGCTCGGCCATGTGCGGGGGCAAGGATACCCGCCTCGTACAATGGCCTGGCAACCGTCCGACCAGCACATTTGCATGACGACATCCGCGACACCGAGCATCCTCATCTCCACGGCGCCCTTCTTCCGCCAGCCCGTGCGCGACGGCCTTCGGGCCATCGCCGAGGCGGGCTTCGAGGGCGTCGAGGTCATGGTCACGCAGGACCCCGACACGCAGGACCCCGACCGGCTCGAGAAGCTGGCGCGGTCGTTCGGACTGCGCGTCGCGGCGGTGCACGCCCCGTTCCTCATCGTCACGCGCCGCGTGTGGACGCCGGATCCCGTCGAGAAGATCCGGCGCGCGGCCCGGCTCGCGGAGGGCGTCGGCGCGCCGCTCGTCGTTGTGCATCCGCCGTACCGGTGGCAGTCCGCGTATCGGCACTGGGTGGCCGAGGACCTCACCTCGTTCTCGGATGAGACAGGCGTGACGGTCGCCGTCGAGAACATGTTCCCGATTCGCGTGCCGGGGATGCCCGCGGCCAGGTTCCATCACGAGCGACGGGAGAGCACCGACGCGGTCCCCGTTCAGGTCCTGGACACGAGCCACGCGGCGGTCTCGGGCGTCGACATCAGGGCGGCGTTCGAGCGCAACCGCGAGCGCATCCGCCACATCCATCTGTCGAACAACGCCGGGAAGGGCTGGGACTCGCATCTGCCGCTCGGACAGGGCGGCGTGCTCCCCGTCGACGAGTTCCTGCGGGATCTCTTGGGGACCTTCACCGGCACGGTGTCGCTCGAGCTCGACCTCCGCCCGTGGATGCGCGACGACCGTGCGCTGCACGACCTGCTCGTGAGCCAGCGGGAGTACTGCGAGCAGCGTTTCACGGCGGGACGCCGCCCGAAGCCCCAGACGCGGAAGGACTAGGTGCGCCGCGCGACGCTGATCACGATCATCGTCCTGTTCGCGCTGCTGCTCGTCGCGGCAATCTTCCAGGGGGTGCTGGCGCACGGGCCCCGGCGCTATCCCGGTCCGGGTGTGTCGCCGTCTCCGACGGTCTCGAAGACGGGTCCGTCCCCGAGCGCCGCGAGCTAGCCGGCGTCCTCCCGGGTCCTGCCGTGCGACGGCGGGCCGAGGCGCTCCTCGAACGTCTGCATCAGGCGACGCAGCGCGTCGTTCAGCTCCTTGCGGTCACCCGGCGTGAGCGACTCGAACACCGACTCCTCGCGCGCCGCCTCGGTGGACACCGCGCGGTCCGTCGTCTTCCGGCCCGCCGGCGTGAGCTGGACCAGCACGCTCCGCCGGTCGTCGGGATCGGAGGTCCGGCGGATGAGCCCGCGCTCCTCCAGGCGGTCCAGGAGGTTGGTCATTCCGCCCGAGGACATCACGAGCGCGCGGCTCAGGTCGCCGGCCGACTCCTTCGCGCCGGGGCCGCCCGAGCGCAGGCGCACGAGCAGCTTGTACTCGGCGTGGTCCAGCCCGAGCTCGGCGACGGTGTCCTCGAGGGTGGTGACGAAGTACTTGTTGAGCTTGCAGATCCGGTCGACGATCCCCTCGACCTCGGAGTCGATCTGCGGGTACGCGCGGAGGAATCCCGCGATGTACCGGTCCACCCAGTCCTCGTCCACGACGATGAGTATACCTCTTGCCGTCAAATCTCTTGACAGCAAGAGATCCCGGAGGTATCTTGTCGTCAAGATATTCGACGGCGAGAGGAATGGGGGTGACCACCATGTACAGGCCCTACACCCACGAAGCGTTCCGGACCGCGGAGCACGAGCTCCGAGGGGCGGCAGACCGAGCAGCGAAGCGTCGCGAGGCCAAGCGCGAGGGCGGTCGCCGTCGCGACCGTGCGAGCGCCGCGCTCGCGGCCGGACTCCGCGGTCTCGCCGACCGGCTGGACGCCCGTCGGGACGTCCGCCGCGAGGCGGCGACGGAGACCGTCTCAGGACCCTGCTGAGCCCGGCGGGTTCGCTCCCCGCTCGGTGGGGTTCGTTGCGGCGCGCAGCCGCACCACCGAGCCGGGCGCCGCGGCGAGCAGGTCGGCGGCGCTCCCGCCGTTCCGCCCGATCGCGGCCCATCCGGCCGAGTCGACCAGCACCACGAGCATGCCGGGCTCGACGTCTCCGAACGTCGAGCCCGGTGCCGCTCTCGCCACCCGCTCCCCCGTTCGCACCTCGACGGCGCGCGCCCGCTCGAGGCCTGCCGCGCGCAGGTCGTCGCGGGTGGCGGCCAGCGACACGTTCCCGAAGCGGTCCACGGACAGCACGATGGCCGACACGCCGTCATCAGTCACGGCGGCAGCCGGCACCTCGACGGTGACGAGCGATGCCGGTGGCACCGGCGTACCGAGCGACATTGGCGGGCTGCCGTCGGCCAGCCGGGCGGCCGCGGGCGAAAACACGTCGCGACCGTGGAAGGTGCGCGACGTAGGTCGGAGCACGACGTCGGGAGCGTCGATCGCAACGGCCTCCGCGACGCCGCCCAGCGCCTTCCACGCAAGCGACAGCAGCCCGTTGTCGGGCCCGACCAGGAGCCGTCCGGAGGACGTCCGCACGGCGAGCGGCGTTCGGGTGCCCCCGACCCCCGGATCGACGACGCCGAGCAGCACGGCGTCGTCGGGCACGTAGGGGATGCAGCCGCGAAGCAGGAGCGCACCGCGGAGGACGTCGCCGGGCGGGACCCCGTGGCTGAGGTCGATCACGCGCGCGGTTGGGGCTACTCGGGCGACGACCCCGTGGCAGGTGCCGACGAACTCGTCCTCGAGGCCGAAGTCGGAGATGAAGACGATCGCCCGGGCCACGGGAGGATGTTCCGCGCGGAAGGGGCCGCTACTTGCCCTGCTGGCGCCGCTGCCAGCGGGTCTTCTTGAGGAGCTTCTTGTGCTTCTTCTTCCTCATCTTCTTGCGGCGTTTCTTGACGACCGACGGCAAGCCTGGATCCTTTCTTCGCGAAACGGGTGATCCGGCCGGGCGCCCTCGCCGGGCGCGGACCGGCGGGACAGTCTAATCGGTTCCGAAGAGGTTCCGCAGGTCAACCCGTCGGATGCGGAAGTCGGGGTCGAGCCGCACCGAACCCAGCTTGAGGGCGGTCGGAGCCTCCGCCACCGGCGAGATCAGCCGGAGGACGCCGTCCTCCGACGAGTGTTCGAGGTACCCGATCCCCGAGGTCCGTCCCTGTCCGTCGGACATCCCGACGAGCAGCCGGTCGAGCTGCGCGTGGTCGAAGAGGGCTGGCAGGGCGGGCATGAACACGGTCGGCTTCACCTTCCACCGCTGCTGCGAGTCGCCGAAGTACGAACGCATCGCCTCCTCTCGCCCCTTGGCCCGTTCCTCGACGGAGGACGAGCGGACGTCGGGGTGGACCTTGAGCGTCACGACATCCGTCGGGAAGAAGCGGCGAACGATGCCCAGCAGGGGGTCGAGCTCCTCGCCGCGCGCGAGCCCGATCACGACGTCCGGACGCAGCAGCTCGATCTTGTGGAACTTCAGGATCTGTCCGTACACCCCGGAAACGAGGCCGCTCGTGTCGACCACCACGAGGTCGGCCCCGAGCTCCTTGGCCCGCTGCTGCAGGAGGCCGGTGCCGACCACGAGCGGGAGCAGCTGGCCCTGGGGCGACGTCGATCCCACGAAGGACAGCTCGTCCGGCTGTGTGCCATCTCCCGACTCGAGATCGCCTTCCCCCCGAACCATCCGGAGCCCGACGCAGGCCGGCGGGCCGACCGTCTTCTGGCCGAGGTCGGCGTCGATGAACGCCACCGTCCGCCCGGCCCGCGCGCCTTCGCGCGCCACGGCCCGGCCGAGTGTGGTCTTTCCCGAATCGATGCCGCCGACCAACACCACCACACCGCCCGACTCGGCGATGCGGTCGACGACCGACTGATGGGGATCCACGCCGCTCCTTTCGGGAGAGGCGCGTCTCGAGCGAACCCGCCCGCGCGACCCGGGCGGGTCAGAAGGCAGCGCTAGCCGGTCGCTCGTGCCTCCTCTCGCCCGGCATTGCGGTCAACGGTCACCGACCCCTCCTGATCTCCAGTCCCGGAAGCTCCGACGGAGCGACCGGATTCGGTCTCACCCGAGCGCGCCTGGCAGGCAACGCTTCCGGACCAATTCTACGGGCGGAGGGCCACCGGACCGAATTCCCTCGTCGCGGTGGCGACGGGCGGGCGGCTCAGGCGGGAAACCGGGCGGCGATCGCCTGGAAGCAGGCCCAGTAGTCGCCGGGCTCGACGTTGTCGTCCATGACGATCACGGTGCGGGTCTTCCCGAGCGCCGCCGCCGCGACGGGGGCGGGGTCGTTGATGTCCGCGATCGAGATCGTGTCGATGCCCGCTTCGATGGCCGCGCCGGCAAACCCGTGATCGGCGAACACGAGGTCGGGGGTGGCATCGTCGCTGCTCGCCGCTTCGAGCATGCGGCGCATCGGGCCGGCGGAGTGCGTATGCATCGACGAGCCCTTGTCGGTCAGGATCGCGACTCCGCTCACGTACCGGATCTGGCGCCACCGACCGACGTCCCGCCAGCCGTCGCCCTCCAGCGGCCGAACGAGGGTGGCGCCGTGCTCGACCAGGAGCTCGCCGACCGCGCCGTAGAGCTGGATCAGCCCAACGGGATGCCCCGTCGCGAGCAGGACTCGCTCGCCGCGCTCGGCCGCCTCCGCCAAGCGGTCGCCCGCCTCGGCGAGTCGCGGCAGGACCCGCCGGGGATCCACCGGGACGTCCATGCCGGTCCCTTCGGGGTCGAATCCCGCCGCGTCCCCCATCAGCGCCATGACCTCAGCCTCGGACAGCGCCTCGAGCCCCGTGATGCCGAACTGCGCCTTGAGGTCGCCGCCGGCGAACTGGGCGATCTTCCAGCGCACGTTCGTCCGGTCGTGGGAGACGGCCGGCCCCGCCATGCGGCCGGCCACCAGGGCCGCCGCGAGCTCGTCGTCCGAGAACGTGCCGCGGGCCCAGTGCTCGCCCCCCGGCGCCTCGCGCCCGGCGTCTCGGTGTGCTTTGCTTCGCATCCGGCACTGAATTCTAGGAGGTCGCTTCCGAATGACGGACGGCGGACCGGCGACGCACGATCCCGCCGCAGGCGGGGGTGCGGGGGTCCTCGACGGGAAGGTTGCCATCGTCACCGGCGCGAGCCGCGGCATCGGCCGCGCGATCGCGACCGCGTTCTCCCGCGCCGGCGCCGCCGTGGTGCTCGCGTCCCGCGGCGCGGAGGCGCTCGCCGGCGCGGTCGCGGACCTCGAGGCGGATGGAGGCCGAGCCCTCGCCGTCCCGACCGACGTGACGGATCCCGACGGCACGGCGGCGCTCGTCGAGAACGCGGTGTCCGCGTTCGGCACGGTGGACGTCCTGGTGAACAACGCGGGCGCCGCGCCCTTCATGGCTCCGACCGCGGAGATGCGACCCGACGGCTTCGACCGCTACTTCCGGGCGAACTTCGCCGGCGCGTTCAACGGCATCCGCGCGGTGGCGCCGGTGCTGCTCGCGAAGCGCGACGGGTGCGTGCTCAACGTCGCGTCGGTTGCGGGCCTGATCGCGAGCCCCGGGCTCTCGTACTACGCGAGCGCCAAGGCGGCCGTGATCAACCTGACCCGTACGGTCTCCGTGGAGTGGGCGTCCTCCGGCGTGCGCGTCAACGCGATCGCGCCGGGATGGATCGCCACCGATATGAACGAGGACCTACGCCGCGACGCGGCCGTCGAACGCAGCGTGCTCGACGAGATCCCGCTGGGGCGCTGGGGCGGCGCCGACGAGGTGGCCGGCGCCGCGCTGTTCCTCTGCTCTCCCGCGGCCTCGTTCGTGACGGGGACGGTGTTGGTCGTCGACGGCGGTCAGTCGGCGGGATCGCTGGCCGGCTGAGAGGGCTTCCGCGGATTGCGGCTCCGCGTGGCGGCTCGCACCCCCGCCCGGAACAGCGGAGGCGCGGCGGCGTGAAGCGCGAGCAGCGAGCCGGCCGACCTGGGCACGGAGATCTCCGGCGCGATGCCCTTGCGCACGACGCGCACGATCGTGTCGGCCACGCGCTCGGTCGACGTCGTCCACCGGTCCGGAACCTCGGACGCGGGGAAGCCCTCGGTGCGGACGAGCCCCGGGTTCACCGCCGTGACGCGCACGCCCTGCGAGGCAACCTCCCCGTCGAGCGCTTCGGAGAACGCGACCACGGCATGCTTCGTGGCCGAGTAGACGGCCGACCCGGGAAGCGGAACACGGCCGGCGATCGACGCCACGTTCACCACGTGCCCGCGACCCGCCTCGAGCATCGCCGGCAGGAAGAGCTTGGTGGCCGTCAAGAGCCCCACGAGGTTCGTGCGGACAGTCAGCTCGATGCGATCGAGGGAGACGTCCGCGAACGGGCCGCCGCCGGGAATGCCGGCGTCGTTGACGAGCACGTCGCACCGGCCGCGCTCGGCGAGGACCCGGTCGCGAAGAGACTCCAGCGCAGTCCGATCCGTGACGTCGGTGGGAACGACGAGCGCCGCGCCGCCGCGGCCCTCGATCTCGCCGGCCAGGTCGCGCAGCCGGTCCTCGCGACGCGCGGCCAGGACGAGCGCCGCGCCGCCTCGCGCGAAGGCCCAGGCGGTCGCGCGCCCGATCCCCGACGACGCTCCGGTGACGACGACCACCGCGCCGCGCACGTTCACGTGGAGCCGGCACCCCCCCACGCCGCCAGGAGCGAGCGCGTGCGTTCGGCCGCGACGACGTTGCCCTTCCCCTCGTAGAGGGCGAGCGACCGGAGCGCCGCCTCGGTCGCCTCGAGGTCCTTGGCGGGCTCGCCGACCGCGCGAAGGACTCGCGCCAGATCCACCGTGGTGTCCGCTCGCAGGTTGACGTCGTCCGTCTCCGCGGCAAGCGCGGTCGCCTCGCGCGCGAGCGCCTCGGCCTCGACGAGCGCCCCACGCGCCGACAGCACTCGTCCCCGGACACCCCTCCAGAGGATCTGCGTGGTCAGGTCGTCCGCGGCCGTGGCCTCCTCTGCGGTGCCGGCGAGGGCGTCGGCCTCGTCGAGGCGGCCCTGCGCGAAGACCGCCTGGGAGAGAAGTCCGGCGGCGGTCGCGCGGTACCCGAGCTCACCGAACTCCTCGGCCGACTCCATCCCGCTGCGGAACTCGGCCTCGGCGGCCGCCGCGTCGCCGGCGAGCATCTCCACGAAGCCCGCCGCCTCCGACGTGAACGCGGCGCGGAGATGGAGGCCGAGCTCGTTCAGCATCCGCCGGCTCCGCCGGACGAGGTCCCGCGCCTCGTCGAAGCGGCCCTGCATCGCCCTGCACGCCCCGAGACCCCGGTACGCGCGCGCCTCGGCGACCGGGCCGGCAGACCGGGCGAGCACGTCCTCGGCGAGGACGATGACCTCGTCGACCGGCGTTGGCCCGTTGACGCCGCAGCCGACAAGCTGGCCCAGGCACTCCGACTCCTCGCGGGCGGCGCCCGCGCGCCGCGCGTGGTCCAGCGCCCGGCCGAGCGCCTCGGCGCTCGGTCCGTACCGCGCCTGCGACCAGTGCACGTCGGCCGCGAGCCGGTGGCTGCGCGCCAGCCCGACGTCGTCACCCAGGCTCTCGAAGATGGGAATGATGCGCTCGAGCTCCTTGAGCGCGACGTCGCTGCGTCCCTCCGGATCGGTCGACTCGGCGAGCAGCAGGCGGACGATCGTGGCGTGCGCCTCCGTGCGGCCGTCTCCCGCCGCCGCGGCGAGGGCGGCCGCCTCGTCGAGGACGGCCGTCGCGCGCGCGAGCTCGCCCTCCTCCGACAGGGCCTCGGCGAGATCGGGCAGGAGCTCCAGCCGCGCGGGGTCGTCCATCGGAAGCATGCCCTCAGCCCTCCCGAGCAGGTTCGCGGCGGCACGCATGTCGCCGTGGGCGAACGCGCGGCGGCCCGCCGGGGCGAGCCGGGAGGCCGCGCGCGCCGCCAGGTCCGCGACGCGGGGATCGGTCGGCTCGAGCTCGGCCCGGTACCGGGCGCCCTGCTCGAGGTGGTAGCCGACCAGCTCCTCGTACTCGGGGAGTCGCTCGCCGACGGCTCGCTCCAGCCAGTCGGCGAACCGCTCGTGCAGGTCTGCGCGGCGCACCTTCGGCGTCCCCTGATAGACCGTGTCGCGGATCAGCAGATGGTGGAACCGGAACGCGTCCTCGCCCTCGACGGTCGAGCGCTCGGGCCGGATCAGCTCCTTCCGGACGAGCGTCTGGAGGTGACTGCCCACGGCGGCGCGGTCCTCGGGGAGCGACATGTGGGAGACCGCGCCCCACCAGAAGATCTTGCCCACCACCGACGCCCGCTGAGTGACGGCCTGCTCTCCGCCGGTCAGCCGGTCCACGCGGGCGCTGATGAGCGCGTTGATGGTCGGGGGGACCGCGAGGTTTGCCACGTCGCCGGCCGAGACCCAGCCTCCTTCGCCCTGTTGCAGGAGCCCGTCGTCCACCAGCATCCGAAGCATCTCCTCGACGAAGAGCGGGTTGCCCTCCGCTGCCTCGACGATCCGGGAGCGGGCCGCCGCGCCGAGCGCCTCGCGCCCGAGGAGATTCGCCAGGAGCAGATCGCTTTCGCCGTGGGAGAGCGGCTGCAACGTCGCCGACCATTCGCGCGGCGTTCGCCGTCCCCAGTCCGGCCGTGCCTCCAAGAGGTCGGGGCGGCCGAGGCAGAGGTACATCGTCGGGGCGTTCTCGCTCCATCCGACGAGGTACTCGACGAGGTCGAGGAAGGCCGGTTCGGCCCAGTGCGCGTCGTCGACGACGACAACCAGCGGGCGCGTCCCGGCGAGGTGCTCCAGCAGGCGGCGGAACGCCCAGAACGTCTCCCGCAGGCCCGTCCGCCCGATCGAGAGCCCCAGCAGCTCCTCCAGCCCGTCGGCGACGACGCCTGTGTCGGCTCCCTCGGGCAGCGCCGCGAGGATCTTCGACCGAACGTCCTCGCGCGAGTCGGTGTCGACGATGTCGCACGCCTGTCGCACCATCTCGCGAGCCGGCCAGAACGTGATGCCCTCGCCGTACGGCAGGCACCTTCCCTGCAGGACCCGCGCCTTCTCGCCGAGGGTCGACGCGAACTCCAGCGCGAGCCGCGACTTCCCCACTCCGGCGGGTCCGACGAGGACGAAGCGCACCGCCGCGCGCCCGTCGACGGCCTCGCGAAAGGCGCGGGCGAGCAGCGAGAGCTCCGCGCCGCGGGCGACGATCGGCGAGTTCATCTTGTCGGTGGTCGCGTCCGGAGGCGACACGGCCACGAGCCGGAACGCGGTCACCTCGGCCGACTTCCCCTTGACCGGGAACGGCGCGACCGCGTCGGCCTCCACCGCGTCGCGCACCATCCGGTACGTGGTCTCGCCGATCAGCACCTCCCCCGGCGCGGCTGCCTCCTCCAGACGGGCCGCGACGTTGACGGCGTCGCCGACCACGCCCGTGTGCGTCGGCGAGGGCGGGGACGCCACCACCTCGCCGGTGTTGATTCCCGTGCGAACGTCGATCGTCATCCCGTAGCTCGCCGTCAGCTCCTCGTTGAGGGTCCGCAGCGACGACCGCATCTCCATCGCGGCGCGCACGGCGCGGAGCGCGTCGTCCTCGTGCAGGCGCGGGACGCCGAAGATGGCCATCACGGCGTCGCCGATGTACTTCTCCACCGTGCCGCCGTGGCGCACCGCGGCGGTTCGCATCGTCGCGAAGTACCGCGTCATGATGCGCCGGACCAGCTCGGGGTCGAGCCGGTCGCCGATGTCGGTTGAGCCGACGACGTCGGCGAACAGGACCGTGACGACCTTGCGCACCCCCGCGTCGCCCGCGAGCGGCGTGGCGGGAGGGACCGGAAGGGGCTCGCCGCAGTGCTGGCAAAACCTCGCCCCGTCGAGATTCTCCGATCCGCATGCGGGGCAGTCGGTCATGCCCGAAGTCTACGGGGGGACGGCTGCGCGGGCGAGACGGCCCCCGCCCGCGGACGCCTCCGACGGATCGCCTTGCCCTCGGCGTCCGGGGCCGCGTACCCTGCCCCGAGTTGTCGAATGGAGGTGGGTTCGATGGGCAACAGAGGCAACGATTTCATGGTGTGGAGCGATGCCGCCGGGCCGGTCTGGCAATCGGCGTCGACCGCGAACGGGCTGCCCAAGAAGCCGTTCGGGTGGGGGGATCATCTGTTCGAGGACAAGGACGGGAAGAGGCCGGCGGGCAAAGCGTCCATCCAGGCCGACGCCGACGGCGAGAACGCCGAGGGGTTCATCCATCTCCTGGGCGAGGGCCACATCTTCCTCGACAACGGCAGGCTGAACTTCGACCCGGCCGCGAAGCTCACGGGCACGTTCGAGATCAGCGGCGGCACCAGGGACTTCGCGGGTTCGCAGGGAACGGTCGAGCTGTCGACGGTGAATCCCAAACGCTGGAGAGTCAGGCTCTGAGGCGCCGGGCTCGGGGAGTCAGACCGCCAGTCCGTGCGAGGGGAAGATCTCGCGCTTCACCGACGCCACCAC
>Ga0066903_100005136_pt1 | contig 11280 bp, 9 predicted proteins | sample PanSoiMetaGPlot1_FD_67491 | JGI IMG/M metagenome (GOLD analysis project Ga0066903, IMG submission 67491) | Tropical forest soil microbial communities from Panama analyzed to predict greenhouse gas emissions - Panama Soil - Plot 1 (version 2) | ecosystem: Environmental > Terrestrial > Soil >...
GTTTCGACGTTTGCGATCGCTGCTCTTCTAATGATGGGGCAGGCGTGGGCGGCCAGTACTGAAACGGTGCTTTATACGTTCCGTGGCGGGAAGGATGGGGCGGTTCCTTACGGTGGTGTGATTCTGAAATCAAAGGGGACACTTTACGGCACGACTCATTATGGTGGAGGCGGCCCGTGTAGCGACGTGAACGGCAGAGGATGCGGAACCGTCTTTGAACTCGGACTGAGCGGCGGAACCTGGTCAGAGCACGTGCTTCATCGATTTCAGAGCGGGAGTGACGGTGATCGACCATGGGCAAGCCTGACTCTTGATGCGAATGGCAATTTGTTCGGCACGACGGTTTCCGGCGGCAACCAGTTATGCACGAGCGGCTGTGGAACAGTGTTCGAAATGGTGCAAGATTCCGGACATTGGACTGAGCAGATAGTTTATGCCTTTGGAGGACAAGCGCTGGACGGCGCGTATCCGCAGGCCTCTCTGGTATTTGATGGACAGGGAAATCTGTACAGCACCACCTACAGTGGTGGCGGTGAGACGGGAATTTCTGCCGGAACGATTTTTGAATTGAGCCCGGACGGCAGCGGCGGCTGGAAAGAAACCATACTCTACAACTTTCCTTACTTTGGCGCCGGTGGCTTTCCGGCGGCGGGTGTGGTCCTCGACAGAACCGGCAACCTCTACGGTACAACGCTTGGCGGCGGGGGATTTTGTCCCGAGGACTATTGTGGGACGGTTTACGAGTTAGCCCGGATGAATAACAGTTGGAGCGAACGCACTCTTTACCAGTTTAAGGGCTACCCCGATGCCCTCTGGCCTTATGCGGGCGTCATCCTTGATCGTCAGGGAAATCTCTACGGAACCACACCTCCGGGTGGGCAGGTGTGCGCCGATCCTGGATGCGGCACAGTGTACGAACTGGCTCGCGCGGGAGGAACCTGGTCGGAGTCGATCATCCACAGTTTTGACGGTTCTGACGGGCAGGGCCCGGCGTTTGGCAATCTGGTGTTTGACAGAATCGGCAACCTATACGGCACCACTGCGAGCGGTGGGGCATATGGCTTCGGCACTGTATTCAAGCTGGCGCCTGTTCAGGGTGGTTGGCAAGAGACAGTGCTTTACAACTTTCAGGGCGGTCCAGACGGCGGCACTCCCTTTGCCGGCTTAGTGCTGGACTCGCAAGGAAATCTCTACGGCACAACCACGGCCGGTGGAGCAGGCCCCTGCCCGAAAGGTTGTGGTGTGGTCTATAAGATTGTGCCTTGAAGCCAGAATGGTTTCGCCGAACATTGCCAGTGATTGGCTCGCGAGTAACTCTTGATTGAGTGCCAGAGGCGCATTTCGGGTTTGGGTGCAAACGCCTGTTTTCAGCAATCGACTAACTACATTTGATAAGTCCTGGGTAGTAGAGCTTCTTGGGCTAGAATCTGCTGCGGATCGGAATTGAAATCTAAAGCAAGTCGGGAGTAGCGAACAGTGAAAAAATTCCTGCTGTTACTGCTGTTGTTGGCACAGGGGCTCCGAGCGCAAGAGCGGCAGACAGACCCCACATGGCTGCATCGCTACGTTCCAAACCTCGCCGAGACCAAAGCGGATCTCGCCTCTCGAACTTGCCACTATCGAGCTATTTTCGGCGAAGGAGACAAAGACAGCCGATCTCTCGAAACCGTCACCCGTTTCGGCGAAGTCTCTTTGGATCGGAATGGTAATTGCCAAACCGTCTCCTATGAGCGCCAGGAGGAAATTTATTTCGTCGTGGAAGGGACGGGCGTGCTGCACTACCAGGATCAGGCTCAGGCATTGCGCAAGCATGACTTCACGTACTTGCCTCCGGGCGCGAAACATTCGATTTCCAACAATTCTGATCAGCCTCTGCGGGTGCTGGTGATGGGATTCAAAATTCCGGCATCGATTTCTATTGGAGCGCCGATGGCACATGCGAAAGTCGCAAACCTCGCAGAGTCCAAGGAAGAGACGGTCAGCGGCCACCCGAAATCAGTTCTGTACAAACTGCTGATCGGGCTGCGCACCGGGAAGCGAGACTTGATCGATGAAGCCTATGTGATGGATAGCTTTTTCTGGATGGATTTTGCGCCCGGAGGCACGAACTGGCCTCACCACCACGCGGCCGCGGAAGAAATCTATCTAGTCATGGACGGGCAGGGCGAGATCGTGGCCGGCTCTGGGGAGAACGGCGTCGAAGGTCGCTATGCCGCCAAAGAAGGAGATACCTACTATTTTCGTCCCAACTGTACGGTGGGCTTTTACAACCAGGACAAACCGGACACCAAAGCCTATATCCTGGCAGTCCGATCGCGCGTTCCACTGCATGAGGATGAAGAATAGGTGGTTGATCTCGGAGGTATGGAAACTGCATTTGCGCTATGGCGAAAACTCCCGATTACACTTACGGATGCTTAATGAGTGAAATCGCCTGTTAACGCCAACTAGGTTCCGAAGCGTCCGACAATGAACCCGATAATGGCTACGCCAACTGCGCCCATGCCGATGATGGGAGCGTAGGACTTGGTGATAATCGCGTCCGGGATACTCAGCAGGAGTCCGAACAGTAGGCCCACGCACCACCCAGGCCATGGCAAGCGGACCGCCCCAATTACGAACCCGATTCCGAAGCGTGCTATGAAAGCTGCCGTAATTGCTGCTCTCTTGTCCGGAAACGTCATAGGTAGCATGATTCCGACATCGATTGCACCGAATACCAGACCACAAATGGCGCCAAGGAGAACTCTAGACATGTTGGCTGCACCTTGCGTTGGATTGTTCGCGCAACAATCTACACCATTTGAGCAGGACTCAACCCTGTTGGCGAAAAATTCTCCACAGCTCTCGTGAAAGGCTGGGGGGCCTTTTGAGGGCGAAAGGGTCAAATGAGTGAAATCGCCTGTTAACAAGAGTTGGCTGGCACGGCCCTTCCCACTTGGCAGTAAAGTAAGTCGGATGAGACTGTTTGTGTTTTTGTCGGCTTTAGCGATTAGCTCTATTCTCGGCGCTTTTTCTCAAGAGATACCGGAGACAGCGAGACAATCTCTGTAAATCAAGAATGGTGACGTGGTTCACGTGCAAACGCAAAGGGAGGTCCAGTCGAGTGTTGAGGTTTTGTCATGAAAGTTGACTGGCTACTATGGGCCGCGATCACAGTAGGCATTATCGGCATGCTCGTATTCTTTGAGATAGCAAGATTGATGTTGGCACGGTAAACCCCGGCGCCGCCTTTTTCCTCCACTCACAGACCATAAGTAGGTTTGCATCGACTGCCCAGCGTAATCGATCATGAACGCCGGTTTCCCGCCCAAGCAATCGCTCTCCGGCCAATCACCCCTGTCAAAACAGGTGCTGCTCTTTTTGCGAGTTGTCATTATCAATGACATTACTTATCGTTATGTGGTCACAAATAGAAAGACCCTATCTGCGCACACATCGGCATGAGCCCCCGAGTGGGGGAGACGGGGGCTCTTTTAAGAAGCACTCACGCCTGTTTGGGTGAGGCAAGGTAATTCCCAAGAGGCTAGTGGCTACCTTCCGCTGTCAAATGCACGTCACGGCTGAGGTAAACCTTCTTTTGAAGTACTGATCGGATGGCAGGCCAGAGTTCCCTTCCGGCATCTGTTTTTAAAACGTACCCAGAACCCCCGGTTTTTAGCGCCTCGCGCACCACTTCCGCATCCCGGTTCATACTCACAAAAAGTATGGTCGTAGCCGGAGCGATTTCACGGATTTGTTTCGCCGCCTCTATTCCGTTCAGACGAGGAAGGTGGAGGTCGAGAAGAATCAAGTCTGGCTTTAGTTCGCGGGCCTTGTCGACTGCTTCAATTCCGTCTGCCGCCTGGTTTATGGAGTCTATTTCGGCGAAATCTCGGAGCATGGAGCAGACTGTTTGTCGCCATTTCGCATAGTCGTCCACGATTAGGATGCAACCAATCCGAACGGCATCACTTTGGGAACTCTTTTGTTTGACTAGTGCATGTTGAAGTTCAAATCCCGCCGCGAGAGATCCATCGACCAAAGAAGCCGATTCCTGCATTAGGGAACGCAGCCGAGCACGTGCGACTCCCGACTCGGCACGGATGCCGCGACTTCGCTCGATCACCTCCGCGACTCTACTTAACCAAACGCTTTTTGGAGTACGGTGCGTGATTACAAGATCGAAAACTGAAGAGTCGTATGTCTCGGTTTCACCCCGAAACAGGATCAATGGAACTGAGCTGTGTGAGCGGACACTTGTGACGATTTCTTCGGGGAGTGACCCTCCATCTTCTTCTATAGTTACGGCAGCCGACTCGCCTCGCTGTAGTGCATTGTTGAGCTTTGGGATCGATATTCCACATTCGTCAACTTCGTAACCCTCGCTTGCAAGGGCAGAAACAATGGCATTCTCATCGAATCCAAAATGTACAATTCTGGTTGCCATGCCTTCGCTCCCAATACTTCGCCATCCACATCCTGTCACATCAGGGCAAGGGTAGGTCTTGCTCCAGGGTGCGCAATTCCTCTTCGGGAACAGTGAACGTGGCCGAGCCGCAAGCCAAACAGACTTGAAGCTCAGGAAAAACCCACACCATGGGTTTGTTGAGACCTGCGAGTCCAGGGAAATGGATCGCAAGCTCCCCGATAAAGACGCCCAGCTTCCGGGATGCGCATCGATTACACACTCTGATGCACCTTCGGGTAAAGACGTGTAGATCTGGGGGCGCGAGATACTTGTTGAAAAGTCACTGTGTCACTCATTCGCTGAAGCGGCTGCGGTAATCTGGGCCGTCCCGATCCAGCCATCACTTGTTAACTGAAGCCAGCCCCTCGAGATTGTTGGATTTTCCAATGACTAGGAAATTTCATATTACTGTTGCGTACGATCATGGAACTGTCCGAACTGACAGTTCTTGGTCCCCAGCGCAAATTTTTGGTTTCCCCGAATTTCGGCAACTTTTGTCTTGCGATGCCAGTCGGCATCATACGTGGGCTCAAGCGCGGTTAACTGATGGGAGTTCCGCATCGGCTGCTGTAGCGACCGCGAGCTGAGATACTGGGTTGTGAACTACTCACCTAAGCTCGCTTAATCTGCTCCATTTCACTGATTTACCTATGCTCAAGACCCGCTAGTTTTCACCTTCTACAATCGAAAGCAAGATTGAGGGCTCGCCATCGTGGGCCTCTACACGGCGGGCATTCAACAGCATGGTTTTCGAGCCATCATCGGTAAACTTCATCCGCATGCGATGCTCGAGCCTGACATTCTCCGAAGTGATTTTCTTCAGAAATTCGCGCAAAGTTGCATTGTTCCAGTGACCATCTCCCAGTTCAAAGATCGGTCTGCCTTCACCCTTTTCAGCGGGGATGTTGAGGATACTGTAAAAGGCCTCGTTTGCGGTTGTGACGTGCAGCTCTGCATCGAGGATGACCATGGCCTCGCGTGCGTTTTCGATTAAAGCAGTGGCAAAGAGCCGTGTGTGGTCCAGGGTTCGTTTCAGTGAGTCAATATCCTGGAAGCTGATCACCGCACCATCGATCTTGTTGTCCCAAGTTTTATAGGGGCGTCCGCGCAGCAAATGCCACTTGCCTTCTTTATCCTGGATCTCACGCTCTTGCACGGTGGCGGCGTCAATTACCACGCGAATGACGCCTTCCAAATCATCGAAATTGATATTGGGGCGAATCTCTCCAATACGACGACCGACGTCCGTGGGGATCAGGTTTAACAGCTTCTCAGCCGGAGGCGTGAAGCGACGTACGCGGAGATCCGTTCCAACCATGACCAGTGATACATTAACGTTATTCAGCAGGTTGGTCAGGTCGTTGTTGGCCATACTCAGCTCTGAGTTGCGGTTGTGTAATTCCTCGTTTAAGGTAGTCAACTCCTCATTGCTGGACTGTAGTTCTTCTTTGGCGGTTTCCAGCTCTTCGTTGGTACTTTGCAGCTCTTCGTTGGCAGAAAGCACTTCCTCATTAGCGGACTTGAACTCTTCGGTGGTGATCTCGTGATCCTCTAACAAGGTACGCAGCTGTTGCTTGAGATCGCTTGTCTCGTGACGCAAACGCTCCAACTCCCGCATAACTGTGCTCTGTGCCTTGGCAGCAACGCGCTCCTGGCGCTTCCCGGTGAGCACATGTTTCTCCGTCACATCCTGAAAAACGATGAGAAAAAACTTTTGAGATGTTCCGTCCTGTTGGATCGGGGTGACCGTAATGTTCACTTCCTTTGTGCCGCCGTTTGACTTCACCTGAACGTTTTCAGCTTTGGCGGTAGTGTTGTTCTTCTTGGCCTTATTGATGGCCGCGTGCAGATCGACCAGCAAACCTTCACGAGCCATCTTCGATAGGCTGACTGACGGATGGCCCTCCGCCACCTCCAAGTAAGCGCCGGTCCGCCCGCGGACGTGGATGACCTCCATCTGGTCATTTACCACAACGCTCGGCGGCATGAAGCGGCCTATCAGCAAGCGCTCGGTTTCCCTTTCCAGGGTGGACGGATTGCCCGGCAATATCTTCGGAGCCTGGGCTCCTAACGGCCTGGGCGTCGGACTTTCCACTGGGCCAAAAAATTCAACCAGGCGCGCTGCGGTCGGTTTCTTCTTATAGATCCTCTGCTTCTTGTCAATCAGCGAAAAGTGGTCGACAAAGATGCCTAGACTCTCCGATCCCCCTAGCAACAAATAGCCATCCGGCTTCAGCGCGTAATGGAGGGTGGGAATGACGCGTTTCTGCAGGGCCGCTCCAAGGTAGATGAGCAGATTGCGGCAGCTGATAAGATCTAGATTGGAAAATGGGGGGTCCTTAGTAACATTCTGATTGGCAAAGATGCACATCTCGCGCAGGGCCTTGTTGATCTGGTAGCCGCCGTCGATCTTGATGAAGAACCGAGTCAGTCGTTCCTGAGAAACGTCAGCCACCATGGCCTCGGTATACAAACCGGTGCGTGCCCGATTCAGCGCGAAATCGCTGATATCGGTCGCAAAAATCTGGACAACTTTTGAGCTGAGCGAGGCGACAGAGAGACTGCGATGCCGCTCCCAGACGTATTCCAGCAAGACCATCGCAATGGAGTACACCTCTTCCCCGGTGGAACATCCCGCAACCCATATCCGAAGGGGAGTTTCATTCAGGTTGCGATTTTTCATCAAAGCGGGGAAAACCTCGTTGCGCAAAGCCTCAAATGCAGAAGGATCGCGAAAAAATCCGGTCACATGGATAAGGATGTCACGATAAAGTTCATCCAGTTCCGAGCGATGACTCTTCACGTATTTCAGATAGTCGCTTAGCTTTTCCAGTCGATGGACGACCATTCGACGGCGAATCCGTCTTTGCAGGGTCGTCTGCTTATAAAGGCCGAAATCCACCCCCGATACTTCGCTGACCATGTTGACCAAATCATCCATGTCTCGACCAGTACCTAGGACCGGTCCTTCATCTCCGGTGGGACTTAACTGCGATAAATAGGGGTGCTGGACAATTCGAACCAGTTCGTGCGCGATATCGCGAGGATTCATGACGAAATCTATACATCCCGCAGCCGCAGCATTACGCGGCATACCACTGAACTTCGCCGATGCCTCATCCTGCGCGAACGTGATGCCTCCTGCCGCCTTAATGGAGCGGCAGCCTTCGGTGCCATCGGACGCGGTTCCGGAGAGAATGACACCAATTGCCTGATTCCCGCGCTCGTCGGCGAGCGACTGTAAGAATTGATCGATAGGGAGGTGTTGCCCCCTAACGAGCACGCGGGCGCCCAGGCGCAAGAATCCGTCTTGGATGACCATATTGGTGTTTGCGGGAATGACGTAAACATGGCCAGGCTCAACCGAGAGGCCGTCTTTGACCTCGGTCACGGGCATCCTAGTGTTGCGGCCCAAGATATCGGGCAGCATGCTGCCATGGCTGGGGTCCAGATGTTGGACTAGAACAAAAGCAATACCTGGCGCTTCAGGCAGATGTTTGAGCAACTCGACAAAGGCTTCAAACCCGCCGGCGGAGGCTCCGATACCGACGATCGGAAACAGATTTGCGCTTTCCGAATGGTTCGCCGCCGAACGGGTTACCAACAACGGTTCTCGAACTGGCTTCTTTGATCTAGTGGGCTTGGCTGCTCTTTTTTTCATCGCCCAACGCTCCCTCTGGGAATGCTACACGCAATTGGCTAGGCGTACGACTCCCTGTGAGGTAGTGCGCAAGACAGTATGAATCTGTTTAGCGGCGGGCGTCAATGCGCGTTCTGGAAGTGTGGCCCAGCTAAATCGTTCGACAGAAAGAGCCGCAGTGATCTTGACGGCTTCAGTCACAGACAAAATGAAAGGATTGCGATTCTTCTCAACCCACTTCGGCAAGGGTAACCAGGGGGCCGTTCTGTATGCCCATAGTACTCCAATGTATCGCACGTATTTGGGCGCACGAAGTATGACATTCCCTAGTCGCTCCACAGTGGTTTTTTGCTTTGGCGTATGTGGGTGATAAGTTGTCTTTTGTCCCACTCCAGCTGCCTATTCTCAAATTCATTCATTTTGAGTTGTAGCCATTCGAGTGCTTCATAGGTGTAATGCATCGATTTAGCTATGCGTTTGCGTAATTCCTCCGGAGTAGGAAGGCATTCTTTCTGCGCCATGAGCAGTTCCTTTCCATAAACGCAAGCAACTGTCTTCGGGCGTGCGGTTCAAATCGGCAGACCAATGCGTGCTACATCAGGTTGACTCTTCCCAAGCGAAACTGTCTATACCCTTCCAACGGTATATCTGAATAGTCATATGGGTACAGACCGAAATGGTACTAAAGAGGCGTACGCATTCGACGACCAGGGAAAGACCTGCCCTCATTCCAGAAGGAATAGGCGTATGCGAACGGACAATAAGATACGGCGTGAGCGTGCGCGGGGCCCATATTTGCTCGAATGACGTCGACGACGCCCCCTTCCTCTATGCGACGGATAGGAATGGAGCGCGACGCTCCAAAAAGCGTCGTCGAGGCAATCCTACTCGCGATGTCCGGTGCAATGCAGAAACTGTCCTGAAGCGTGTCGGCGGAGCCCCCAGTGGGCTCCGCGCTGGACAGTTGTCGAAAAATCTCTATTACACTCAGAACTCATCTCTGGGCCGAAGCGAAAACAGAAATCCGCAACGAAGGTAAACTACCGGTGAGTTCAGGAGACATGAACTAGACGGACCTATGGCGCGGCGGTAATCCACCAAAGCACTTTGCCCAGGATTCGCCATCCATTTTTGGTCCCCAGTACAACAGGCGGATAGGAGTGGTTTTCAGATTCAAGCACTTCAACCCTGGCGTAGCATCGCAGCCGAGATACCGACAAACCCTTCTCCTGGCTGGTGGCGACAACAATCTTGCCGTCCAACTCAGTCCGATCGCTCTGGAATGAATCCACAGCGAGAATGTCGCCGTTACCGATCAAGGGCTCCATCGAATCGCCCTTGACTCGCACCAAGCTTGTATAACGCGGATTGGGACACCATTGCGACGGAGTACTCATTAAGCCGATCGCAGGTGCGTGATCAAGGCTTAACAATCTTGTGCCCGGCTCTCCATGACTACCAACTGTTGCATTGAGGAGACGAAGAGCGATTGTCGAAGAGGCCGCGTTTCCGCTTATCTTTCCGGCAGCGCCAGCATGCGCTCTTTCGAGTGATATGGGGCCAGCTAGAACCTGCGGAGTACGCGTTCCTTTCGGCATCGCGCGGACGACGTCGGCTAACTGCAGTCCCGTGTACTCCCAAAAAAACCAAGCATCCGGGTTCCCGGCCAACTTCCCTAACCGAATGAAGTACTCGCCTGACGGCACAAGGAGACCACGTTCCCAGCGCGATATGGTCATTGGTGAGCACTCAAGCTTTCGCGCAAGTTCAGCCTGGCTAATTTTTAGACGATGTCTTAGGGCCGTTATGCGTTCGGCCCACTCAGGAATAGAAGGGCGCTTTACTTTCTTAGGCATGGGTCGACCCTGATGGCGGGATAAGCGATCTAACAGCAAACCGGAACACAGCAAGCTCTAGAAACTTTATCGTATCACTGTTGGACATCTAAATTGCGTTTCCATGCCGCGCATGTCGCGTTTTTCCCATGTTCCTGCCCGGCAAACTTTCGTTCTTCTCGCGCAGTCTCTTTGTTTGAATCGGGATCCTGCTTCTCACGTTGCTCCGATTCATACACCTGGTTCAGTTCTGTTGTTAGCTCACGTATCTTATGTGGATCGGTCGAAGCAGCGATTTCCATTACAATTTGCTGCCACGTGCGGGTCGGATGCCTCTCCATAAGGCCTCCTTAACGGCTCCGATATAACGCAAAGGCTATACCTTTTTCCAGCCGCTGTACCAACAAAAATCAAATTCGTACAATTTTGCTGTGTTCGATGGAAGCACTGTAATGTCATATCGCTGGGCGATCTGATGAAGAATCTGTAATTTATGTGTTGCCTCGTCCAACGCAATTTCCTCTCGAAGATCGACCGGGAAACCCAGGAGTTCCCTCCGCCTCTGAATGACCGCCGCTTGTGCCTCGCCGATTCGGTCAAGAAGGATACGGTAGTCCGGTTCCAGCACGGCTCTTTCATAAAGAGACCACCATTGGGCACCTATCCGGTGCATATAGTTATCGCCGATGTCGCTCATTCGCTATCCCCTTGGATTAATTGTTGAAATCGGAAAGCGGGATGGTCCACAGCGAATTGCCTACTTTGACGTGTAAAACAGTACTGCTGCTTTTCTTTCCGCTCCATACCTTTTAGACTTTAGTCGCGTCCGTGATATAACGTAGACGTTACGGCAGCATTTAAATCCTGTGTACGCAATAGAGAGGAGCTACGATGAATTCCGCAGAACGCGAAACAGGCCTGTTATTGAAATTGCACCGACGACATGAGGGACTCTACAGGCGGATTGCAAGCAAGCTGCGCGTGGATCCTTCCTACGTCAGCAGAGTCGCGAGCGGAAATAGAGCGAGTGAAGTCATAATGCGCGCGCTCCTCGAAGAGTTAAAGGACATCCATCGAGAGCACTCGCGACTGCCGGCTCGATAGTCGGAACTCGCTGCATAGGCTTGCCGCCAATGCATCATTGGTGGCTGCTCGTGTGATGAAAATCTGGCTCAGCAATTACCGAGCGTCAGCGTTCAGCATTTCAACGATGCCACGCTTCGTTGTTTCAGAGGGAGCGCTGGCACGGCGGGAGTCAGCATGATCGCGGCGAACGCACGTGGCTGCAGCTGATTCGTTGACGTAACATCGAGATATAACGCTCATTGACACGGAAGTAGGCGAACGGAAAGGCT
>Ga0066903_100005137_pt1 | contig 11279 bp, 13 predicted proteins | sample PanSoiMetaGPlot1_FD_67491 | JGI IMG/M metagenome (GOLD analysis project Ga0066903, IMG submission 67491) | Tropical forest soil microbial communities from Panama analyzed to predict greenhouse gas emissions - Panama Soil - Plot 1 (version 2) | ecosystem: Environmental > Terrestrial > Soil >...
TGGGTGAAAGGCGTCGAGCACATTCATGATGATGTCGTATTGAGCCTTGGGGATGAACGTGCCGGCCACGTCGAGGGCGGGCTTGAGCCGAATCTCGAAGGTATAGGGCGCTGCGCGCGAATCGTCGCGCGCGACATGAGTTAACGCGAGCACAAGCAGCCCCGGCCTCGACGGCGTGAAATGCGTACTGGGGCGAACCAGCGTGTCGAAAGAGCCTGCGCCGGCACCGATCGCGCGCGTGCTCCAATTGTAAGTAGGGGTGCCGAACTGGATCACATCGCCGGTTCCAACGCCGGCTCCGGTAGCGTTTTGGCTCATCACGACCGTCGTGGCGGTCGTCGAGACGACAATCGTGCCGGCAGGGATGACCGGTCCAATGGTAAGATCGACGATCACCATGCCTGGCAGGATCGTTCCTGGAACGGCGGCGAAGTGTAAGGTCGCACTTGCAGCAGCGGTTGGCCCAGTCGTAGTCAGCGTGCTGCTCAAGAATGCGAATCCCGTACCGTACTTGCCCGGCACGCCGGCAGTCGCACCCGCCACCGTCCCAGGATGTCCCGGCGTCGCCTGGTCGGCGACCGTAGTCACCGGTCCGCCGTTCGGCACCTCGTCGAGATGCCACAGCCCGATCGTAAATTCATCGGGCGAGTACGGCCGTGGCGGGAAGCGCGGAACGCGCATATCCCGGCCGAGCGCGTCGAGCCCGGCGGCGAAGGCGGTTTTGACGAAACGCATGTTTCGCACGTCTTGGCGCACCCGCGCGAGCGCGTCCTTTTCCGCGCCGAGAATCCAGAGGAGTTTCGCGATTGTGCCCAGCAGCGCGACGACGTCCCACGCGTCCCTACCGGCGATGCCAAGAGACGGCGCGACCGTCAGCGAGGTGAGCCGCAGCGTCGCGTTAGCGCCCGGGGTAAGCGGGATCGGAAAGCCCGTTCCCGCGCGCGTGGCGTGCGGGATCGTCAGCGTCGCCGTCTGCGCGCCACCAAAAGTATAAGCGATCGTTAATATAAGGTCGTCGCCTGTGATGTCCGTCCGCGGTGCGATCACATAAAAGGGCGCAGTCGGGTTCTGGCCCCAGCGCGCGCGGTACTCCGCGAAGTCGTAAGGGGCGAAGGGCGTTGCACCCGCCGCATCGGCACCGAGCGGTATGGTGGCGAACTCGGCCCCGCGCTGATAGGGGAGCGTCAACCGACCGGTAAGCGTCGCGAGCGCGGTCATCGATCGCTAACCCGCAGGTCGATGAGTTGTGAATCGTACTGAAACGTCGCGATTTCATTGGAGGTCAGCAAGAGGTTCGCACCGAGATCGGCTTCGATCACGGCGCCCTGGAACTGCTCGCGGTCGCCAAAGACGATTGAGCCGAAAGTTGGCGGATTTCGCCGCAGGTGGAGGTTCTGTACGTCGACGACCCCCGACACGTTCAAGAGGTCGCAAAGCACCTCGGAAGCGAGTACCGGACCGCCGAGCCCGAGGCCGGCGACGCGCTGCTCGAAGGCGCTCTTGAGGGCCGCGCCAACCGCGACTGTATCTATCCCGGGTCGGGTGGTGATGTTCGCGCGCACCCCGACCACGACAAGGTCGGCAAGCCGGATATTGGGAAAGATGCCGATCGGCCGCACCGCGTCGACCGCCGCCGCTACCTCATCGCGAACACCGACGACGGCGCCGATTGTCTCCCAGGCGAAACCCGGCTGGGGTGCGACGAGCACGTCAAAGAAGTAGGGGGTGCCGAGAAAGCGTGCCTGGCCGAAGCGGCGCCGGTCGAACACGAAGGAGCTGAAGATGCTCAGAGAGACATCGACGCCGCCGAGCGGGTCGCTGACTCTGCAGTCGCGTACGCCGGGGACGTTGAGCACCGTGGCGCTGACCGCTTGGACGGTGAAGAGGGTGCGCGGCAGGCGCAGCAGCTGCGCGCGGTAGGTCTCGTCGTCGGCCAGTAGGTCGCCGCCAGTGAACGGCGCGGGGTTTGTCGCCGCAATGGTTGCCGTGCCTAGCGACAGGTAGTGGTTGGCATAAATCGGATCGATCTGAATGATCGCGCTTGCCGCGACGTTGCCGCTCGCGCCGGCCAGCACGGCGGAGGCTGGGAGCGTCGCGGTCCTCTGGGCGCTCGAAAGGACCGCAGTGTCGGTGGTGCGGAACCGGACGACCGGGGCGGCGGTTTCGACCAGGGTTCCGATGGGCAGGATGTAATTACGCGCCGGCGCCTCGTTGGCGAGGGTGAAGGTCACTTGCCCGGTCGCGTGCTGGTTCGCGCGCTGCAGCCCGAGATCGTCACCGAGCACATCGAGTGCGTCGCCGGTCGCGGTCGAGATGAAGTTCGCGTAATATCCGCTTTCGAGTGCCTTCCAATGCTCTTGATCCTCGGCACTGGCGATATCGAGGATCTTGCGCAGCGCGCTGGTCGAGCGGAGGTCGACGTCCGGGCCGAAGGCCGAACGCGCCAGACCGAGCTTGGCGTTGAGGATGTCGACAAACGGCTTGACGACAAAGCCGGCCGGCGTCACTCCGAAATCGGTCATGGCGACGGTCCCGAGACGACCACTTGCTGCTGGCTTCCGGTCACCGTAGTCAATGCGATTACGGCGTGCCAGATGCGGCTGCGTCGTGCCGTCGATCCGGGATCTCTGCCGGCAAACTCGGGCGCCAGCGCTGAGAAGCCGGGCTCGTCGTCAAACAGGATTTCGTCGACTTCCCGGATGCGGTTGTCGACACTGAGCGACTTTACGAGGTTGAGCCGGATGACGTCCTTGACCGAGCTGACGGTGGCCGCGACGCTGAAGATCGCGGCGACATCGAGCCCGTAAGTAACGTTGATCTGGTCACTGCCGAACGGCGTCTCGACGATTACCTGCAGAGCCTGCCCGAAATTGTCGGTGCCGGACACCAGTGAGAGATCGCCGTTGACGAGCCTGAAATCGCCGTCGACGAGCGCAATGCTCGTGCCAAAGACAGTGGTCGGAACGTTGGGCATCGCTCAGGGCGCCTTCAATTTGGACTGACCCGCGCTCTGCACCGACCAGGTCTGAATACCCGGCGGAGGCGGAGGCACAACTACTCCGTCGGTCGTGCCTGAGATGGTGTCGAGCAGCACACCCTTGCCAGCGACCTTCAGCTTGGTCGACACGCCCCCCTGCGCCGACACGATCATCATGCACTGCTTGGCGCCGGTGATGGTGTTGGTGACCGTCGTGCAGCGGCTGATCGGCGCATTCGCCAGGTCGCCGGTCACCAGCACTTTGGCGCCGGCGACGGTGAGCTTCGACTGCGTCGCGGTCAGCTGTACCGCGCCTTGATTGGCGCAGACGAGGGAGGATTTCTCCGTCAGGACCAGCGGCATATCTAGATAACCTTTGCCTAGGGTGGACTACTTGATCTCCAGACTGCCTTCGATGACCACATTGCCCTTGATTGTCAGCGACGCTTTGCTGGCATCGATCGTTAACGCCCCATTAGAGTCGACTTGCACGCTCGCCCCCGATGCATTGATCGTCAGCGCCCCCTTGGAGTCGATATGGATGCTCGTCCCCGATGCGTGCTCAATCAGAAAATCGTCGTCGGGCCCCTCGCTCGGTCGCGTTCCAACAGCGGCAAGCTTGCCGGCGCCGACAGTGATCTTGAGGCCCTTGACCTCGATGACACGGTGGCCGTTCTTTGCAGTCAAGTCGTTGACCGCTTTCGTCTTGTCGAAGTTGTCCCATTTGAAGGTTGCCCAGTCGAATTTCGGCTTCCCTGTTTTGTCGTCTTTTTCAGTCAGCTGGGCGTCCGTTGGGAGCAGCGCCGTCGCATCGACGTCGATTGGCAGGCACAGCCACCAGTCGCCGGGCTCGTTTGGCGGCGGCGGTAGGTCCGGTAGCTTCGACCAGATATATCCTGTAACGATGCCGTCGGTCGCCAGCCCGGCGTTGTGCGCGACCAGCGCCTTCATTACCGGATAGATCGGGGTCACGAGACCGCATTTGCGCCAAGCAAACGGCGAGGCGATCGGTCGGTGCCGATAGAGGTGACAGATGTCCGCCACGACCGCCGCCTCGATCGATGGCTGCTGCTCGTCCTTTCGCTGTTGTCCGTAATAGAGATCCGCTTGGTAGGGGTACTTGTCGGCCGCCGCCTTGACAGAAGCGACCTCGATGACCGGATTTTTGCCAGCCTCCGATTTGATGGCGCTGGCGACGTCCTGGGCGCCGCCGGCGGCGCTCGGCTTGATGGCTTCGCGGGCGGTGGTGGCGTTTGCCGCGTCCACTGCATCGCCGGTGCAGATATAGCCGGCAGCACCACTGAGCTGGTGGGTGACCGTGTTGATACGGAACTCCTTAGCGAAGGTGGGATTTTTGAGCCCAGAGAAGGTTGGCGCTTGGAGCCCGCTGGGGGTGACCTTTTGCCCTGGACGCATGGTTGGGTCACCCAGCGCGGTAAAGGTAAAAGCACTAATGGCCGAATCCGTGGGGGCGTCGGCTTGGTCGGCAGTGGGTGTTTTTGCATCGGAGGCCGTCTCTGGCTTTTTCACTTTGACTTTGCTGAACTGTGCCAGGTTGACCGATGGGTCGAATGTGATCCCGGAGGCTCCAGGTGGGTCGGGGTCGTATTTGATTGGCGCGCCCAGATAGACCTTGCCGTCGACGAGAAGCAGCTCCGCTTTAGCTTTGCTGGCGATTTCAGAGAGTACCGTCAGGATCGAATTGTTGTTAAACGTCGTCGCAGTCTTCCCCTTGAGCACGCCCGTAATATGGACGGTGTTATCGACCAGGTTGTCGATGCCGGGATGATCCTTCTTATTGCGGTCCGACGCGACTTCCGACAGCACGCTCTTCGCTGCGCTCGCGACGTCCCCGGCGTTATCGTCGGACAGGGTGCAGCTGTACTTGGCGTCGGAGCAGGCACGCAGCGCTTTTTCCTGTCCGGAAATCGTTGTGACCAACCGGTTTTGCCCGGTGGTGCTGTCGGTTGCCACTTTGCTCTCGATTTTTTCGTAGATGCCATCGACGACCAGCTGGACATTTGCCTCAAAATAGCCAAGCTGGATCTTGACTGATTGCTGATAGTTCTTGGGGTTTATAGTGGCATCGAGAGCGTCCAATTGGTTCTGCGGCAGATTGTAAAGTATGATGGTGAAGGTCGTTCCGGCAGTATCGCGACCCATCGTCACCGTGACGTCCGCATCGAGAAGGAAATCGCCGGCGGAAATGGCCGAGACGTCATTTGACACTTTGAATTTGGCGTCGACGAATTCGATCATATACTTCGTGAAGACCCCGCTCCTCGCGCTCATAGCGAAGCGACCCCAGCGACAAAGTTGGAACCGAAGCTTCCGACCCCGTTGAGGTTGCGGCGCGCAACAATCTGAGTCGGGAAATACAGGCCGATGCCGCGGACGCTGTATTCGAGCGACGGCACGACCTTGCGGAGAAAGACCGTCTGCGTGGTTCCGTCGGTCCCGAGTATGTCAGCCCGCACAACCAAGAAGCGTTGCGCATCCGGCAGCACCATCACCTCGTCGATCGGGCCGAGCGCCGCCTCCGGAACATCAACGTAGAGCCGGAATTGATAATTGACGCCGTTCAGCAGCAGCGGAAATTGCTGCGGGAACCCGGCCGTGTTGTCGATCGGGAGCGGGTCGTACGCGCGACCTGACGGACCGGTAATCATCAGAAAAACGCCGCGCCGACACCCAGCGCGATATCGGCCCCTGGGAGAAAGCCCCCCAGCTTTTTGGGGCGGGGCACGTTGGTCAGTTCGATATGCACCGAAAGCGTCTCGCGGTTAGTGTTGTCCTGGGTGAACTTCAGCTGGGTGATCTGCATGTCGAGATGGATAAAGTTCTTCGACACGACAGGGATCCCGGCGAGAGACTCCAAAAATGATGTGGCCTGGAGGGCCCCCGGGATCGTGTTCATCGCCAACGCCTCGAGCACCGGTCGAAACGCGCGTTCTATGCCGACTAGCAGCGCGTCGATCGCGAGCGTCTTGCTCGTCATCCCGACCATCTGAACAAACGAGCTTGCGGGGATCGACACGCTCTTATACGTCTCAGTAACGACATAGGTCTGCACCTTGAGCAGTGGCACCACCCCCACGAGCACGGGAGGGTTCCTGAGGAGCTGCGCCGGGGCGAACTCCGCGCCGAACGCGGAAATATTTGCGCCAATGCTTGCTGCCATCGCTACTATGCCGTCAGGGGGCTTTTGCCATCCTTACCCCTGTGTCAGGAAGTTCTTGCCATCAGGCGTCACAAACGATGTGACGATCCCACTGAACGTCGCGACAGGGACCGTGTCCAACTGCCCCGACGTCGTCCCGACAGTAACGTTACTCGGGTTCGCCGATGTAATATAACATCCGCTGAAGAGCAGGCTTTTGTAAGACCAGTCGTTGCCACTGGCCACCGTGAGCGCCACATCGAATGCCGTTCCGGAGACCGCCAGCTGATAGAGGGCCGCTGCGTTTTCTTTAGTAGGGTCTGTGCCAATCGCCGGGACCGTCATCGTGAAGGTCATGGTCTGGGGCTTTTTGATCACCCCGACATTGTCCGCTTCGATCGAATGGATTTGTGTGACTGAGCTGGCAAAGGTCGTCGTGAACGACGTGATCGGCGTCAACGTTATGTTGCCGACTTGCACTTCCAGCCGAGAGGTCCAATTGGGCATGCGCTGGCTCCTTATTCGAATTTGAGCGTGATATTGAGGCGATGTATCGCTCCGGCGTACTCAATGGTCACTATCGAGTCGACGGTTCGCGTTGCCTGCGCATTGTGGATCTCCTGGAGCTCCACATCCGACAGCGTTGCCGGATCCTTGTCGAGCAATACCAGGAGCGGGAAGAAGACAAGAAAACTATCTATGACGCCGGCGACCTGCAGCGGCTGCAGCACGGCGGTCATGGCACCGACCAGAGCGCGCAGTCCGGCGCGGGTCACCCGCAGCACGCCGACCGAGCGGATCAGCGCCGCCTTCAAATCGAACGAGATCTCGTCGATGGTGCGGACGATGTCGATATAGGGCTGATCTGCGCCGAGCGTATAACCCTCACCCATGTAGAACGCGGCACCGGGGATCAGCGGAGTGCGGGTCACCCAGTTGATGCGGGCCGTGTTGAACGCATCGATCTCGCTGTCGGAGAAGACATTGTCCATGTCGATGGTGACCTGCTTCAGCAACAGCGAAATGTGCGGTGCGTAACCCGCGATGACACCCGCTGCTGCGGCCGCTGCATCCTCGGTCGAGTGATGTGCAACCATCGTCATGCGGTTCTGGGCCATGGTCCCCGTGATCAGTGTCGTGTCGGTGACGCCGTTGCCGAGCATGGCGACGCCGATGCGCTCCTTGCCGTCGCCGCCGGTATTAGAGACAGTGTTGCAATGCGTCGCCAACGCCTCGATTGCACCTCTTCCCTGCCCAGGGCCCGCGCCGGTCAGTGGTCGATTGGCGATGACGACGATCTGGACATTGATCTTCGCGGCCAGGTCCAAGCCGTTGGCGAGGGGGTCGGCGTCGTTGGGATCCGTGGCAATCGCCCATACGGTGGTTGGGCCTGGCGACTGCGCGAAAACAGTCTTGACCGAATTTCCGAGATCGCCGCTAAACCAGCCGACATCATCGACGGGTTTACCGTTGGGCCAGCCGATCTGGATCGAATCACCATTGCCGACTCCGGCCCCGGTCGCATTCTGGTTCATCACAATCGTGGTCGCAGTGGTCGACTGAACGAATGTGCCATCAGGGATTACGGCTGTGTTTGTAAGATCAGCGATCTCCATGCCCGGGACAATGGCTGGGGGAACGGCAGCAAAAGTCAGCGTCGGATTACCGGCTGCCGTCGCCGCGCTGGTGGTCAGCCTCGTAGCGGACTGAAATGACACAGCGAGCGGATTGGTAATCGGAACCGGTGTCTTTTTGGGCCCGTGTGCATTGGCGGCGACGGCACCGACAATGGCAATGTCGCCAAACGATCGAGTAGCCGGGACGAAGAGGTTCGTGATCGGCGTGACCGTGATGTATCTGACCGGCATGCTGCCTCCTAGCGCGCCTGCGCCACGTCAGTGGAACTTCTTCTGGAGACGCGAGCGCAACGCCTCGAGTTCGGTGCGGTTCAGCGTGCGTGGGGCCGGTAGCGGGCGTTGCGGCGGAAGCTCGTCGGCAGCGCCGGCAGTGCCGCGATCGCGTTGGGTGCGCCGCGCGGGCGCCGCAGTTCCAGCTTCGGTTTTGTCGTCATCGGCCATGTGTCCACACTCCTCAGGTGATGAACTGCGCAAACATCCGCTCGCCCGCAAATAGCGTGCTAACCGCGGTCTTTGCCTGGGCCGCGGTCAAGCCGGGAAGCGAGGTGTCCGTAACCGCCGCATCGGCAAAGATTGTGACCAGGACGTAAGGGACCGTCCTTTCGACGCCAGCGAGGGGGTCCCGCGTCGACTCGTGCTCGAGGATGCTCCGGCAGAGCTTTGCCGCTTGGAGCGCCCCGGCGACGTCGAAGCCGTCGGCGATTTTCACAGCCACTGACGCGGTGAAATTTCGGGCGGCAGCTGGATCGGTCGGGTCAAACGCCGGTGGCGCCGCCCCGATCAGTTCGATGAACAGATGTCGCTGCCGTTCGAAATCATCGAACGTCGAGATCTTCAGCTCGGCGAACAGAGCGTCGACGACAGTCGGTGCGTAAAGTGCCAGCAACTTCGTCCGCAATTCGGCAATCGAGTTGATCCCTCCCAGCTTGTGCTCGAGCGATTGGGAAGTCACACTCTGGAGTGGCGCTACGAGGGTCTGGACCTTTGTGTTGAGGACCGTATCGAAGGCGACATCAACCCATTCGAGGCGGCCGGAGCGCGGCATCACCCGCTCCTTCTGCACGCGCCGGGTATCGGGCGAAATGCGCTCGTCGGTCCCGTTGCTGCGCACGGTCTCGAAGGTAGGAACCTTGTAGGAACGGGTGGAGACTGCACCGAGGGTGACCGACTGCAACGCAATGTCGGTCGCATCGAACGTTGCGTTGAAGATTGCCCTCAGACCGATCCCGTTCAACAGATTGGCCACAAACGGATCCTGCGTAAAACGCAGCAATGTGGTGTCGACAAACGCGCTCATTCCGCACGCACAAACCCCGCCGGTGTCAGTCGTGGGAACTCTGCGCTGGCATTGCGCGGGGGGCAACCGGGACCAAACGCCGACTGGGGATCGCTCGCATCCATCCGATCACGTCTCCTGTCTTTCCCGACTTAAGCTCGAGCCGTAATTCGTAATCGGGAGATAGGGCCGTAACTCGTAGTCGGGAGATAGGATAGCCATCGCCTCGGAGCCGACAAATCCATCTGAAGATGGTTAAGAGATGGAGGCGGAGGTCTAGATCTCATGGGAGCGATCTAGATGTTTCCGACCCTGCCGATGCTGCGTATTACGCTGGTGATCGCGTCCGGGCTGACGTCGGGCAGGTGGGTCCATGATGCACCGCTTTGCGAGACGTAAGCGGAATGGCCGTCGCTCGAAAACGCGATTACTTTCGCGGCGGGAACAACTGTCAAAAAAGACAACCCGGTCATGTCGGATTCGTGCGGGCTGAGCCCGACCAGGACGAGCTCGGGCGAAATAGCGCGAAGCATATCTTCGATGACCTCGCGGCTATCGAACCGCCCGACAATGGCGAGTTTCACATCGTCAATTAATAGCTGCTTGACGATGTCGCTGATCATCGTCGGCAGAGTAATGACGACCGTTCGGATGACGGCCACAGTCATCGTTCTTCGCTTCAGCTACGAGCAAACGATCATGCACCCCATCAAGCGGCTCGAACATCCGTCATCGGGATATCCATCCTTGGGAGGATGCGATCATCACTCCGATCCGGTCCAAGGGCGGCCGAGGGAGATCGATCACCCTGGCGACCCGGGCAGGCGCAGGACCGGCGCGAGGGCGGCCATGACACGCTCAGGTTCGTCCACAAGCGAAGGCGTACCGGCGCGTCCAGCCGCCGGCTGCGAGTGCCCACGCGTCCAGGCGGCGACTTGACCGCGGCGCTGTACATTGAGTTTCCCCAATAGATTGTGGACATGGGATTTTGTGGTCGATAAACCAATGTTGAGCCGCCGGGCGATTTCCTTATTGCTAAGGCCGGCGCGTATCATCTCGGTGATTTGCCGCTCTCTGCCGGTGAGCGGGAAGACAGAGTGAGACTCGTCGCGCACCCTGCCGCCCCCCGCGCCCAGTCGTCGCAATAGACCAAACACCACACGGCTCGAACAAGGCTGCCGTCCATCGTTGATTCCGACAAGCAGTTGAGCGAGATCGGCGAGCGCCGCCGTTCTCGGGATATAGCCGGTGGCACCTGCCTCGGCCCAGGAGACGACGTCTTGCTCGGTCTCGGCGATCGCCAGGGCGACTACGCGGACACGAGGAACGACATCGCGGAACTGTGCAACCGCAGCGAGGCCACCGTCGAGCGCCGCGTCGACCAATATGAAATCCGGAAGCAGAGCGCGGCTCGTCGAGATCGCGTCCGACACGGAAGCGCGGACACCCGAGATTTCGATCCATGGCTCGCGTGCCAGGATCTCCGCCAGTCCTTCGGATAGAAATCGGATTCCCGACACGATCAGGAACTTGCACCGCTGGTGCTGGCCATCGACCCGCTGCGGCGATTTCGGTGAAACCGGTTGTGCATCCATCCTGACGCCTCCCCTTGCAGCGGTAGCCTCGGGGCTCAAGTCAAATGTGTCCTTGCCATCCGCCGCACGCCGTGAACCTGGAATGTCTGTTTGGCGACATCGAGCCCGATTACTGTAGTTTCGACCATGGCCCCCTGCGAACTCATGGAGCGGCTAGTGTCGGCGTCCATAGTGGAACCTCCCACATGTGTCGTTGCCTCACCCTCGCCCACTTTATGCCTTGGTTCAGACACAGTGTGCAAAATAGAGGCACCGCTCGTAATGTTTGGATGGCAATGTTGCACGTCAGCAACAGAGCGTGGCGAGCGCTGCAGCGGCGCGTTTATGTGAAGGTGGCGGAAAAGGCCCCGGCCATTGACGGCCGGGACAAGTTAAGCAGAGCGGAGGGAGAACACCCCTAAGGTTACCTGGTGGCGCCACTCAGAGGAGAGCGTCTTCGTGAAAGCTGGATGCGGGAAAACTGCACGTCTTACGGTCTTTACCCTCCCCAGCCTACCGGCGGCTTCCGCTAAGCGGGTCCGGGGTGGAGGTGGGGTGGGGTGGCTGAACCTAACCCAATGCTGTGCGCAACATGAACGATGCTTCGATCGGCTCCGCAGTGGCAGCCCGGCCAATCCGGCAACCCAAGGGGCCG
>Ga0066903_100005139_pt1 | contig 11277 bp, 8 predicted proteins | sample PanSoiMetaGPlot1_FD_67491 | JGI IMG/M metagenome (GOLD analysis project Ga0066903, IMG submission 67491) | Tropical forest soil microbial communities from Panama analyzed to predict greenhouse gas emissions - Panama Soil - Plot 1 (version 2) | ecosystem: Environmental > Terrestrial > Soil >...
TCCTCGACCCGCAGCGCACCCGGCTCGTACACCTTCCACGGCCCCGCGATCGCGTCGGCGTACGCGAGACGGATGAACCGCCCCTTGTGATGCGCGAAGTAGGCGTAGTAACGGCCGAGCGGATGCGGGAGCCAGGCGGGCACGCGAATGACGGTCGGACCGTTGATGTTGTCGCCGAGCGACGGCGACGACTGCAGCGTGACCAGCGGGTTCTGCGGAAGCCGGGCGGTACGGACCTGATCGCTCCGCGGCCGGCGCGTCGACTGCGACACGACCATCAACCAGCGCCCGTCGCGCTTGACGTACACGCGCGAGAAGCGCAGCGGACCGCCAAAAGGCCGGCCCTTGTAGCTGCCTCGCGAGTCGCTCAGCCCGGAGGCGACGGCGGTGTCGTCGTAGACGCGGACGCTCAGCTCGTCTTCCCTGACATCGCTCGAGAACTTCCGCGCGCCAGATTTGAGATCGGCGAGGTACTCGGCCTTCGTGTTGATCGTGCCGTCGCCGTGGGTGATGGTCCAGTCGGCGGCGAGAATCCTGTTCAGCGTATCGACGTCGCCGCGCACGCGCGCCTCGTTCCACTGCTTCTCCATCGCGCGAATCTCGCGCTCGGCGGCCGTCGCCGGCGGCTGCGCCATCGGACGCGCGGCGAGCGCCGCCAGCGCGGCGACGAGAAGGCAGGACACGCGAGTCATTGTTCTACTGAAAGATACTCTTCGGCAGCCGGACGTGCACGCCAAGGTTCGGCCGATCGACGAGCTGCGTCACAGAGACGTGGCCGGCGACGCTGACGAGCTGATAGGCCTGGTGCTTCGTCATCTGCCGCGTCGCCGCGACGAAGTCCACCATCTCCTGGATCGCGCCTTTTGTGGCGACCATCAGATCGGGATCGGTGGCCATGCTGATGTAGTCGGTCGCCGTCTCCGCGCGCGGCCAGGCCAGCTTCATGTCTTTACGGACGGTGAGCTGCAGTTGTCCACGCAGCGACGTCTCGATGCCCGTCTGGTCGACCTCGCCGTCGCCCTGAGCGCCGTGGCCGTCGCCGATCTCGAATAGCGCGCCCGGCACGAACACCGGGATGAACAGCGTGCTGCCGGCGACGAGCTCCCGGTTGTCCAGGTTGCCGGCATGCCTGCCCGGCGGATTGCTGCTCACGCGTCCGAGCTCCGGAGCCGGCGCGACACCCATGCTGCCGAAGAACGGCTTGAGCGGGATGACGATGCCCGGCGCGAACTGCGCGGTCATCTTCTTCGCGTCGATCGGAATGATGCGCGACGGGATCTGGCGGTCGCAGTTCTCCGGCAGGATGCCGCTGCAGCCGTTGTAGCCGTAATCGATGTTGAAGCCTATCGAGAGAATCTTTACCTCGAGCACGTCGCCCGGCTGCGCGCCCTCGACGAAGACCGGTCCGGTGAGAATGTGCCCGCCGGGGCCGCGGCGATCGCCGGTCACCTCGGACACGATGGCTTTGAGCGACGCCTGAATCTTGTCGCCGGGCACGCCCGCACGCTCCAGCCCGGTCGGGCTGTTCGTGAGCAGCGTGTCGACGTCGATGATGTCGCCCGACGCGATGCGGAGCGCCGGCTTGGCCTCGGACCAGTAGTAGCCGTACGCAACCGTGGACGGCGTCGCCTCGAGGCGGTGCGTTTTCGGGGCTTGCGCAAACGATCCGGCCGAGGCACACACGAACGCTATCGCGGCGGCGCGGCATCTCTTCATGACGCGGGACAAACTACCATACGGGCCGCCCGCCTGAAAGGCTCGCGCTCCTTTCTGCCATGAAGGCCCGCGCTGCCGCAGGAGCGCGAACCTTTCAGGCGAGCGTCATTTCTTTACGTAGAGCTGCAGCCGCGGAAACGAGAACGTTCCGGCGGCGTCGTCGATGACGTTGATCTGGCAGGTGTAGCGGCCGGGACGGAGCGCCGATGCCGGAACGTCGAACTGGAAGACGGCCGTCTTGCGATCGGGCGCCGTCAACTCCCTGGCAGCGACGAGCGGCGTCTCGAACGCGCGCTGCCGATCGCGGAAGAACACGATGCTGGTGAGCACGTTTACTGGCTGCGACGGGTCGTACAGCTCGTAATAGAAGTAGAGGTGCTGGCCGGTCGACACCACGCGCGTGACGTTCGGCACGAGCTCGCGGCCGTCCTTGACGAGCGGATTGGCGTCGCCCCGCCTCGACACCGGCTGCAGCTGCGTTCCGACGACGACCGAGCTCATCTTCACCGTCTCGCGCCGCAGGTCGGGAACCACGAGGTCGGTCTCGTACGACCCGAGCGTGCCGTCCTGGTTTTCCCGCACGACGACCTTGACGTGGTAGCTGCCCGGCGGCAGCTCGACGCCGGTCTCGTACTGAACCGTCTTCTTCTTCAGATCGTCGGCGGCGTCCGGCGACAGCCGCATCGTGTCACGGATCCGCGTGACGGGCCGGCGCTGCTGATCGCGCACGATGCCCAGGATGTCGACCGTGGCCTTGTTCTTCGCCGTCGCCTTCGTGATCGGCAGCTGATAGCCGGGCACGATGACCGACAGCGGCACGAAGTACCGGTTGTCGCCGAGGCGGAAGAACGCGCTCGACACGTACGCGCTCAGATCGGTCGCCGAGAGATCGGACAGCAGCTGATCCTGCAGCTGCTGCTCGCGGTCGTCGCCGGTCGAGTGCGCGAAGTCGCGCGGCGCGTAATAGCCCGATCGATATTCGAGCTTGAGGTCGCTCCGCTTCAGACGGACCGTGATGCGCCGGAATCGGCCGTCGCGCGCGCCGTTGGTGCTCGAGTAGCCCAGCACGTAGTACGCCGACGTGTCGCGCACCACGCGATCGAAGACGGCGCCGAACCCGTTCGAGTCGAAGAACGCCCGGCCGCCCGTATCCTCCGCCATCGTCGTGAGCGTGTCCTGCGTGGCCGCGAGCCGATCGAACTGGTTGCGCGTCGAGGCGCCGCTGAACGCCGACGTGCCGCGCACGCTGGCGGTGGAGGCGTCGCCACCGGGCACGACCGCCTGCAGCCCGCGCATGTCGGCTGCGTAAATGGACACGTTCGCGCGGTTCGCGCGGTCGACGGTGCGGCGCAGCTCGACCTGGTTGTCCTGCCCCTGCTGGCTCATCCCGCTGCTGAAGTAGATGACCGACTTCTTCTGCTCGATGCCGGAGAGCTGATCGGCCAGCGACTGGAGCGCGTCGAGCCGGCGATCGGTGTTGAAGATGTTGAACTCCGTGTCGTCGGGCGTGAACGCCGCGCCATTGTCCGGCGTGTCCTCTTCAGGCGTCGCGCCGGCCGCGAAGCCCTGGCCGCCGGCGCTGCCGAACCCGTCGAGCGCCGCGGTCAGCGTCTCGCGATCGGCCGTGAAGTCCTGATCGATCGTCAGCGATGTCGAAAACGACGCGACCGCGATCAGATCGGCCGGCGACAGCTTGTGGTCCACGTAATCGTGAGCCGCGGCGACGGCGCGCTGGATTTCCTCCGGCTGCATCGAGCTGACGTCGAAGAACAGCACGACCAGGCGGCGGCCGTGCATGTCGACTTTCTGGGCAGACGCGGGCGGCGCGGCCGGCGCGGGCGTCGCAAGCACGGCTTGCGACGGCACCGGCTTCGGCGCCGCGGGCTCCGCGGTTTCAGCCGGCGCGGACGCGAGATCCTCGAAATCGAAGCTCGAGATCGTCTGCGCCTTGCCGTCCTCGGTGACGGTGAAATCGTCGCGCGTCAGGCCGCGGACGACCTCGCCGCTTCTATCGCGGACGACGACGTTCACCAGAACGAGCTCGGTGCCGGAGCGAAACACCGATTGCGACCGCGCCGGCGTCTGGGCCTGCGGCGCGGCCGTCAGGAGCGCCACGAACACCAACGCGGAGCGCAACGCGCGCGGAAATCGCAACGAACGCCTCAAAACCTGAACCTCATGAGCAGCTGCACGCGGCGCATCGGTCTGACGGAGATGACCTGCCCGAAGGTCGGCGAGTTCACGACCGTGTCGATCGACGCGAACTGCACCGTGTTGAAGATGTTGTTCGCCAGGAGCTGAATCGAGATTCCCCGCCTCTGGCCGAACGACACGTTTCGAGTGACGCCGAGATTCATCAGCGACGTCCCTGGACCGATGATCGTGTTGCGCCCCGCGTTGCCGAACGTGCCCGGCGCCGGAATGGAAAAGGCTGCCGGGTTGAAGTACTGCCCGACCGTCGGATCGCCCAACGCGATCGGCGCGCCGGTGTAGTTCGCGCGCAATGTGCCGTTGGTGCCGCTGGCGACGTCGCGCGTGTCGCCGAGCACGCGCGCGGTGAACGGCGTGCCCGACGCGAGCTGCACGTTGCCGTTCAGCTGCCAGTTGCCGAACAGCGCCGCCGCCGCGCCCGTCTGCAGCCATCGCTTGCTCGCCCCGAACGGCAGCTCGAACGTGAAGTCGCCGGCGAAGCGATGGCGCTGATCGAAGCTCGAGAGGCCGCGCTCGGCCGCCAGGTCCTGATCGTTCTGCGCGACGACCGCGCCGCCGCCGCCGATGGACGAGGCGTCGTCGAGCGAGCGCGAGAGCGTGTACGACGCGCCCGCCGCGACGCCGCCGGTCAAGCGCTTGCGAATGCGGAGCGTGAGCGCGTGCATGATCGAGTCGCCTTCCGACGACTCGAACAGGAACGGCAGAACGCCGGCGATGCGCAGCCCTCCTCCGGGGTTGCGGTTCGGCGCTCGGAGGATGTCGAGATCGGCGCCCTTCGTGCCGGTGTAGCCGACGCCGAGGTTCACGGTCCGCGTCAAATCGCGCTGCAGATCGAGGTTCCAGATCTGGACGTAGCCGAGCCGGTAGTCCGGATCGACGGCGTAATTGTTCGTCGTCGCGTCGGGGTCCGGCTGGGGCACCAGCACGCGTTCGAGCGCGACCGGATCCGCGCGCGTCGCGAGCACGGCGTTGGCGATCGCGAACGGCGGCTGCCCCGCCAGCTGCTGCGCAATGGATTGGTAGACGCTCGAACTGTAATTGATGCCGTAGCCCGCGCGCACGATCGTCCCCTGCTGCGCGCGCCAGGCTATCCCCACGCGCGGCGCGAACCCGCCGCGGAACGGCTTGACGAGCGTGTCGGGCAGCGCACCGGAGTACGGACCGGTTCCGCCCGCATGAACCGGCACGGCCGCCGTGAAGCCGGGCGCCACGTCGAGCGTCACGAGGCGATTCGCCGCCTCGGAAACGGGCGAGAAGTACTCGTACCGAAGACCGGCGTTGATCGTCAGGCGATCGGTCGCGCGCCAGTCGTCCTGCGCGAAAAGATCCCAGGAGCGCGACCGAAACTGCTCGAGACCCGGTCCGTACTGGACGGTCGACTGCTGCGGATATCCCAGCAGGAAGTCGCCGAAGTCGACCCCGCTGTAGAGGCCCGAGAAGACGAACGAACCGCGCGGGTTGCCGTCGGTGCGGCTGTCGGTGTGGATGTCGCGATAATCGCCACCCAGGCGAATCGTCTGCCGGCCGCGCACCTTCACGACGGTATCGCCGACGGCGAGGGTGCGATCGGTCCGCTCCGCGGGGTTGACGTCGCGCACGCTCGTGAACGAGTTGAGCGACAGGTTCGGCACGCCCCAGTCGAAGGGATCGGTCGCGATGCCGCCGATGCCGGCGTCGCCCGCGACGTTCTGGTTGAACGCGTAGAGATTCTCCGACTCGGCATGCTGCCTGTTGAACTGTCCCCGCACGGTATGCAGCATGCCGCCCTTCGTGAACGAGTAGCCGATCGGAATGTCCCATGCGCTCTGCGTCGTCGCGCCGCCCAGCGTCGGAAACGGATTGGTGATCGAGTTGTCCGAGTGCCGGTAGTGGATCCCGATGTTGAGATTCGACGCACCGGCCTGACCCGGCTGCTGGCCCGCGCGTCCTCCGCCGCCGCCGCCGCGGCCGAAACCCCCGCGGCCTCCCCGCCCGGTCTCGGCGCCGAAATTTCGTACGAACCGCACGTTCACGTCGTCGAGCTGACTCGTCGTCGTCGTCACGGAGTGATAGTTCTGCCGATCGCCCGCCTGGTTCGGCAGAGGAATGACGTTCAGCAGCCGCTGCGAGGTCGCATCGAGGCGCGACGCCGGAATCTGATTGGCCGTGAACGGCAGGCCCGTCCCGGGATCGACGACCGGATGCCCGATCGCCGACAGATCTCCGGCGCGCTCCGCGGCGGTCGGCACAGTCGAGTACGCGTCGTATGGATTGCTCGAGTGATTGCCCGTGTAGTTGAGAAAGAAGAACGTGCGCGGGCTGTTCACGACAGCGGGGATGACGAGGGGCCCGCCGAGCGTCGCGCCGAAGCGCTGCTGGACATACTCGGGCTTCGTCGTTGCCTGACCGTTCAGCCCGTACGGCGACGCATCGAGCGCCGAGGAATCGATGCTCTGAAAGACGTTGCCGCGAATCTGGTTGCCGCGGCCGCCGCGGCCGAACCCACCGGGCCCGGCCGGCCCGCCGAACGGTCCGCCGCGCCCGCCGCCAAACTCGCCCGGTCCGCCGAAGCCACCCCGTCCGCCGAACGCGCCCGCGCCTCCTCCGTCTCCCGCCGCGCCTGGCCCTCCAGCCCTGTCCCCACCGAAGCGATCTCCGAAATCGCCCGGACCGTTCGGTCCGAAGAACGACTGGTTCGCGTTCGTCGCGCCGATCGCCGCAACCGATTCCGACGACGTGTCGGGCGAGAAGCCGGGAGGCAGCATCGCCGCGACGGTATCGCTCGTGTCGTCGGCTTCGTCGACCCGCGCGAGCGCCTGATCGTCGGCGCGCAGCGCGAGAGGCTGAAACGGCTGCGCACCAGGACGTCCTCCTCGACCGCGGCCAGACGGGGCAGGAGGGGCGGAGGGCGCTGATGTCGCAGAGGCTCCGGCGCGTGACGCGAGCACGAGCGACAGATCGATCTGCTGCGTGCAGCTCGACTCGTCGAGCGACAGCTCGCGCACGACGGGCGCGAACGCGGCGAACTCAGTTTTGAGCGTGTAGCGCCCCGGCTGCGGAATCGTGATCGAGTAGCTGCCGTCGATTCCAGAGGTCGTGACGCCGACGCTCACGTTGTTCGCATCGACGACGGTAACGACGACGCCGGGCAGCCGCACGCGATTGGACGTTATCGCGCCGCTCACGGCGCACCCGGCCGCGGCATGTGCGGACGGGAGCGTCAGCCGGGGCGCGGCGGCAAGCAGGCATACAGCGAGCGCTGCGGCACGCCACGCGCCGCCCCGCAGCCGATGTGTCTCCACATCAGCAGCGTATGTGAGCCAGGCGCTGCCGTTTGAGACAAAAAGATGACAGCCGTTCTTACGTCTTTTTGGGTTCAAACTGGAGCGCCACGCCGTTCATACAATACCGCTGTCCCGTGGGCGCCGGACCGTCGGGAAACACATGGCCAAGGTGGCCGCCGCACTCGGCGCAGTGGACCTCGGTGCGCGTCATGCCGTAGCTGCGATCCACGGTCGTCTCGACCGTGTCGAGCAGCGGCGCGTAGAAGCTCGGCCACCCGGTGCCGCTCTCGAATTTCGTGTCGGAGGAGAACAGCGGCGTGCCGCAGCCGGCGCATTTGAAAGTGCCGGCGCGCTTCTCCTTGTTCAATGGGCTGCTTCCGCGGTGCTCGGTTCCGTGCTCGCGCAGCACGTGATACTGCTCTGGTGTCAGCGTCGTCTTCCAGTCGGCATCTGTTTTCGCCATCACTCGTGTACTGTAGCATTCGAGCGGAAGAAACTATGCCGTCCACTGCGCAGATCAAGCAGATCTTCGAGCGCAACAGCAAGGCGCTTAGGCTCCGGCCGTCGGTGGGAAGAGGTACGGCTCGCACGACGGTGACGCTGCGCGACGGCCTCACGTGCGACGTCGAAGACGACCGCTGGAAGCTCGTCGTCGACATGACGCAGAAGTCCGGCGGTGACGACCGCGGTCCCGATCCGGGCGTCTACGGGCGGACGGCGCTCGGCTCCTGCCTCGCGATCGGCTACACGCTATGGGCGGCGAAGCGTGGCATCACGCTCAAGAAGCTCCAGGTCCAAGTCGAGGCCGATTACGACTCGAGTGGCTATCTCGGAGTCGTCGACTCGCCGCCGGGCTACGGGCAGGTCCGCTACATCGTGACCGTCGAAAGCGACGCGCCGCGAGAGCAGGTCGTCGCGCTGATCGACGAGGCGGACGCGCACAGCCCCTACCGCGACATCTTCACACGCGCGATCGACATGCGTCGCGAGCTTCGCATCACCTGAATGGACGCGCGCCTGCAACGTCGCGTCCAGCGCTACGGCTGGGACAAGGCGAGCGCCGAGTACGAGCGGTACTGGCGCGACCAGCTCGCGCCCGCGCAGGAGCGTCTGCTCGCGCTGGCGGCGCTCCAGCCCGGCGAGCGCGTCCTCGACATCGCGTGCGGCACCGGCCTCGTATCGCTTCCCGCCGCGATGGAGGTGGGCCCTGCCGGCGACATTGTCGCGACCGACATCTCGGAGGACATGGTGACACGCGCCCGGCAGCGGGCGGAGGAGCTGCGACTGTCGAACATCACGTTCGCGCGCGGGGACGCCGAGGATCGTCAAGTCGACGCCGGCTCGTTCGACGCCGCGTTGTGCGCGCTCGGTCTGATGTACGTTCCCGATCCGCGGCGGGCGTTGTCCGAGATGCGCAGGGCGCTGCGCCCGGGCGGCCGCGCGGTGGCCGCGGTATGGGGCGCGCGCGCCCGCTGCGGCTGGGCCGAGATCTTTCCGATCGTCGATCGGCGCGTCGCGTCGGACGTCTGCCCGACGTTCTTCCAGCTCGGCACGGGCGACGTGCTGCAGCGCGTGATGGAATCGGCCGGCCTCTCAGCCGTCCGCGCCGAGCGCATCTCGACGACGCTCGTGTACGCGTCGGGGGACGCCGCGCTCGGCGCCGCGTTCATCGGCGGACCCGTCGCCCTCGCCTACTCGCGCTTCGACGACGACACGCGCGACGGTGCGCACCGCGAGTATCTCGAGTCGATTGCTCAGTTTCGGCGCGGCGACGGCTATGCCGTTCCCGGTGAATTCGTCGTCGCTCGTGGAGAGGCATGAGTACGGTGATATCCTCGAACCCGGGGCGGGGAGGGGGCCATGAACGTACTGCTGCTGTCGATGCCCGACTCGTTCGAGCACATGCCTTCGATCGCCGTGCGCATGCCGAACGGCGCGCTCGCGTCCCTCGCCGGTAACGTCGATCCTCACCATCGCGTTTCGATCGCCGATTTGATTCTCGTGCAGTCGTCGGTGCGCCCGACCGTCGAGCGCCTCGTCCGCGATCTGCAGCCCGACGTCGTCGGCCTCTCGGTCATGACGTTTCAGCGGACGACGGCGCTCGGGCTCGCGACGTTCATCCGCACGCTCCGGCCGGAGGTGCGGATCGTCGCCGGGGGCTACGATCCGAGCCTCGCGCCGCGCGCATACGAGGCGCATGCCGACATCGACTTCGTCGTGCGCGGCGAGGGAGAGCAGACGCTCCGCGAGCTGCTGCGCGCGCTCGAGAGCGGCGCGTCTGACTTTTCGGCGATCTGCGGTCTCTCATACCGCATGGCGGATGGATTCGCCAGAAACCCCGATCGGCCGATCATGTCGCTGGCCTCGTCGCCGCTCGAGCTGCCGAATCGCGGCGCCCGCGTCCTGGGCGGCTACACGATCCTCGGCCGCACGGTCGACGTGGTCGAGACGTCCCGCGGCTGCACGTTCGACTGCAGCTTCTGCTCGATCATCGAGATGCGCGGCAGGAATTTTCACCCGTATCCGATCGACCGTGTGCTGGCCGACATCGCGGACGCGCGCGCGCACGGCGCCGAAGCCGTCTTTCTCGTCGACGACAACATCACGCTCGACGTCAGGCGCTTCGAGCGGTTGTGCGAGGCGATCATCGACGCCGGGTTCGACGACATCGACTTCGTCGTCCAGGCGATGACCGCGCCGATCGCCCAGCACGGCGCGCGCTTGGCGCCGTTGATGCGGCGCGCCGGCTTCCGTTACGTGTTCCTCGGAATCGAGAACATCGTGGACGAGGATCTGAAGTTCCTGAAGGCGCGCGCGAAGAACGTGCACCGAGAGGGCGGCCGCACGATCGGCAACGCCAGCATCGAAGCGATCCGCCATCTCCACGAGAACGGGATGTACGTCATCGGCGGCCTCATCGTCGGCAACCCGGACGATACGCGCAGCTCGATCGAGACCAATCTGGAGTTCGCACGCGAACACGTGGACTGGCCGTACATCCAGCATCCGACGCCGTATCCGGGGACGCCGATGACGCGAGAATTCCAGGCGCGCGGCCTGATCGTGGACGAGGACGTGTCGCACTACGACGGAACGACAGCTGTGGTGCGCAGCGAGCACGTCTCGGCGCACGAGATCGAGTTCCTGCGGTGGCGCGCCGAACGGTGGATGAAGGTGCGCCACATGCCGGCGGCGTTCGCGCACAGCCCGTTGTACGTGCTGCAGCACGCCTTCAAGATGCTCAGCCATACGTTCGCCGGCACGACGCTGCGATCGATGCTCGGCCTCGAGGACGAGCATGCGGCGTTCGATCGGTTCCGAGCGCACCGCCGGCGGGAACGCGACGCCTACCGCCAAGCCGGCTCCGACGCGCAGTTGCCCGACTCGCCCGTGGCCGTCGAGGCCTGACTGTGAACCGGCAGGGCCGGTTTCTCGTATCAAGAAGTCGTGTGCTCGACCGCCCTGGCGCGCCGCGACTGGCCCGCGTTCGGCCCCACGACCGGTGCGGCGGAGCATCGTAGAGTTCTCATCAGCGGTCTCGCCGCCGGCGGCGTCGGTGCGGCGCCGTTCATCGTCATCAACTCGCTGCTGATCGCTCCGATCTGGACACGGTTTCTCGGCCACATGCCTTTCTGCGTCAGCAGCGGCGTGGCGCTGTCCGCCGCGCGCCGGTATCTCACGTCCTCGGAGACGGAATGACCCTTCTGCAGGATCTGCGGTTCGCCGTCCGTCTGCTCGTCAAGGATCGCTGGTTCACGCTCGTTGCCGTCGTCGCGCTCGCGCTCGGCATCGGCGTCAACGCGACGGTCTTTACGTACGTGAACGCGGTGCTCATCCGGGGCCTGCCGTTCGACCAGCCCGATCGAATCATGTCGGTCGGTTCGCGCAACATGGCGCGAGCCAACGACCTGGGCACGTCGTACCTCGACTTCCAGGACTGGGTCGACGCGCAGAAGACGTTCAGGGGTCTGGCCGCGTTCAGCGGGCAAACGATGAACGTGAGCGACGAGGGACATCCGCCCGAGCGGTACGGCGGGCCGTACATCTCGGGCAACGCGTTCAAGCTGATCGGCCAGCAGACGATCCT
>Ga0066903_100005141_pt1 | contig 11272 bp, 8 predicted proteins | sample PanSoiMetaGPlot1_FD_67491 | JGI IMG/M metagenome (GOLD analysis project Ga0066903, IMG submission 67491) | Tropical forest soil microbial communities from Panama analyzed to predict greenhouse gas emissions - Panama Soil - Plot 1 (version 2) | ecosystem: Environmental > Terrestrial > Soil >...
GCGATGCTCGCCCGCGCCCAGCCGATGCCGAAACCGCCGAGCCAGGCGCAAACGAGCGAACTGTCCTTCGTGGTGCCGGTACGGTTCAATATCAAGTGAAAGCGCGCCTCAGCGCCTCAGGCAGGCCAAAAATTCATGCTTCGCGTCGCGTAATATTGAAACCGGTTTCAGGCGATGGCGTTTGGCGGTTGCCAATGCGGGCGACTCAGATATCGAGCGGACGAACCTTAGGACCGTTCGAGCGTCTGCTATTGTCGCATGTGCCAGAAGGCGTCCGGCGCGCCGTTCATGGCATTCATTCGATTTCGGGCCGAACAGGTCGAGTGGTCCGCACCGCCCGATGTTTTTGCGAGTTCGAACCTTGTCGAAAGAGGATTCTGCCGAAACTGCGGAACACCTCTGTCCTATCGCCAGGTTGGAGGTCCCTATATCAGCTTGACCATCAACAGCCTGGACGATCCAGAGTCGGTGCGTCCAGAGATGAGATTCGCCGCGAATATGCAAGTCTCATGGTGCAGCTCGCTGTCGACATTGCCGACCAGAGAGATGGATCTCACGGACACTGTTGGCTTCATAAGTCATCAGCGGCAGGCTGATTGAAAAACAATGAAAACTATATGCCAGTCTGGTCGCTGTTTGGCCGAGCAAGCAGCAGTGGCGTCGGCGGCAATCGGTTGGTGCAGTGCCGCGTTTAGAGATGCCAAGGCTCGTCCATTTGTATGATAGGGATGGGACATTTGATCGGAGGTAATGGGTCGAGTCAAAATCAGCCAAGGGCATAGCCTATCGAATCGTGCGCCATCAACTATTTTTTGTATTTTATCGACCTTCTGGGGTATTTTAGGAGATCGTGGCCCGCTTATAATATAAGGGATAATAAGGCGGAATGGACATTCTTGGCCTTTGATATTGTCCGTCGCAATGTTTTGCAGGCTCAAGGCGGTCAGACCTTCAAGGTCGCCGGAGAAGTCGCCAACAAAGGGCGTTGAGATCGCTGCTGCGGTACGGCCGATTGAAGGTGGAAATTATGGGGCAATGTGGCCTTCACGCACACGAGCTACGTCGATTTCGATTTCGACAATGGATCGTTTTCGTCCAACACGCCTCCGAACGTGGCGCCGATCATTGCCGAAGCGGGCGCATCGTATCGTTACGAGCGTTGGCGGTGGCCGGTGGAGGTCGGCGCTTCAGTGCGTCATGTCGGCAGACGCTCTTTGGGATGACAATGCGGTTGTAATGGACGCCTGTACGGTCGCAGATGTCTACCTGTTCGTGGATATGGAAAAGTCGCTCATGCTGCCTACAGTCGACAAGGCGCGGCTTGCATTGCGAGTGCGAAATCCGACGAACAAGGCATACGCCGCCTTCTGCGATCCGGGATACCCGGACCACGTCTACCTGGGCGCTCCACGCACCTATGATGCCTCGCTCTCATTCAAATTCTGAAGGCGACATCGCGTACACCATCCCGACCCAGCCGTTGGCTCACCCGGGCCGCGCCCTTTCCGCTTGCGTTGAAGGGGTAAACGGAGAACCCTCTCCGTAAGCGGGGAGGAGGGGCGGCGCAGGCGGATTGGCAGGGGGCATTTGCCGGCGGGGGCGATCATCATACTGTGGCGCGTCTTGCTGATAATTGTTCGACGTCATTGCGGGGCTCAATCCTGCAGTCCATCTTCATGCAAAGAAGATGGACGCTCGGGTTAAGCTCGCGGCCGACCGGGCAAAGCGTAGCTCTACCCCACCCGGAACATGCCCTAAGCGCAGATGGTGGAAGCGATGCAGCGCGTGACAATCACGATCGATGACGATCTCGTGGCCGAGATCGATGCCTTCATGGCGGGGCGCGGCTACGCCAATCGCTCGGAAGCGATTCGCGACCTGGCCCGCTCGGGCCTGTTGCAATCGAACCTCGAAGTGGCGCGGGATCGCAATTGCGTCGCGACGCTCAGCTATGTCTACGACCACGCGGCACGCGAGCTGCCCAAACGCCTGACGCAGGATTTCCATGCGCATCACGGCCTTGCGCAGGCGACGCTCCATGTCCATCTCGACCACGACAGTTGTCTTGAGGTCACCGTGCTGCGAGGCAGGAGCGCCGAGGTCAAGGCATTCGCGGACCACGTCATCGCGGAGCGCGGCGTGCGCCACGGCCACATCGCATATATGCCGGCGGATGTCGGGGCACATGCCCATGACGACCACCCCCTCCCTTCCCTTCCCCGCGAGCGGGAGAGGAAAGGGAGAGGGTATCGTGGTCTCGCACCCGTCGATCGTAAGAGACGCTAAGCCCTGCTGCCGTTCCAGCTTGCAGGGCAAGGTAGGCGCGTGGCAGAGAGTTCGTCGTGGCGGATACGCGAATCGAGAGCGATACTTTCGGGCCCATCGAGGTCCAGGCGGATCGCTATTGGGGCGCACAGACCGAACGCTCGCGCCGGAATTTCCGCATCGGCGCAGAAACCATGCCGCTGCCCGTCATCCGGGCGCTGGCCCTGATCAAGCGCGTCGCGGCCGACGTGAATTGCGAGCTCGGGCTTCTCGACGAGCGTCGCGCCAGCGCGATTGTCGCGGCGGCCGATGAAATCATCGCCGGCAAGCTCGACGGCCATTTCCCGCTCGTGGTCTGGCAGACCGGCTCCGGTACTCAATCCAACATGAACGTAAACGAGGTGATCGCCAATCGCGGCAATGAACTCCTGGGTGGCAGCCGTGGTGCGCACGAACCTCTTCATCCGAACGACCACGTCAACAAGAGCCAGTCTTCCAACGATTGCTTCCCGACCGCAATCCGCATCGCCGCGGTCCGAGAGATCTCCACGCACTTGATCCCGGCCCTCGAACGCCTTCGCGGTGCAGTCGCAGACAAGGCTGAAGCCTTCGCATCTATCGTCAAGATCGGCCGTACCCATTTGCAGGATGCGGTGCCGCTCACCCTTGGACAGGAATTCTCCGGCTACGCGGCGCAGCTCGAATCGGGCATCGGCCGCATCCGACAGGCATCCACCCACCTGTTCGCCGTTCCTCAAGGAGGTACCGCGGTGGGCACGGGCCTCAATGCGCCACCTCGGTTTGCGGAGTTGTTTGCGGCGCGGCTCGCCGCCGTGACGCAGTTGCCGTTCGTCAGCGCTCCAAACAAGTTCGCAGGGCTTGCCGCCCACGATACGGAGGTATTCCTCCACGGAGCAATGGCCGCCATGGCGGCCGGCCTGTTCAAGATCGCAAACGACATACGCCTGCTCGCATCAGGCCCGCGCTGCGGGTTTGGCGAGCTCATTCTGCCCGAAAATGAGCCCGGCTCCTCGATCATGCCCGGCAAGGTCAACCCGACCCAGTCGGAAGCCATGACGATGGTGTGCAGCCAAGTGTTCGGCAACCAGACCGTTATTACAACTGCTGCGAGCCAGGGTCATCTTGAGCTCAACGTCTATAAGCCCGTCATAGCTCATGCGCTCCTCCAGTCCATCGAGCTGCTGGCGGACGCAGGATCGTCCTTCGCGGACCATTGCGTGGCAGGCATCCGCCCTGACACCGCGCGGATTGCCGGGCTGGTGGAAAAATCGCTGATGCTGGTGACGGTGCTTGCTCCCCGGATCGGCTACGACAAGGCGGCCGCGATTGCCAAAGCCGCCCATGCCAACGGCACGACGCTGCGGCAGGAGGCAATACGGCTTGGCTACGTGACTGCCGAGGAATTCGACCGCCTGGTGCGGCCCGAGGCAATGACACATCCCTCCTAATCGCCTTGAAGGCGCCGGAAATTATTCACACTATGGTTGTATAAGTGACTACCGACTCATGTCCAATTACGTGGTATCCGACTACGTGGTGATTGGGCGTTGTGGTTTCAGTAAGTTGGTTTGTCGGTGTTCTGACCAACTGAGTAACCTACCAGGGAAGTGCCTTTGGCGCTCTTTATGGAAGACGGCGGCGCATGGCTGAGATCGTGAATCTCCGCACGGTCCGGAAACGGGCCGACCGCCTCCGCTCCGAAAAACGGGCCGCCGAGGCAAGAGTTTTCTACGGTATGTCGAAAGCCGACCGTGCGCTCGCGAGGTCGAACGGAGAAAAGATTCGCCGCGAGCTGGAGGAGCACCGTATTGAGACAGGAGAAGCCGATGAAATCGCCGGTCGTTAAGCGTTCAATCGTGATTGCCGGGCACAAGACGAGCGTGAGTCTGGAGGATGCGTTCTGGACCGGATTGAAGGAAATCGCCTCGAAGCGCGATCTAACCTTGTCCGACATGGTTGCGGCAATCGATCAGGACCGTCGACACGGCAACCTCTCGTCCGCCATTCGCTTGTTCGTGCTCGACTATTACCGTGGCGTCCAGCCCGGAGCGAACGCGGAGACCAAGCCTGTCATGGCGCCGGGCGTTGGCCGAAGCGAGCAGCTTCTACGTGCGGATTGAACCTGATATAACTTATGGGCGTAGCCTGGTAAGCGCCGCCTGACGCTCGCAATTGTGCGAATGTCATAACCGCCATTCCAAAACGGGCGAGCGGTCTGCCGCGCGAGGCAATTCGCTGAAAAACGGGGCGCGAACGCCGCGCCGCCGGTCAGGGTCCGGGTGGTGGTCCGGAAGGTGGTGGGCGGGTGCGGCGATCAAACCCCGCCGCCGGCGCGGATGGGGACAAGCCGGTCTGGGGGGGCACGGCAGTGCTGGTATCGGACTGACCGGACTGACGCCGCAAGGCCTCGGCCGCGGCCTCCAGACGCTTGCGTTCCTTTTCGGCATCATCGAGACGCTTCGCCTCCCGATCGACCGCGCGCATGGTCGCCCAGCCGATGAGATTGGTGACGTCTACGCTGCGCCGCGCCGCCGCCAGCGGCCCCATCACCGTCACTGCCATTACAGGACGCTCGGCGGTCGGTGCATTTTTGCGCGGCGGTGCGGTCAGGGTGAGTCGGGCGTCCAACTGCCAGTCGGTCAAAGTCAGCGAGATTGATCCGGAGATATCTGTGTTCTGCGCCGACGCTGAAACCTTGGCCAATTGCGCGCGACCGTCCGCAATGACGACCGGGGCGGTCGCAAAGGGGATCTTGAGCTTTCCGGCATCAAGCCCGCCATTGGCGATCTGAGCGACCCGCACCGGATTGCTGGCCAGCCCGCGATCAAATTCCAGCGCATTAATCACCGCGTCGGCTGCATTCGGATCAAGGCCGGCGAGCTCGAGGTTCTCCGCTCTTACGCTTCCAGAGCCGGTGACCGACCCGACCAGGGACGCCGGGCTCAAGCCCTGCCCCTGCAGGTCGACTTCGAGCGAGATACGGCCTGCCCCTGGCACCCGCAATGCGCCGCCCAGCAATGTCGGCATATCCGCATTGGTCAGCTTGACACGCGAGCGCAGCGAGAGTCCGGCGGGCTCACGACGAACATCGACGTCGAGTGCGAGGCGCCCGTCAGCCATTCGTCCGGTCACGTCGGCAAGGGAAAAACCAGAAGCCTCGAATCGGACCGTGCCAGCAAGGTCCTTCGTTGCGACACCGGCCATCCATTGCGCATTTGCTGTCCGGAACTCGACCGCACCTTCAATGGCTGGCGCCATCGATTGCCCAAAGGGCTCGGCGACCCATTCGGATGACCGCCCCGCGGGCGCTGCCGGCGGCGCGCTTGTGACAATCGCAAACAATTCGCCGGCGTCTACCTGATCGGTCTCGATGCGGCCATTGACCCGCAGCGGTTCGCCGAGGCCGAACATGAGGCCGCCTTTCACGGTGGCGCCGGCAACCCGACCGGCGAGATCGGTGACGGCGACCTCATGTCCGTCGATCGCCACATGCGCGCGCAGATCGGCCGGCACGGCCGCCGCCGACCCAACCCGTCGCGGCAGCTTTGCATTGGCCGCGCGCAGCGCCACATCAAGCGCGCCGTCGCCGGACAACGCGACTGTTCCGGCCGCGCTCGCATTGAGATCCGTACCAACAAACTTCCCGTCGACCCTGAACGCCCTGTTTGCGGCGCCGTCGGCTACGAAGGTAATCCGCGCCGGGCGAGAGTCCGCATTCGCCAGCGTATTAAGTCCGACCAAGCTGGCGAGCGCGCGAGCATCCGCTGCATCGAGGCGGCCACCGATCTGCAAGACCGCCGCGGCCGGATCGGAGATGTCGCCGGCGCCGTTGCCGTCGAGGTTGACGGCGATGCCGGCAATTGTGCCATCAAGCCTGAGTTTTACGGCCGTTAGTCCGCCCTTTCCGTTGCCCGGTCGCGGCTCCACGTCGAGTTTGGCATTGAGCTTGAGCGGCGCAACCCGCGAGCCGTACTTGCGTATCGGATCCGACGCTTGCGGCAGAAATCGCTCCGCGAGAGTCGTGACGCCGTCCAGGCGCGGCGCCGTGAGCGACATGGCAATCGAGCCTCGCCAGGCTTCGGCGGCATTGTCGAGACGGCCGCTCGCGTCAATTGAAGCGCCCCCGATGTCGGCGATCGACAAACGCTCGATCTTCAGCCCCGAATGATCGTAGGTCACCACGGCCTGCGTCTTTCGAGCCTCGACACCCGCGTAGGAGGCACGTCCGACATCAAGGGCAAGCGCGACCTCGCCCGGGCGCTCGAATGAGGTCGAGGCGAACAATGCAGATCCCAATGCAAGGCCGCGATCGAAGTCGACTTCGGCGCCGCTGAGCGCCGCATCGAGCCGCGCCGGCGCAGCAGCGGTCGGGAACCGGTAGGCCACGCGCCCTTCCAATGCCTTGCGGTCGATCTCGGCTTTGAGCCCGTCGACGGCAACGCGTTCGCGGCCGAGCGTGACGGTGCCGCTGCCGCGCATCGGGCCGAGCGGCGGCCTGCCAGCCGCGCTGCGCCCCTCGATCCAGGCGAAGAATGCGGCCGGATCAGTCGAATCGATTTTCACCGGCCCTTGAAACTCGACCTTGCGATCGATCAAGGCGAGCTTGCCGGAGATCAGCATCTGGGTCGCGCCGGGCGCGCGCAGCTCGAGCGCGTCCAGCCGCCATCCGTCGGCATTATTCGCCACGTCGCCGCGCAGCGCCGATATGGTTGCGCCGCCCACCATCAGACTGTCGATCCCGAGGCCGACGCGGATCGGCATGCGTGGCGACGGAAGTTCTGCAAATTGGTCGATCAGCAGCTTGACGGTCTCGAACGGCAGCCGCTTCAACTCGGAATTGGGCAGCACACGGTCAAGATCGATCTGCCGCGCGGTCAGCGCGGTGGCGATGTGCGGATCGCGACCCAGGTTGATGACGGCGGAACCGTTCATCCGAACGAGCCGCGACTCTGGTCCATAGAGCAATTCCAACTGATCGGCCAACACGGTCTTGGCGGTGGCCTTGATCCTGGCGGACACCTTCCACGGATCGTTGACGGTGACCCGGCCGCCGGGCAGCGCCGTGCCAACGATTCGCGACAGCGTCGCAGCGCCTTCGAAACGCGGGGAGCCACCCTCGATCCAGACCGTTCCGTCGGAGTCGAATGCCAGCGCCCGCTCGGCTGGTTCGATAGCGATCCGCACCTTCGTGCCGCCGTCCTCACCTCGGCGGCTACTGGAAAATCGGTAGGCGTAGCTCTCGCCTTTCGCTTCGAAGGTTCCCTCGGCCTTGAACGGACCGATGAGCGACCCAACCTCGCCGCTCAAGTTCAGCCGTTCGACAGCAAGCTGGGCACCGCTTGCGCCATCCGCGAGGAGGAGCCGGCCGTCATTGATCGTCAGCCGTTCGATGGCGACACGATCCGCGCCAAAGCGGAGATTCAGACCGGGTACCTGCACCGCGCCCGACCGATCCAGCCCCACACGTAGCTCGGGGCGGTCGAACGTAGCTTGGTTGGCGCGAAATTCGCCGCGCATCAGGGTGCCGAGGCCGAACTCCACGGCGAGGGAGCCTGCGGTCACCTTTTCCGCCGAAGCTGCCGGCCCAATCTGCACGTCATTGAGCTTGAGGGAGGGGGTGGGCAAAAGGCGCACATCGATCGCGCCGCCAACCCGGACCGGCGCCCCAACCACCTGGCTGGCTTCCATCTCGATCACCGCACGGTATTGGCCCCAGTCGATGAAAGCAGGCCCGACCAGCGCTGCCACCAGCGCCAGGATGACGGCTATGCCGATGCTGAGAAGCGTCGTCTGCACCAAAGTGCTCCAAACTAAGCTTACAAGTCGCCCCGCACGCTACCCTTGGGTTCTTCCTCCTATTCGTCCCTCACGGGGAGAGAGGAGGGGCGGAAAGGGCAGGTGACGCGGCACTGATTCAACTCATTGCCATTTTTGCGTTTGCGAGGTTGCCGACATTGCTCCGCAAAGCTAACGCTGTTTCGATGAAGTTCCGGTTAAAGCCCCGCTCCAGGCAAGAATGCGAGCAAAGCCAAGCGCGCTTCGGCGGCGATTATAAGTCGGGCATCCGCCTTTGCCCAAGCAGGTTTTAGGCCACTGTGACGATCTTACCAGGGTTCATGATATTCTGCGGATCGAGCGCCGTCTTGATGGCCCGCATTGCGTGGAGGGCCGCATCCCCATGTTCGGCCTTGAGATATTTCATCTTGCCCTGGCCCACGCCGTGCTCGCCCGTGCAGGTGCCCTCCATGGCCAGCGCCCGTTCGACAAGCCGCTCCAGCAGTCCTTCGGTACGGCGGAGCTCGTCCGCATCCGCCATATCGACGAGGATCGACAGGTGGAAATTGCCGTCGCCCACGTGCCCAACGATTGGCGCGACCAGCCGGCTGGCTGCAATGTCCGCCTGGGTCGCTATGACGCATTCGGCGAGACGCGAAATCGGTACGCAGACATCGCTTGCAATCGCTTTGGCGCCAGGCCGCAGGCCAAGCGCTGCCCAATAGGCGTCATGCCGCGCCTGCCACAGCCGGGTGCGATCCTCCGCCTTGGTCGCCCACGCGAACGGGCCGCCGCCGAGATCGGCGGCGATCTCGCCGAAACGCGCCGATTGCTCTTCCACGCCGGCGGGACTGCCATGAAACTCAAGGCAGAGGAGCGGGCGTTCCGGGAGAGTCAATCTCGAGTAGGCATTCACAGCCTTGACCTGCAGGGCATCGAGCAGCTCGATGCGCGCAACCGGGATTCCTGATTGGATGGTCGCGATGGTCGCCTCGCACGCCGCCTCGACCGAGGGAAACGGGCAGACGCCGCCCGCGATGGCTTCGGGAATGCCGTGAAGCCTGAGCGTGATTTCGGTAATGACTGCGAGTGTGCCTTCGGAACCGACCAGCAGCCTGGTCAGATCGTAACCGGCAGCCGACTTGCGGGCGCGGCGCGACGTCGTGATCATCTCCCCATTTGCCAGCACTGCTTTAAGTGCGAGCACGTTGTCCTTCATTGTGCCGTATCGGACCGCATTGGTTCCGGAAGCACGGGTTGCCGCCATGCCGCCAATCGAAGCGTCGGCGCCAGGATCGAGCGGGAAGAACACGCCGTAGTCGCGCAGAAAGACGTTGAGTTGCTTGCGAGTCACCCCGGGCTCGACCACGCAGTCAAGATCTTCGGGATGAACGGCCAGCACCCGGTTCATGTCGCGAAAATCGATGGAAACGCCGCCGGACGGGGCGTTGACCTGGCCTTCGAGCGACGTTCCGACGCCAAACGGGATCACCGGCAGCCGATAGGTGGCGCAGGTGCGAACAATCTCCTGCACCTCCTCGGCTGAGGACGGAAACACGACTGCGTCAGGCGGCTGATTCGCGACCCAGGTCGTGGTGTTGGCGTGCTGTGTGCGCACGGCCGATGCAACCGAAAGGCGGTCACCAAGGCGCTGAGCCAGCACTGCGAGTGCGGCGGTGCGCGCCCCCTCCCCATCCTCCCCCGCAAGCGGGGGAGGATGGGGAGGGGGTTCCGCTGTGGAGCGGACCGCGGTTGTCATGTCATCAATTCTCCCGGCTGTTCCTTTTCCTTTTGTTCCTTTTGCGGCGACCGAGCACGCGGCGCCGATCAGATTCCGTCTCAACCCCATGATTCATCATAAGGCCAAACGTTCCGCACCGCGGCTGGAATTGGCAAGACAGGTGCGGATTTCTGGCATAATAACGGCCTGCGGCTTCAAACGGGATGCTAGATTGGGGCGATGTTGCCACTGTTCTTTGCGCCATTCGTGTCATCGGTCATGCGGGTAGAGCCGGAATGGATCGACTACAATGGCCACCTTAACATGGCATACTATAATGTGCTGTTCGACCGGGCTGTCGACGAAACCTACGAACTGATCGGGGTCGGGTCGGAGTACGTGGCGAGCCGACGGCAGTCGATCTTTACCGCCGAGGTCCATGTCCGCTACTTGCGCGAACTCCACGCCGGCGATCCGGTGCGCGTCACCTTTCAGCTTATCGACTACGATGCCAAGCGGCTTCACTATTTCGAGCAGCTGTTTCACGCCGCCGACGGCTGGGTGTCGGCGACCTCGGAGAACCTGTCGCTGCACGTCGACATGGCGTCGAGGAGAACCGCGGCGTTCCCCCAAGAGATCACGGCCCGGCTCGCCGAAATGAAGGCTTCCCACGCGCTCCTGCCGGTTCCAGAAGCGGCCGGGCGACGGATCGGGATGCCCGCGCGCGGTTAATTCCCCTCCCAGTCTTGAGGAGGGTGTTGCAAACGCCGGGTGGGGCAGCGCGGGCAAAACGACCTGCCGTGAAAAAACCGCACGCAGCCCGCCCCGAAGACTGGGAGGGATGAAGGCACATCGAATTCACATCTGCGCCGGCAGCTCCTTCAGAAACTCTGCCACATAAGCCTTCCAGAACGCGGCGCGCAGGTGAGTGAAATGGCCGTGGGTTTCCTCGCTCGCAGGGATCAGCACATATCGGGCCTTGGGGATGCGCCTGATCTCGCGCTCCGTGGACGCGATCTGCGGTGGGTTGGCCTCGTCGTCGCCGGAATTGATCGCCATCAGCCGCGCCTTGATCTTGTCGAGGTGCGGCGTCGGGTTGTAGTCCATCACCGCCTCGATGCCCCAGAGCGTATCGTTGGCGTCGCGGTGCTTCGCCTGTTCCTGCAGCTTCTTGTACATCTCGTCGCCGGCCTCGCGGGTCGGGAACATCTTCTGGAGCTGCAGCACATTCTCGGTTTGCAGGAAGCCGTAGGGAGCCGTCACGGTCCACTGGGTCGGGTTCTTGTCGTAGAAGCCGTTGTTCCAGCCCGGGTCCTGTCGGATCGCCTCGGCCGCGATGCGGCGCTGCATCCAGTTGCGCCCGCTGATCTGGATCGGCTGGCTCGCGATCGGGATAAGGCCGTCCATCAGGTCCGGGTAGGTGTAGCCCCACATCCAGGTGTGCATGCCGCCCATGGACGAGCCCATGACGAGGCGCAGATGCTTGATGCC